>Ga0335398_10001627_pt1 | contig 37832 bp, 26 predicted proteins | sample BON03_FD_205742 | JGI IMG/M metagenome (GOLD analysis project Ga0335398, IMG submission 205742) | Freshwater microbial communities from Lake Bonney liftoff mats and glacier meltwater in Antarctica - BON-03 (spades assembly) (version 2) | ecosystem: Environmental > Aquatic > Freshwater > Ice >... | reverse complement strand
GATGACACCCTCGTCAGTTCCGCTCCAGACCCTCGATCCCTCAAAAAATCCGCTTCAAGACGGACTCGCTACCACTACGCGCTGAACTCAGGTTACACTCGTTTTGATACACCCACATGGCAGCTTTCCCCCACGTTTTAACCATCTAACACGTTCGCTCGCTGTATAGGCCACATGGTTTCTGCTGTTACCAGCGAGGCGAGAAATGTATCACACGAAAATCATATCGATCGGTGCCGCTGTTTTTCCTGGTCTCGTTGGACTTTCAAACGACGGTCCCGAATTGGCCAACGATAGAAGTCCGGCGGAAACGATCAAACAACTCGGCGAAGATGAAGTTCAACAACAACAGCCGGCCCCGAACGGTGTTCGCTATTCGTCCCGTCAGACGGTTGATTCCAACGATCAACAGCCGCTGTCCGACGGCCCCCCCTTAGCTCGCGTGTATCAGCACTTGCTGCATTTGCGACAGCTGCATTCCGAACTTCTAAGCACGGGCGAAACCAAACAGGCGAAGAAGCTGGAACGCCGCCTGGCCGATCTGGAGCGACGGTTTCGTTATCCCGCGCCAGCACCGTTAAGCACGACGCCACGTTGTTCATGCGATTGGCGTGTATCAGAGTTATCAGGACCCTGTGAGGGTTCGAGTGACCGACACCAGCGGACCGGTTATCCTTGTGCTGACAGCCTACAACCTGGCGACCTGGGAAGTAGAAGCTGACGAGGGCGTTCAAATCGACTTCATCGTCTGCAGCGGCTACAAGAGACAGAGCGTTGCCAATACTCCCAAAGGCGTGCCGGTTTTCACCTATTGCTACGATGATCGATCGCACGACTTTGCCTACGCGTACGGGCCTGAACGTTCCGAGTGGGACAAAATGGCAACGTGGATCAAGAAGCTCACCGGCGGCCATGCCATCACCACGATCACTGGCAACTATTACGCTCTGAAAGAAACGTATATCCTCGGCCCCGAAAACAACGATTGGCGAATTCAAATGCTGGATCAGGATATTCACCAACAGTAAGTGGGACTCCAGCCGTCTGTTGCCTGCGGTCATCATCCCGTCGAATGCGGATACTGCCCCGCTGCGATCCTGGATTCGATCTGTTCAAGAACTGGTCGCATGTCGGCCACGGTTTCGATGACGTAGTGAGCACCCGCTGTTCTTAAAGTTGCCGCCGCTTCGTCGATGTGCTTCTGCCGTTCTTCCAGCGTTAGATCGGCGAGATCGGCTTCGGTCAGGCCGACGCAGTTTCCTGTTCGAGTAATCCCGATCGTCCAGCAGCCGGCGTTTCGGCCGGCTTCGATTCCCACCGGTGTGTCGTCGACTTTGACAAAGTGCCACAGGGGATAAACGCCCATTCTTCTGGCCGCTTCGTACAACAGAAACGGAGCAGGGCGGCCCTTGGGAGCGTCTTCTGAACACAACACACAGTCGGCGATGTACCCCTGAGTCGCGGCGGCGGCGGTCACGACTTCCATGAGTTCTCGAGTATAGCCGGTGGAAGATCCGATCTTCAGCCCGCGGCCACGGCACCATTCCACGACGTCGGCAGCTCCGGAAATCATCCGGCTGTGATCAGCCAGAGTCGTCTTTTGCAGCGGCAGAAAATCGGCGTACATGGCGTCGATTTGATCGTCATCACAGGTGGTTCCGTGCTGGCTTTGCCACGCCGACGCGACGTCGGGCATGGCAGCAATTGCTGAGATATGATCGCGCTTGGCCATCCCCATGGGTTCGCGTGCCTGCTTTGCGCTAATCGTCACACCGCGCTGGCGGAAGATTTCCTGAAAAACAATTGCCGGGGCCATGCAGCCATGGTCAATAGTTGTTCCCGCCCAATCAAAGACGACGGCCTTGAGATACTGAAACGGTTCTGACATCTGTGAGTCTACTTTCCTGTCCATCGGTTCCATGATCGTTCGGCGAGTCCGAACGACATCGTCATGCCTGCTCCGCCGGGGCCCACACACACATGCAGGTTGGGTTGCGGTTCGGCTTCGAAGAGCGGCAGGCTGGAATGCTTTGCGTACACGCCGTGCCAGCGTTCTTTAATCGTCCAGTTCTGCAGCTGAATGATCTTCTGCAGTTCCAGTAGAATGAGTTCATCGATTTCCGCCTTATCGAACGGGCTGATGTCTTCGTTGTATTCGTGGGAATCGCCGAGAATGAGCTCGCCATTGTCCGATCGAGCTGCCATCACGTGAATGCCGTAACGATCCAGCAGTGGATTCTGGGTGGCGACTCGATCTTTCACTTTCTGCAGCGACGGGCAATGGCCGAACGACGTGTAATGCCGCAACGTCAGGCCGCTGGCGATATGAGCGTCCTGATGAACGCTGCCTGTCTGAGCGACCGTTCGCAGCATCTGCAGCTTGCAAAGTCGTAGCCCCGACGATGCCAGCACTTCCGGAAACAGAGTCTTCAGATCACTGCCCGAACAAATGATGACGCGCTCTGCCTGCCATTGTCGCCCGTCGGCTGCTGTGATGATTCCGTTGTCAACTTCTGCGATCGGAGTGCCGAAGTGTCGCGTGACGCCTTGCGATGATTCCAGCCAGCCTGCGATACTGGCGGCGGCGACTCGAGGATCCACTCGCAGTTCGGTGGGACTCCACAGGCTGCCTTTCAATCCGGTTGGGTTGGCGATGGGAGCGGCAGCAAGGGTTTCCGCTACGGATAGCAATCGGCAGTCGTGAGTTCCGCCGCTACTGAATTCTTCCAGCACGGCATGTTCGTCGTCGTGGTGGGCCAGGTGCAGCGATCCGCACCGAGCCGCCTTCACGACTTTCTGCTCATCCAGTTCCAGCCACAGTTCTCGTGAACGCCGGGCGGTTGCGTACAGTTCGCCGGATGGTTGCCCGATGGGCCAGATCATGCCAAAGTTGCGAACAGTCGCGCCTTCAGCTGGAGCCGATCGGTCGAACAACACGACGCTCAACCCCCGACGAGCGGCCATCCATGCGTGAGCCAGCCCAACGATTCCTCCACCAATCACGGCGACATCAAATTTCGCGATCACGTCTCTTCCTTCTGTTGCTTGTTGTGCATTGCCGCCGCTCGTAGATATTGTTCGAAGTCTTCAATCGCTGGCGTCTTCAGTTCGGGGACCTTCGCCAGATCATACCAGCGTCTGAGGCTGACGGCATCTTCCGCAAAGCTGCCGGTGCGGAATTCGGCCACTTCCGTTTCTGACATCGGGCCACCCTGCAGTTTCAGGCTGACAATCGAAGGCTCACTTAGCTGAGCATGATAATCCGCATCCACCGCACACAGGTAGCGTTTGGCGGGAACATGAAGGCGAACCGGTTCCGTCACCGATTCAGCAAAGATCTGCGTCAGGTAACGATATCCAAGTTCTTCATGAGCATCGTCCACTCCCTGATCGGGAGCGTCATCCGGCAACGCATGCACCAAATGCCCGATATCATGCAGCAACGCGGCTGTGACCAGAGCCGGCGAAGCGTGTGCCTGGACGGCCAGCGCGGCACACTGCAATGCATGCTGCCGCTGCGTCACGGCTTCTCCACCGTATTGCGAGTCGCCACGTTCTGCAAACAGCTTGATGATTTGTTCAACGGTGACCATGCGAAAGCTCTCTCTTCAATACGGAATCACGGCTACTCGAATGGGCCGGTTCGTCACAGCAAACTGGAACGCCTCATTCACGTCAGCCAATGAAAATGATTTTTGCACCAACTCGGCGAATGGGAACTGCTGATGATGTTCTTCCAGAAACCGGACGGCCGTGAGCAGGTCACCCGGTCGGTAATTGTGCACGCCATGAATCGACAGCAAACGCCGCACGATACGCTCGGGATCAACAGCCACCGTTCCCGACGGGCTGACCGAACCCACCAGAACGACGGTTCCGCCGATGTTTGCCGCGTTCATCGCCGATTGAACGGCCAACGGGTGGCCGGACATCTCAAAGACGCTGTCGTAGTTGTCCGTGGTGACTGTCCGCAACAACGACGTTGCTCCGAAACGAGCACCCTGAGCCAGCCGTTCTTCGTTGACATCGCACAGACTGACGTCGGCTGCTCCGGCTGCTGTCGCAAATGCGCACGTCGTCAAACCCAGCATCCCCGCGCCGAAAACGAGAACTCGTTTGCCCGCCAGATCTCCGGCCGATCGCTCGGCTGCCGCGACAGTTGCGGTCGCACAATTCGCGGGGCAGGCGATGGCATCGGGCAATTCAGAAGGCAACTTCACTACAGCCGTGCCAGCTTGCAGCAGGCAGTACTCGGCCAACCCGCCGCTCAGTTCATGATCCTTCATGCAGACTTCGTGACCGTACTTGAACAGCGTTTGGCACTTCTGAGGAATCCCGCCTTCGCAACGATGACAGCTTCCACACGATGCAGCGACCGACCATGTTACTCGATCGCCTACTTCCAGCGCTTGACCAGCAACGTCAGTCAGCACGAATTCGCCTTCGTTGACAGCTTCCACCTCGCCAATAATTTCGTGCCCGAGCACCGTCGGCATCGGTGAAGAACGAGCGCCAGAAAACGTATGCAAATCGCTGCCGCAGATTGTGCAACAGGTGATTCGCACCAACGCCTCGCGCGGGCCAGGCTGCGGAACTGCAACTTCACGAATTTCAATGGGTTGACCCACTGCAGAAAACACTGCTGCTCGACACGTGGCACGAGAACCAGGTGATGTCATGATGAAACCTCGGGAATTGCCATGGGTATTGGCTGTTCACCCGCTGAGAGGACTCGCCGAAAATATCGAACCGCGAAGATCAATGCGAATATACTGAAGATGGAGCTCACCAGAATCCCCGATCGAAACAGTCCAAACAGAGCATCGCCTGGTGGGGCAAAGATCTTCACTGTCACAACGGCCGCATACCCGAGATACCCGATTGAATCGGCAAGATACATCAGAAAGCCCAAATTGCCCGGGCGGGGTGAAGCGGCGATCAGGCGTTCAAAGACCGTGGTGTGAAACGCGACATACGGCAAATACAAACCGATACCGCAAGCCACCATAAACGGAAATGGTGGCAGGCTGCCCGACCATTGCAGAACTGCGGCACAGGCAACAACCACAAAGCCACCACACATCAGCACCACTGAAGCTGTAAGCGCTCTGACATTGCCGACGATGCAAATTGCCAGAGCATTCACCACAGTCGCTACAATGGCCACGACGGTCTCTGATTTCGCAAACACGGCTGGCTTTTCATTGACTCCCAGTGCCTGCCAGATTTCGACGCCGAAGTCGTCGCGAATCGTCCGAATCACGGTGAGAACAACGTAGACCAACATCAACACCGACAAGCCCGGCATGTAAGCCTGGAAGAAAGCCCATCGCTGGCTGCCATTCATCGAAGTTCGCTCTGAACGGAGCAACCGATCTTCCTGGTCGGGTTCAGGAGTCTGTTGCAACAGCCAAACGAACAGCAAAGTTGGAGGCAGGAACAGAAGGCCGGTGATGTAGGGCATCTGATACTCTGTGAACCCCTGATCCACCACTAGCCAGCTTCCGACGGACTTTACCACTCCGGACGAGACGATAAAGCTCGCACACAGCCCTGCCGCCAGTGCTTCTGTTTGTCGACGACCTTCAAGATACGACAGCACCAGACCAAACACCATCCCCAGCGGAAGTCCATTAAGGAACATCATCACCACTTTTGCCCGTGGCGGCAAGAACGCGAAGCCTACCAGCGCCAATTCAGCAAACGCCATCAGTCCGATCATCGCGATGGCCCGACGCCCCTTTGGCATCTCGGCAATGACCTTGATGCCAATGAACTTCGACAGCATATAGCCGCAAAGTTGTGACAACACCAACACTGTCTTCAGATCAAGTCCCCCGAATTCCTGTCCTTCAAACGTGCCCGCTGTGAATGGCTTGCGGAACGCGTACATGCAGAAGTAGGTACTGAAAGCAGCGATTGCTGCGATCGCTGTTGCTCGTCTCGAATTCTTCAACGCCGTCTCCCATCAAGACCTTCGCGAATTTCGCTGACCTCTGGCCGCGGACAACGCGAATCGAATCAAGGGGACTGATTCCCTCGAGCCGAAACTGTCCACCACTAAAGTCTATTGCTCCAAGCGACTCTTTCGAAAGCCTGGTGGCCGATAATCGTGCTTTCGCTTCGAATCGCTCAGAGTCTTAATCAAAATGATGCGCGAACCGTCCGCGCATCATCATCATCGTCATTTAGCGACAACGGAGCGGCTCGGCGATTGGAACGTTCCACGCTCTCTCGCCTGCCACGCCACTGGGTCAAGGGCGAAGCCCTTGTTCGGGGTTAGAAGTTGAACAACTGCGCCGATTCGGCGCGATGGGAGACTTTGTAATCTCAGCCTATTAATTTTCTGTTAGCTACAGCGACTTTTGCCGACTCGTGCCCGCAGTGAATACGAATCGGACCATGGGGGCTGATTTCCACGAGCCTGAGCTGTCCATCACAAAACGTGAATTGCTATGACTCGACCGACTTCTGACTCGAGCTACGTGCCCGGACGGGTTATCTGCCGCATCGGCGATCCGAATGTGACTTCAAATCGCTTCGATAATGGCGTTCAATGTGCTGCTGGGTCGCATCGCGGCCGTCACTAATTCTTCGCTTGGGTGGTAGTAGCCACCGATGTCGACTGGCTTACCTTCTGACGCCTGAAGCTCTTGCACAATCTTTGCCTCATTAGCGGCCAGCTGCGTGGCAGTGGCGGCGAATTCGCTTTGCAGTTCCGTATTGTTGGACTGTGCTGCCAATGCCTGAGCCCAATACATGGCCAGGTAGAAGTGGCTTCCACGGTTGTCCAGTTCATTTGCCTTTCGCGAAGGCGACTTATCATTTTCCAGGTATTTACCATTGGCCTCGTCGAGTGCGGCCGCCAGTGCTTTCAGTTTTTCGTTACCCTGTTTTGCTGCAAGGTCTTCCAACGACACCGCGATCGCCAGAAACTCTCCCAGCGAATCCCAACGCAGATGGCCTTCTTCCAGAAACTGCTCGACATGCTTTGGAGCGGATCCGCCGGCACCCGTTTCAAACAAACCGCCGCCTGCGAGCAAGGGAACGATTGACAGCATCTTGGCGCTGGTGCCGAGTTCCAGAATTGGAAACAGGTCTGTCAGGTAGTCTCGTAGCACATTGCCCGTTACTGAAATCGTGTCTTTGCCGTCTTTTGCTCGCTGACAGCTTAGCAGCGTCGCGTCGACTGGTGACAGGATCTGAATGTCGAGGCCTGAGGTGTCATGCAGTGGAAGGTATTCCTGTACTTTGCTGATCAGGCAGGCATCGTGAGCTCGTTCGCTGTCGAGCCAGAATATTGCCGCTGATCCAGTGGCTCGGGCTCGAGACACAGCCAGGCGAACCCAGTCGCGAATTGGAGCATCCTTGGTCTGACACATTCTCCAGAACGCAAAAAGGGGACATTCTACTTTTTTGGCTTTCTGGGGCGTCCGCGTGGTCGGAGCGAGGACTCCAGTCCGAGTTGGATGGCCGTTGACGGCTGCCATGTCGAATCGCCGAAGGGTGTCCCCCGCGAAAGACTGTGACGCAATGCTTTGAGTTCCGCTTGCGTTTCGGCTCCGTTGACGAACCGTGTCCACTGCGAATGCTTCGGCAATGGGCCTTCGCACAACAGACCGTCGGGGCCACTGCGAGCGTTTGGCAGCAAACTGGACCACTCCCCGTCTTGGCTGCGATTCACCATGTTGGCTCGAAGCGGATTGCGTTCGACGTACCGCAGAACAGTGCAGTAGTGATCATCCGCTTGCATGGGAAACGCCTTAAACCGCCCCTGCCAGACGTGACCGCTACTGTGATAATGGCTGTGATAACGGCGCACGTGAGCTGTCATCAACCATTGCATCCATCGGCTCAGGTCACCGTCCTTATGTGGCCATAGCAGCAGGTGGAAATGATTGTTCATGAGGCAAAACCCCACCAACCGCATGGGCACTTTTTCGTGTGCCTCTCGCATCAGTTTGACGAAAGCGAGGAAGTCATCCGGCTTGTAAAAAACATCATTGCGACCGTTACCGCGATTAAGAACGTGGTAAACAAAACCGCCTTGCGATGCTCGGGCTGTGCGTGGCATTCCATCACGATAACAACGCTCGCAACACAGTTAAAGTACAATGTCCCCTTTCTGCGTTCCCCTTTCTGCGTTCCGGAGTGCTCACCGGAACGATCTGGACGTGTGGGCTTACGTGAACGATGTGCTCGCGCGGCTCTTGGCTGGCGAGACGGATTACCAACCACTACTGCCCTGGAATTGGGCGGCGGCTCATCCCGAGTCGATCCGCATGTATCGCCAAGAGGAGCGTCGCGAGCGGGACGTTCGCAAGCAAACGCAGCGCGCCAAACGCCGCGACAACAAAAAGCGGCAGAGCAAACTAAAACGAAAATAACCCGCCCCAGCAAGCCCAAACAGTCAACGGTGCTCAGAGACGCTTACAAAGTCATTGACGCAGCCACGCCTCCAGTTGGGCGAAATCGCTCCTGGAGTAAGTCGTATTGTGAGCTGTGCTTCGGTAATCATCATCTCATTCCGTTTCCCCGCGGGATCTCATTCGACACGATTCATCGCAAATTCGTCCGGACAGCGTCATGGCATCACTGCTCCATCGCTGAGAGTGGTGACGAAAACTTTTTCCATAGAGAGACTATCCCTGGCCATCTCAACGAGATGGTTGTGATGAGTAAAAAACACGACCTGAGTGCGACGTGATAATTCCGCGAGCACTTCAAGGCTCGCAATCGCACGATCATCGTCGAAGTTGAGCAAAACATCGTCCACAATAAATGGAATTGACTCGTGCCGATCGAGCCATGTTTCCAAACTTGCCAGTCGTAGAGCGAGGTAAAGCTGATCACATGTACCGTCGCTCATTCCCGATACGGGAACCGCCTCGCCACTCGAGCCACGAACGCCCGTCAGTACGGGCTCACCTCGCTCGTCGAAATCTGCACGCAGCTCTTTGAAGCCCCCAAGCGTGATATGGCTGAATATATGGCTGGCACGCCCAAGAACCGGACCTTGGTTCTTTTTTCGGTGTTCCTCGATTGCAGCATTCAGCAATGCGGCGCAAATTCGTAGCTTAGCTAGATCTCGCACTTGATCTTCTAGGCGTGATGCTATGCTCTCACACAATCCTGCGTTTTCCGAAGCAAGGGAGCCTCCATCGATTTTCCTTAGCTCTATGCTTTCAGCTTCGATCTGCCTGATGACCTCGTCTCGCTCAGTCCCCAACCGTTCTATGCTCTCGCCGAGTCTGTCAATTTGAGGCTGCAGCGAGTCGATATCGACGGCCTCAGCTTCAGCTAAGAATGTTTCGAAATCACTACCGCCGCTTTGGCTGCTGATCAATTCTTCAAGCTCATCCACAGAGCGTTCAAGCTCTCGCCGCCGTCGCGATCTATTGGCAGCCTCGGAGAGATGTTCGTACGCGTCACACGCTGCTTGCCGGCACATTTCGTCCAATGATGCTTTGAATTTAGAGATTCGCCCCGTTGCTTCCTTCAGCTTCTTGTCGTACTCGTCTCGCTGTTGAATCAGTGAGGATCTCTTCTCTTCGGCGGAACGGGCGGCCTTCAACTTTGCGGACAACAATCCGACTGCGTCATCTACGGGTTTTTCCGCAAGCTCAGGAAGAGTGCGTCCAATAAGGTCGCGTACATCTGCATCAAACTCTCGGGCATCGCGATCGATCCCCTCAAGTCGGACTCGGAATTGGTCAGATTCCTGGAATTTCTGGAACAGGCGGTTTATGTTTGAGATAACGCTATTGGCTTGGGATGGTATCGCGTCATCCTGTAGACCCAGAGCTAACATCTCGGCTGCCCACTTTGCTTGCCATTGGGTCAAGTCGTTTTCGGAATCTGAAAAACGTGACTCTGCGTCGACTAAGTCGTTGCGGTTGGACTCTAAATCATTTGATAGCTGCTCCAGAAGATTCTCAGCTTTTAGGATTTCATTGCACTTACCTGATGCAACGCGCAGTAGCTCCCGCAGGGAACTGTTATCTGCAGAGTACATCGGATCAACAGTCTTCAGTACCGCCGTAGCGTCACCGACCATTGTGTCGATACGAGTTCTAAGCTGAGTCTCCTTTGTCTGTTTTGATCGAATTTCTGCCGCGGCCTGCGAAAGATCCTGCTGTTTGCGAAGCCAGTCTCGCATCTCCAGAGGTGAACGTGGTGTGATGGAGAGCGGCTCCCAGAGTTCCTTCCATCGAGATTCCACACTCAGACAATCGGCCTCCGCAACTTCGATTTCTCTCTCTAGACTTTCTGCTTCCGAAATGCGTTGTTCTATGTCGGCCTGTATCTTTGCTTTGGTGGCGACGCGATCGGCGTCGGACCGCAGTCGATCGGCAATTTGATCTGCCTCTTCCACGCTGTGTCGGTAGGCGTCCGCAAGACTTGTCAGCGGGCCGAATTCCTGTAGGAATGCCTGTACAGTAGCTTCGTTTTCTTGATCGTTATTCCACGCGTTCAGGACCAACTGCCAACCTTGTTCACGACGTCGTCGAGAGTTCTCAAGTTCCTCATCTGTAGGAACTCGTTGTCCAAGCTCAAGTTGTTTGAGTTGAGCTTCAAGTTGTTCTTTTTCATCTGCTTTGTCTTTCAGACGATTACGGAGCGACTTGAACTGACCGCGATTATCCTTGAGCTCTTCAGAGTATTGCTCGATGGTTGCCAAAGTCGGAACGGCGAGCTTCTCCGCCTGTTCGAGGCTTCCGGACCACAACCCCAGCTGACCTAATGCAACAGCCGCACTTTCACGAAGCTCACTGACCTTATTGACCGCTAGTTCGAGCTGTGATTCCAAGTCACCTTCTTTTTGAATCTCACGAACGGTGCTCCGCAAGCTCTCAGCTGCCTCGGGAATCTGAATTTTTGCAAGCGTGCCTTCAATACGAGCAATCTCGCTACGAATTTTCTCACATTCTCGTCTCGTGGACTGCACACGTTCGACAAGGCCTTCCTGTTGATTTCCAAGGTTTTGGATGCGAACAGTTTTGTCTGTTGGGAGGCGGAGATCTTCAATTGTCGACAAATCTGGAGTCCGTCCGAGCTCACGCAGTATTTCTTTTGCCTCGCTTTCCGCAAGTTCTCGTGACGTCTCCAATTTCGGGCGATCCGACATGGCCTTTCGATAGCCACCCAGACGGTCGCGTAGCGATTCAGTCGCATCGGACTCCTGAAGCAATTGCTCAGGAACAACTAACCCTGCCAAATCATCGTTGATTTTTTCGATACTCGCTTCCGCATCCGTTTTTTGTTGTTCAACTGTTCGCAAATCGATCAGGATCTTGTTGCTCGTCTTGTCGAAGTCTTCTGCCAGGAGTGGTGTGTCACTAATTTGCGCCAGATCTTCTTTCGCTTTCTTCCACTTGCCAATTGAGGAAATCGCATCACGGATTCTCGTTAGCCGGTTCTGCTCACGGCGATCCTTCCCGATGCTTTCATCGAGGCTGTCCTTGCGTGTGTTTGCAGCTCGGAGGTTGTCGTCGTGGCGTTTCCACGTCTCAACCGAAACCTGTGCCTGCTTGACGGCACTGCGTCCATCCTGGAACTCCTTGATGTCGGTCGCAATCGTTCCGCTGCGACCGGATGACTTCAACAGCACGTCCATTTCATCTTGCAGTCTTGTCTGGACGGCTTGTAAATCTGCAAGACCAGCACCTGCCGCGAACAACAGCTGACCAATTCGGCCATCACCCCGAACGATCTCTTCACCACCACGCCGTAGACGCTCGTGGTCGATCCCAAACATCATGTGGAAGAGTTCACGATCGACACCTCCCATAAACCGTGTCAGCTCGGTTTCGTCCAGCGCTGTGGAGTCGTCCCCATTGAAAAGTGAATTTTTGTTGGCTTTTCTCCGCACAATTTCCAGAACAGTTCCGTCGCTGTGCTGCAACTGGGCACCGATCCGTAATCGTGGGTAGGGATGAATGAAATTATCCGGTGTCCGTGGATGAATCCCATACAGCAGATCGGTGATTGCTCGTAGCGAGGAACTCTTTCCCGCTTCATTCGGTCCATAAATGATGTGCAGGCCTTGGTTGCCTCCAGATAGGTCAAGTTGGACATTTGAAAATGGGCCAAAGGCTGTCAGGTTAAGCTTGAGAATTTTCATTCTTCACCCTCCGATCCCGCGAGTCGGCTGAGCAGGAGGGGTTCGGCCTCTGCCAGTATCTCCCTGAGCCATTCGGCATCATCGGGCCTGGCAAGCGTCTTGAGTTCAGCGGGCAACTTCTTCACCACGTCGGCAAAATCAAACTCCAATTCCGTGAGTCGGCTTGTATCCGTTTGAGCCTGTTGAAAAAGAGACGCGAGCTCACCAATCGCGTCATCAGGAATGTTGCTGGGAGTCGACTTCAATGTGGGCGAGGATGTTCGCAACTTGACTTTTTCGATCCAGACATCCCCTTTCCCAACATCAATCGCAAGTGAGCGGATTTCGTTCGTCCAATGATCCCTTCGCGCATGCAGATCGCGATGAGCGGCGGTCTCTCCGGTTAGTTCAATTCTTAACGCCAAAAGACGGCCCGCTGCATTGCCATGGCAGGACTCGATTTCGGCCGCGACGAGATCCAGCACTTCATCAACACCTTGGCTATTGCTGACGTCTATGCTTGCGACGTCCCAACGTAAGACATCCAGAGCCCGAAAGTCAGCTTGCGTCGACTGATCGTCGTTAACCGTGACAAGCAGGCAGCCCTTGGCGCCCGTCTCCTTGATATGGCGGCCTTGGATATTCCCTGAAAAGGCGATGAGTGGCTGTTCAGAAAGAATTTCTCGGATGTGAATGTGTCCGAGTGCCCAGTAGTCGTATCCCTTGGCTTTCAAGCCATCGATCGAACAGGGGGCGTACCGGTCATGGCCTTCACGTCCGGACGCACAAGTGTGGAGGACGCCAATGTTAAAGTGACCGGACTTTGCAATCGGATAACCTGCGGAAAGGTCTTCGTAGACAGCAGCCGTGGCGAAGCTCTGTCCGTGAATCGCAACGTCCAACTCGGGAATCAAAGCCGTTTCCGGTGCGTCCGCTGAAAAGAAGGTCACGTTTTCCGGCATCCGCAGCGTTCGGGTCATCCGATTCGCAGCATCGTGATTGCCGGAGATTAAATACAGCGGGATATCAGCCTCCCGGAGCCGTCGAACCTGATCAACGAAATACAGACCCGTATTGTAGTCCCGCCAATCGCCATCATAGATATCACCGGCGATCACGACGAACGCGACTTTTTGTTGGATTGCCAAGTCGACAAGATTACTAAGAGCACGTCGGGCAGCATTCCGGATCTCCTGAACAGGAGCACCTTCATACTGCTCGAGTCCCCGTAATGGACTGTCCAGGTGAATGTCAGCTGCATGGATGAATTTGAACATTTGCTTGGCCACTCCTTTAACAATGGATTCTGTGTCACATAAACAATCGAATCGAATAGGGGCGAGCTGAAAGATCCGGCATGTTTTTGACGATCCTTGCAAGGTCACCTGCAAACTCAAGTGTTACTGGCAAGCGATTGTAAAGTGCGTCGTTATTCCAGTCCATTTTCGTCAGCGCGAGAACTGAGCGACAAGTTGCAGACATGGGGCCATGTCCCGCGAATCGCTTTATTCCTAACGGTCTAGCGGTCCCCTTCATTTCCTTGAAGAAATCTCTTCCACCTGGCTGAGGAACATTCCCTTGAGTCCAAAGTAGAGCTTTAAACCTGTAGGCTAAAAGACACGCTATTCCCTCCGTAAGTCATATCGCACGAACTGCCCCTCTCCGAGAAAGTCGAACTTTCGTTCGAAAAGCATGGCCAGCTTATCATTGGCTGTTGAAAAGAAGACTTGCCTCCCTCCGGCAACCACAAGGTCTCGAAGGTAATCAAGGAACGAAAGGCAATTAAGGTCGTCGACATGGGCTACTGGGTCATCGATAAGGATGGCTGGCGGTGCCGTCCTAAGTTGCGCATTCTGAGCGAGGAATAGCGACAGCGCGAAAGCCGACCTCTGCCCGGTACTGATCTGTTGAAGGCCTGCAACAGTTCCGTCTTTCTTTCGCACAAGCGTCGTAAGATTCTCGCCTAGCCCTGAGAACTCAGGTGGCGAGTGTATCCGGGCGAATATTCCTTCGATTGCTATTCGGTTTTGCCGCAGTGCTTCCTCCATGGCACCACTCAGGGAATGCTCTGTCTGGATCTTCAGAAGAACGTCCTGTGCTTCACTGAGGCGTTCAATACGCGGAGTCAACGCTGCCAGCTGCTTGTCGACTTGCTCCTTGCGCTTCGTCGCTTCAGTGACGCGTTTGGCTTCGCTTCGCTCTTTCTGAATTGTCGATTGGAAATCTGCCGCGACCTTTCGAATTGATGTAATAGCGACCAACACTTCTGACAGCGCTGTACTATTCTCCCACGGATAACGCGTGCGGCAGTTCGCAATCCGATTCACTAGCGTCTTGACGGTAGAAATACGCTCGCGAATGGTCCCAAGAACCGATGCTGCGGATTCGCTGTCTGGCTCGGTGATGCCTAGTGTCGTATCAAGGGCTTGTTGCTTCTCTTTAATGGATGCTCTTGCCGACTCCAGTTGTTGCGTTGAATCTACCTTCTCGGACTCCAATCGACTGCGCTGTCTTTCGACTGCTCCGGAAGTCGTATCCGCAACGGACTCGCTTGTGCTCGTTAACTGCGAAAACAATTCTCGAAACCGTTCGACCGAAAAATCATTCTGGCTCAAAGCGGTTAGTTCATCTTGCAGCTGCGATGCCGTGCCCTCCGTTTCCAGAACTTCTTTCTGAATGGCCGACACAGCATCCAGTAAATCACGTACCGACACGGACGTTGTTTGCTCATTCTGTTCACAGAAGCGTCTAATCCATTCAGCATTCGGCCTTTGCTTTTTCGCCCACTCGACCTTTGCCTGACACTTGCGCAAGTCCGCAAGAAGTTTTGCTGCCTGAGCTTCGAGTTCCGCATCTACGCCGATGTTGATGTGCTGGGCTAATTCACCAGGCGGAAACTGGGTATGGCATAGCGGGCAGGCGTCGGGTGACGCAGTGCCGTCTAGCAGTTGCGAAGCAATGCTGCGGAGTTGCTGCGACAACTTGACCGACTGGTCTCTGAGCGCAACAAACTTCGAATAGCGCGTATCCGCTTCATGGAGCGAATCTTGAAGCATATCGAATTCTGTCAAAACGGAATGCAGAAACTCCGAGACGGATTGATCTAAGGATGCCTCAAGCTGCTGTCGCAATTCGCCTTCTTTTAAGCCTGCTATTTTTCGACGCAAGTCAATTAGGCTCTTTTCCAGCCCTTCGAGCTGAGAAACCTTCTCCGGCACGCCGGCCGCGACAAATCGGGACATTTGCTCCAAGTCTGCAAGAGCTTTATTAAGTCTTGCGACAGCATCGATCAGCGGTCGTTCGTCGCCACGCAACTTGTTGATTTGAGCAGTCAGATGGTCTGCCAAAGCACAACTTGCTTCAGCATTGATAAGGAATACTTCTAACTTCTCGACTGTTATGGGTGAACCAGCCCACTCAAGAGCAATAGATTGGTTTAGCAATGTATTTAGTTCAGCCAGAGACTTCACGAGCTCTCCCGCACCTTCGTCGTTGGAGCCCTCCTGCATCGACCATCCGGCACGTCCGACAAGTTCTGACAGTTGAGCGAATACTGCGTCCGACTCCTGCTTGGATTCGGGCGGTACTTCGAGCTGACGTTTCACGGATTCCAGTTCCAAGTTCGCCTGGTTGCGAACCGCACTCAGTTCATTAATCTTGTCTGCTATCTTGGCACTGGTCCTCTGGATCTCACGCCAAGTCTTTGACGTTTCTGGTCCGACTAACAGTTTCGACAAGTCATCTTCAAGGGACTCATCCGATTCGACCAGGCTGACTGCCGCATCCGTGTTTAGGAAATTGAATTGTGAAAAGCTCTGATAAAGTCGGTTGGTTCTTACCTCTGATTGGCCGTACCAAACAAGATTACGATCGCGGAACGTTGTCGCTGTCCGTTTGTTAGTGGCGGATTCAGAGGTGTCGTCAGCAAATGTCGCTTCAATACGATACGCGTCTTTGGACTTCGGATTTCTCTTGGTGTTGCCGCAATACAACAGCTCCACAGCTTCAAACAAAGATGTTTTTCCTGTGCCATTTGCGCCGCACACGAGGTTCACCAGTCCAAATAAAAACGACCTCTGGACGGGGAAATCGCGAAACCTTGTAAGGCTAAGTGACGAAAGAAACGGTTGATGTTTTGCAGCTCGAACCGGACGTGCAACTGGCAGTGGCGTTGCGTCGTGCCCGTAGTTAGCCTCGATAAGCTCAATTCGGCGAGGAAGCGATTCGTCATTCAAAACAGCGCGATCTAAGTTCGCTGCCGCAAGCATATCGATCCAAGTGCTGAGAATTCCGGTTGCAATCTGTTTGTCGGCAATCTGAAATGACGCAGGAGAAATCGCCCAATCCAGTTCACCTTCCGCAATCACGAATTTTCTCGCGTACTTGCGGTCTCGCTGGATCAGCTCACGCGTCTGCTGTAGTGTCTCACCGGCAGCTTTCTCCGCGTCCACAACAAAGTACAGATAATTACTCCACTGAAGGCTCTTGCGCCCTTCAAAATACCGCTTTCCAATGATTTTGTCTTGGTAATTATCAAGTAACTGCGGTGAGGTTGGTAGGTCATCAGAGACATCGACGTAGCACACGGCGAAATCGCGGTCATTTGCTCGACGCGTGAATCGAATAACGGATTCATCGACTTGCTCAATATCTGGAAATTGCGGAGCCAGGCGACTTCGAAGCTGTTCTACCGTTAAAGTCATGTGGACCTCGTAATATCGAATGGTGACCCAGCTTTTGGATCATCGAAGTCAATGTAAGGATGTTGATCGAAGGTGACATCATTTCCGTCATCATCGCGGTACCACACCTGAAGACGCTGCCGTGCTTCGATAATTTCGTCCGGGTGGTTGAAGCTCTGACCAAGGTACTCCTCGACTTTTTTCGCGATGGACTCCACTTGAGTGTCGCTGTAGCCATCAGCCAGGTAAATTGCCGTTGCACGGCGTCCATTTTTCGAGACAACGTTCTGATGCGGTGATGTTGAATCCCAGTCAAGTTCAAAGCCGTCCTCAAGATCGGCAATTCCTGGCGGCAGGGATGACTCCAAGATTCGGTAGAGCCTTCGACATCGTCGCAGTCTTTCCACACGGAACTGATGAGCATCACGGTCTTGACACGCGGTAATTCTTCGCACAACTTCCGTTGACTCGATTGCACAGGAGTCAAGTGCTTTGAGCGAATGCCAATTCGCACCCGTCTCTACCTTGCCCGCGCACAATGCAAGTATTCGCTCCACCTGGAAAGGATTGCTGGCGGCTATTGCTGTAATGTTTGCCTCAGCGTTTCCGCATTCAACTGCGATGGCAGCAAAGCCATCTTCAACGGAATTCTGCAGCTCCCATGAAGACGCATTCGGATCCCATGCTCTCGTCTCAACAAGTTGTGGACCTCGGCGTCGAGAGAGTGACGCTGGCACTCCAATGTGTGCAACCTTGGTCGCTTTAAGCAGGAATACGGCGGGGCTGTAGTTGAAAAACAAGGCATGACATCGGAGGGATTCGAGCCAAGTGTAGTAGAGCCCGCGCCGATGATTGTCGGTTAGCGTTGAATCTCGACTGTCGAATGTGTCGGGACATAGGTACCATGCAGAGCCCCCAATGTTGCTCCAACAGTTTTTAGATCCGTTGTGCAAAGCATGCACGTTCTCCGCCCAATTCAGACACAGAAGCTCCGTCTGACCACCACCATACTGGAGCAGGCTACCGCGATATCGACGAAATTGATCTTGTCGCGGTTTAGCGTTTAGCTGAATGTGGATTACGAGCGTTCTGTCATAAAGCAACTTGGCATGCTCGTCTAAAAACGCAAAAGCGTCCGAGCAGATCAGCGTGGCCATTCGCAGTTGCGAAGTGGCGTTACCGAAGCAGTAAAGCCGGGTACCAGTTTGCAATCGATTGATTTCAAAGTGGTCCACATCCCCCATCGGGCACGTCTTGAACTGAAGCAGCATGACAAGTTGATCACTGCTTTCTGGATCATGTCGCTTCGAATAAAAGACGTACGCAACCGGATTTAGAAAACGACCGGGGGCGTCGGCAAGCTTCTCAAATACAAACTCCACCAAATGAGATAGCCGCCCCTGCATCTCAATGAGTTCGGTCTTTGTGATGCTCTCACAACCAAGAACCCAAACGCTTCCGTGCGGTGGAACAACTCCGTTCAAAAGCTGATCTTCCAGTGTTTGCCAGGGCATCGAGTATTCAGGGGTGACAACCAAGTCTGCTGCACTGCGAACTGCTTCATCGAGGAATGTACTGAATTGGTTGTTAGCTAATGCTGAATCTACGTGTCGCACTCCAGCTTGCCGGAGCTCGATGTTCCCCTGTGGTTGAAATAGCAACGCACGATAATTGTCCTGTGTCGGCGCAAGCACACGCAAATCGGGATGCTCCAATCCGATCGTCGACAATAATTCGGTGACAGGTGTAATCTTCACTTATATTCTTCCTCAGTTCATTCCCAAGGCTTTGAAAGCGGCGGCCTTAGGATCCCCGTAGAAGACGGGATCGACGTGTTCCATGATGTCGCCGCTGACTTCGAGGAATTGACGTTTGTTGGCGATCGGTACCAAGGCGCGTTTGACTCCGTTGTCCATCGCCAGTTGAAGTGGCTCGGTGAGGGAACGGACTTCCTTGATGTTTCCCTGGATGCTCATGTCGCCGAGAATCAGTGTTGCTGCGGTTACGGGAGTGTGCCGGAGAGCCGAGAACGCGGCGACGAAAAAAGCGACGCCAATTTCGGCTTCCACACCATTGTTCAGTAGGTCGATCGCCTCGACGTGGAAGTCGGAAGTGTCGATTTCTTTGCCCATGCCGAATTCGACCTTCTTCGACGCTAGATAGCTGAAGGCTCGGCTGATCGATTCCTTCATTGTGCCCCGAACGCCCCCGGCAACTTTGAGCTTGCCGGTGCCGGTGGTCATCGTGATCTCCAATCGGTAGAGACCGACTGTCCCGTCTGCACCAATGGTTCCCGCATAAACCGAACCGGGAGCCAATGGATCAGCGGCCACCAGGTCGCGGCCTCCCTGTTCTGGAACACCGACGAACTTCTCTTCCCCGGTCTCCTTGTCGCTGTAACTGAAGGATGTCTTGTAATACTCGAAGGAGCCCATCTTCTTGAGTTGCTCTTTCACGCGACGACGACCCTCGATCGCGAATTCCACCAACTCCGCCAGTTCTTCTTTCGACACCTCACCGTGGGGATAAATGATCTTCATCAATCCGGAGACGGTTTTCCGAACGGCTTTCTGGTCTCTGGTACTCAGGTGGCTGCCGAGCGTGAAATGCTTATCCAGCGTCTCCGTGAAATTGTGCTTCCGCAACGATCGCAATGCCTCAGCAAAGTAATCGACGACGAATCCATAGTGACTTGTGAACAATTCCGGATACATCACCGGGACTTCCCAGCCAGGCAGGAAAAAGTGGAGCCGATCAATAAAGGCCATGTCGTCCCGAATGACATCCGGCATCGGGGCGAATAAATGTCCTCGCTGAACCATCACGTCGATTGGCTGGTTGGTATTACCGAACATCGCGATGCTGGCGTCACCCGTATCCGCTTCTTTGCCTCGCTGGAAGGTGCCAGATTCGCAGTAAGTCTTCATCGTCGTGATGACTTCTTTGGGCATCTTCTGCAGGTCAGCCACCTCGTCAAACGCGACGACGTCCCAGATCGTAACCATTCCTTTTTGTTTGCCCGACATGTGGCCGAACATATTGGCCACGGTCGTCGGCCCAGTCAGCAACGCGCCATACGGTGATAGCTCTTGAACGGCATAGCTCTTGCCGGTGCCTCGTGGCCCAAGCTCGACCAGATTGAAGTTCCGCTCAGTGAGCGGAATCAGTCGCGTCAGAAACAGCATCTTGAGGCGACGTTCCATCACGTCAGGCTCGTAGCCCATCGTCCGCAGAACGACATCGACCCATTCATCCGATGAAAAACTAGCACGACCGCGGCGGTACTCATCCATGTCGAACGATGCGATCTGAATCGGCTGGAGCTTCTTGATCCAGAACGGATTTTTGCCCTTGGTGTCCTCGTCGTATTCAAACTTCATGTCGACTTGTGACCAGACGCCGCCGGTCAACAGTCGATCATAGTCACGCACGTATTGAGGGGATATATGGACGAACTTGTGGTTGAAGTTGTTGCACTCAGCCCAGTACTCAGAATCGGCGAGCCGAACCTTCACTTTGTCGATGAACGTGTGTGTTTCGCCTTGAAGTTGCTCGACCTTTGACTGTGCCTTCATGAATTCGTCGGGTCGAATGTAGTTTTCTGCGAGAGTGTCGTTGACGACTTTCAGGCCCATCTGGATGGCCATTTCATCCGACGATGCACAATATTTCCCGAGCAGGAACTCCAGCACAAACACCGGCACGTTGGCGCCGACTTTGACTTTGCGGACGAGGTCCTTTCGCACGACTTTGCCGTCAAAGGCTTGAGTCAGCTTTTGGTCCAGGGCATCTTGAGCAAGGGATGATTCTTCATTTGTCATGGTTCTATTTATCTCCTGAGATCCCTAGCTTGACTGGAATCCTGGTTGACTTCGCTAGTATCCGGTCCGTCTCTGGATCGAGAACAACTATCTCGACGCTATCGACATCATCTCGAAGAAGCTGCACGCCGACCGTACATGAGGTGCCCGGCTTCATTCGCACACTCTGAGTGGCCGAATCATGTTCTGCATCTAATACCATTCCGACATGTCCGACGTGCTGGCCGTTGTTCAGCAGTACCGGACGCACAGCAAAACTATCGCCGCCAAACAGGGAGTTCTCAGCGACCAGTCCGAACGTGACGATCCGATTCGCGATCTTCTCTGGCACTTTCGTCAGCGTCACGTTGATATCTGCTGACTTAGCCTTCACTTGAGTCGGCATCCGAATCGAAAGCACCGGAATCAGCAATTCCTGAAGGCTGAGCCCTCCGTGGTAATAGGAGAGATCGCCACCGGCTTTGAAAACAGAATTGTTGGTTGGGAATACAAAATCCAGGTCCGAGTCGTATCCCAGCTGTGCAGCTGTAATCCGCACGGTGGATGGCGGCGTTGAGCCACCTCGACCCGCCCAGCAACGCCGATGGAGCGAGACTTGTTCGCCGCCCGGTTTTTCAATTCTCTGTGACTCATCGCGTTCGTGGATGAATAGGTGTCCGTGGTCGGCGGCGACCACGAACTTGGCGATTCCCATTCCGGCGAGACGCTTGATCGCCCTGGCAACGTTGTTGATGGCCGTGTCCATCACTTGTCGGGCAAGAAACGTGTTTCCGCCCTCACCCATTGCGTCGATTTCAACACTGCGAACCAGCAGCAGTGGAGCGCCGGTGATACGTTTTTGCAGTTGCGAATTGGAATGGCTCAGAACCTTGTCCAGTTCCAGGTCGACAACGTCGGGGACTTTACCTTTCCAGACTTTGCGTCGATCATTCAGGGAGCCCGAGATCGACACGTTAATCTTCGCCCCGATATCCTTGCCGCATTCGACGACGGAAAAGGATTCTTCCGCGTCCGGCATCAGTGCGGCCATCCCAATCGGCGTGATTGTTGGAATCGCTCCGATGGCGGGTTGTACGCTCAGTTGTTCGGCGTTCTCCAACAGGCTCATCAGCTCGACACCCATTTCATAGCGCAGAGCGTCGACAAGGATGAAGCAGACCGTCTCGCTGGGGCTGTGAACTTCCTTGCTGTAGATTTGGGTTTGCTGCAGGACACCCGGAATCGACCAGCCGGACTCTTTGAACGCCGATACGAACCCAGTGGTCATTTTGTCGACGAGCGATTCGTAGTCTTTTCGGACTCGATGCACGACCTTCTCTGACGCGATCGTATCCGTCATCGTGGCGAGTGTTGATTCCAATTGTCGATGCAGTCGATCAATGCGATACCAACCGTTTTCGGCAACGTAGCCTTCAGTCCAATTTACGACGGTCTTCTTGGAATCGGGCAACTGTTTGGTGACTTCGCTGACGGCCATTCCGAGCTGTGCCGCCAATCCGTAGGCTTGCCATTGTTCCTGACGTTCAAGTTGGTGCAGCGCCCAAAAGCTGAGCCGCCGTTGTTTGACCACGTCATTCGCATCGGCAAACTTGCCAGCGACGATCAGGTTGCCGACGTGCTCCAGAAGCACCTGCTCCTCAAAGCGAAACGTATCGATGGTCCCAAGTTTCTCGGGAGCGATACCAAGCGAGTCCAGATGCAGTTCCTGTTGAATATCATCGGCAATCTTCACGTAGTACGCGGCGTGAGTTTCCCGAACGGACTTGGCAACCTCCAGCACTAACACCAACTGCTTGGTGGCCGGTTGGCTCACCATGTTCAGCGACGCAGGTGGATCACCCTTCAAGTCCTTGCGGAATTCGCCGAGAAGCACGTATCGGCAGACTTTCTTCCGAGCATCCTCTAATTCGGCATCCGCTGGCAGTTCAAGCCCCAGCCTGGAATCAATCAACTGAAAGAGTTCCTGCTTCGCTCCTTTGTCGATAATCTGAGTGTCTCGGTCGGCTCCGGCGAGCCAAGCGGCCAAGACAGCCGCGTTACTTCCTTTGGCTTCGCTGTAAATGATTTCCAACAATGATCCCGAAGCATGCTCGTTACCGCCACCTTCAAGCAGGCCAACGATATCCTGATAGGTGATGCTCGGTGAACCGAGCATCTGGTCAATCTGTCCATCGCCGAAACGCTTCTTCAGGACTCTGCGGGCCTCTCGTTTCAGCTGCGGTTCCCAACGGTCACCGCCGAGTTCCAGTTCCATCAGAATCGCCGAGTCGTCATGGCGATCTTTGCCGGGAATGTAAATCAACAACGGATCAGGGACATCTCCCGCAACGCAAGTCTCTGCGGCAAACTTCACCTCGAAGAAAGACTCCTGCATCACACAAAGACTTGTACTCTTGCCCGAGACTTCGACCGAATCGAGCTGGCATTTCTCCGGTGCCGTTCCTCCCGCCAATTCAGCGATGAAGGCTGTGAATTCACGGCGAGGATCATACCAAACCACCACGCGACGTTTTTTTAAACGTTCGGCAAGACTCTGCGTCAGGTGTGCATTGAGATCGTGCATGAGAAAGCTGCTTAATGTTCGAGGTACTTTGTATTTGCGAGATTTCCAGCATCGAGTTCGCCAATCAAACTTCCGGCGGAATCGTGTCCTGTGGCTCGTCGCGTAGAGTCAGGTCGTCAAAATCCCAGCGTTTCATGCGTCTCAGATCGTCCAGGCTGATCTCCGTTTCACTTCTCAATTCCGAATTCACGATGGTCACTCCGTCGCACCCGTCCAATTCAGCTTCAATCGTGCCCATCAACACATTCGCATCTTTTCGTTTCGATGAATTGTCATAGTCGGCGGTCCGCATCGCAACCCAGACAATCACCTCATAGTCTCCCTCTAACTCGTCGTCAGCAACAAGTAGGTACACTCCCGAAACGAGATGGCCCGTCTTTTTGAATTTCTTGCGCAGTTTGCTCACTGCCTTCCGCGTTCGCTCATTGAATGTGTCCGCAAATCCACGGCGGACATATCGTTTTGCAAACCAACTGCGAAACCGCTCGACCGTTTCAGCGGGTAGTCGGGCGGCAGCAGGATGGAATTCCGCGAGAAATCGACGCGGCACCGCCACACGAGTGTTCGCGTTAAACTCCAGAAATGAAGTTTCTACGTACAACCCGTCCGGCGCGGCAATTTGCAGAACCCGCGAGTTTTTGCCCCACTCCTTGTTACCGTCCTTTTCCTGCAGAGAAATCAAAACGCCAAAAATGATCTCGACGAAGGGCTCAAGGTCCAGGCTGTGATTCGTTACATCACAGTCGTGAGTGATAACAACCCAGACTCCCGTCCTCGCGGACGCTGATTTGGAAGTCGAAAAGCACTTTGAAAGAATTGGCGGTACGAACTGCGAAAACAGACTTCGCTGCGACGCATTTTCAGCATCAATGTTTAGAGCACCGGCTTTATCAAGTACCTGAACCAAATGGCTTGAGAGAATACTGCCCTGCCGCCAATGGTTCGCTTTAATCTGCGCCGCAGCATCGATCGTCGGCTGCGATTCTGGGGAATCCCGATCGGACATCTAATCGTCCTCATGGGTCCGCTTGCCGGTCAATACGTCGAACTCTGCCTCTGATTCCCGAACGCCGGACAGGTCCATTCCATGCAGAGCCGCCACAGCCCGAATGCCATGCTTTTCTGGACTGTTCACCACGTTCTTGTCCGACAACTGCTTCATTCGTGTTTGAACCGAACGAAAATCAATGTCGGTTTCGGCCAGCAGGTCGACCAGCGATTTTCCTTCCGGCCCCAGTTCGCGCCGCACGCGGGGCCCGATTGGCAGTTTGGACAAGCGGTTCCAGTCACTTGCGAACTTGTGAAGTTCTACCAGCCGAGCGCGGTTCTGTGGTTGAGGCTGAGCCTCGTCCCGCATCCACGCATAAACGGTTGGTCGTTCCACACCTAAAACCCGGGCCAGTTCTTTCATTTGTAGCGACAGAGAACTGCGAATGCTGGCAACGACACTTGCCGCACTGAAACTGACTGGAGTTTGTCGAGTCATGGAGATATCCGCTGACGCAACTTCATACCAAACACGAGTCTGCGAGCCAGTGCCGCCAGTTCCAGGGTTCGGCATCAACTGCATCATCGCGTCCGCTCGTTCACCGTATGACTTCAGCAACCTGTTCTGCCATCCAACAGGTATATTCTGATCCAGAATCTCTTCGATGCTTGATTGTGGTGCTAGTTGATCGCACCAGCTAATACCAGGAGACGTCGCGCCGAAAATTGCGAATCCATACATCAATTGTTGCGGCAGGCGATTGGAGACTCGTTTAGCCATCAGATTCTCCCTTCCATATTTTCAGTGCTGTGGGCGTCACCGCAACGCGGAATGCCATGTCGATAAACTTATGTAGTTTCCACAAGGTTTCTTTGAGCATTTCCCCTTCAAAATCGAACTCGCCCTTAGCGATATGATCAAAGTCCAGGACTCGAAATTCCGCCTCTGGTTTTAATTCGACTTCAAACTCCAAATGAGGCGACTGCAAATCGGGTGGTAGAAACTGTCCTCCCGAATTCTCAAACGAACGCAAAAACAAGGTTCCGCACTCAGTTTGGGCGTTGATCACAAACTGATGATTGGCCTTATCAACCCCCAGGTCGCTCGCAGACAAACCTTGAAGTGAGTTGCTGATAAAACTGTCGACCGGATGATCGTCATCGCCGATGATAAGATCGAGATAACGCAGGCCGACCTGCTCGGCAAACTCGATCCCAACGATCCCGACCAACTTTTTCAGCAGCGTATCAAGCCGTTCAGAGAAAGTATCGAACACATCGTATTTGCTGACCTGATAGACGAAGAAGTCATTGGACAGAATGACGGCTTCCGTCTTCTTGCGGTCCGAAAACACCCAGCGAGTAGAAGCCTTCGTTTTTAGCTTCGGACCAAAAATGAACTGCTGGCTTTCTTCTTGGGTGAATCTGGATAGGCCGAGCCCTTTGAACGCTTCCTGAATATCCGGGGCAAATTTATCCATCTTCAGAACCTCCGAAAACCGGATCTGGGATAAGACCAGAACCAGCGGAGAATTCGTCAGCTTGAGCCCTTCAATGGACCGCATGTTTGGCTGCTCCGCGAGAATGGTTGTGCGAGTGAAAACCGGATTGAATCGGAAACCTTACACGATTCTTTACGTCGATGGTACCGCGAATGACTGCAAAATTTTGCCGCTGCGATCGTGAGAAAGCCAATTTCTTCCGGATATTCCGGTTCCAGCAGTGATTCTCTTCTCTGTTTCCCCGACTTCCTGACGCGGGGACAGACTTGTACACACCTGATCATTGGCAAGCAAGTCAGCTTCTTGCGAGTCGTGGCGGCTGGAGTAGACGCATTGAGGAGACTCTCCAGCGATGATTTCACCGCCGGGCTGATTCGTTCACCGAATCGCTTCTTCAGGACTCTACGGGCCTCTCGTTTTAGCTGCGGTTCCCAGCGGTCACCGCCGAGTTCCAGCTCCATCAGAATCGCCGAGTCGTCGTGGCGATCTTTGCCGGGAATGTAAATCAACAACGGTTCAGGGACATCTCCTGCTACGCAAGTCTCTGCGGCAAACTTCACCTCGAAAAATGACTCCTGCATCACACAAAGGCCTGTGCTCTTGCCCGAGACTTCCACCGAATCGAGCTGGCATTTCTCCGGTGCCGTTCCTCCCGCCAATTCAGAGATGAAGGCTGTGAACTCGCGGCGAGGATCGTACCAAATCACCACGCGCCGCTTTTTCAAACGTTCGGCAAGGCTCTGCGTCAGGTGTTCGTGTAGATCGTGCATTACGTGGTTGCCTTCCGCCGTCTGGACTTACTGCTTCCAGCCGGAGCTGGTGCGGTAAGCAGACTCTCTAGTGCCGCCGTGACTGCTGGACTGGTTCGTTCATTGACCAGTTTTTTGATGACCGGATCCCAGCCACCTTGCGGTTCTTCTTTGGGCTGGAAGCGATCACGGTCGTCCCGTCCCCAGAAGACTTCTTCCAAGCCGTGAGCGATGGCGAGACTGGCGTCGGTGACGCATTTGGGGACAACGCGTTCAGGCCAGAGGTGCATGGCGAGGTGGGCCCAGTCGTACTCGCCCTTGACCAGCTTGTCCCAGCAGGACTTGCATTCCTTCTGCCAGGACTTGTTCTGCGGAACGAGTCGCCAAAGTGGGGCGAAGTTGATGATCACCCCGTCGTCAAGGTTAGGATTCCACAGCGGGGCAATCCGCTCGACTTCTTCTGCCATCGCTGTCAATTCGGCAACGAACTTCTCCTGGTCCTCGATCTCCTTGCGTTGCGACCGAGTTGGCTCGCCCCCCGCTTCGCCCACCAGCCGGTCGAGCTTCTGCCGTTCGTGGTTCAGCTTAGGTTTGACATACTCGTTTAGCACCTGGAAAAAGGTGTCTCGGGTGAACCGGTGGTAGTACAGCCAAACCGAGTAGCCTCCCGATGCGATTCCTAGCTGCCAGTAGATTGGAGCTTTGCGGCGACTTAGGGTGTACTTTTTAATATGCTCAGAAAAAAATGACTTCCGAAAATACTTGCGAAACGCTTCCTCGTCTGAAGAATCACCGTCCTGAGTCTCTAGGTCATTCCTCGGAATTACGGAAAAGGCCCGCGTGGCAAGATCGTGAGAATGCCCCAGGTCATCGACAAGCACATCGGGGTGTACGTTAACATGTTCGCCCGACGCCATTCCAAAAGAGACACGACGTTGAATGATCTCATAAACGTCGTTCACATTGGCGTCCCGTTCCGGCTCTGGCTTCGACATGCTGCTAAAGTGTCCGAACGCAATTCCCACTGAATAACTTTCGCGACTTCGGTCGCGACCCCTGAGGTGAAGCTCGCAGTCGTCATACCCAGTAGCGTCAAACATACCGTACGGTGGACCTGTGAATCCGTACAGATTTCCGATCTCTGCATCATTCTGCGCCCGGAGCGATCGGATCTGTTCCACAAGTGACGTCAGTTCATCCGGCTGGCGAGGACGTGAAAACCAACGTGAAGTTTCACTGCTTTCCTCTAGCTGCTGCAGGGTAACGATGAGTTCCTCAATTATCTGGATTGCAGAATGAGGAACTGCAGCAAAGTCTACTGTGGGAGTCGCAGCCACCGCTTTTTCGCGGTACGACCTTCGTGATGCCTCTGCACTTGTTGTAGTTAGGTTGACTAGAGCACGAAATGCGCTAGATGAGAGAATCGCAAGGACACGCATCAAATTGTCGTGTGTGTTATCCCTAGGCTCGTCAAAGCAGATAATCGGGGCAATGCCAACGGCGCATCCTTTCGAAAGCACTCGGGGGCTGAATTCAACGCGTGCTGGCGGATAGGTGAGTCCTGGTCGAAAAAAGTAGTCGGTATTAGTGATCTGTTTTGTCCATGTGCCGTAGCGACCTTCACTAAAAGCCTTTACCTCCAGTCCGTTTCGATGCCAGTTTACGACGACCTCGGTCTCTTTCCATTGGGGACCAAAACCACCGCCTTTCGAAAACGGATACCAACAGTGATCCCCTCGCGAGACCTCCCACCAAAGTCGTACAAACCGGAAATTGTCGGCAGTCTGCATGCCCTGTTTCACAACGACGCCACACTCGTCTAGCCGTGGCAACGATCCAAAGGCGTGCATCCATGTAGCGGGTATCCAGTATGCAAAAGGACTGTCGGGCAGTCGCTTAAAATCGAGCAGAAACTGCACAAAAACGTCTGCTGCTGCTGCGGGGGCGTGATGCACACAGAGCTTCCGCAAATCACATTGTTGAGCGCGAAGAAATACAGCATCTTTCGAAGGCGATGCTCGTTCGTAGACAATCGCCGCCGTCTCTACGAGAGCGTTATCTAACACACCGAGACCAAGATCCGCCAGCAGGCAGAGTCTCCCACTGTCGATGAACAGAACTTCGCGCCACTTCGAGAGCATCTGCCCAAAGAACAATGCGCGATTTGTAAGTTTCCCGACAAGTCCGCGATCGGTGAGTTGCGAAGCCGCTCGATGAGCAAATGTAGCGGCAATGTCGAATTTCGAGATCTCGTATGATTCGAAAATGTAGTTCTTCGAATTGTCTACGGGTTCACCGAATGGTGGATTCATTAGAATCACGTCGTAGCTTTGACGACTGAGATCCACAAATGCGAATCCTCTTGCCGTGTCAGCAACGAATAGACGCCGCTGAAAACCACCGCCTCGCTCAGCTTGCTCCGAGTAGTCACGCAACGCGTCATAAATACGCTGCTCGGCTTCTTCCCAGAATGATTCATCCGTGATCCCTCGGGTCAGGTCGAGTTCCTGCTGCACGGACGCTGGACCATTATCAAAAAGAGTTTGCTGCTTGAATTCCGGGCGTTCCAACCATTGCTGTTTAGCTTTCGCAACTTCCTCAGCGATGTCTACTTCGATTTTCAGCAGCGAGCCTGCCTCCCCCGCTAGCTTCATCACCTCGAAGACTTTTCGCACAAGACTCGCCAGGAAGCGGCCTTCGGCATCACCTGACAGGTGCTCGGTGATGAACTCATCCAGAAACGCGGCTTCGCCAGGCATCGGCTCGGCACACACGATGTTTGAACGTACAATCGTACAACGCTGCTCTGCCGAGATCTGAAAGTCATTAAATGCCCGCTGCCCTCGCATCCACAAAGCAAGTGCCGCGATCTGGGCCGCTCGTGGGTCGATGTCGATCCCATGCAGATTGTGAGCCATCACCAGCCCTGGCAATATGGCACGAAGCTGCATCAGCTCAGGATAATCGTCCGACAGGCGCCGCCCAGTCACTTCGAATTCGGGACTCTGGTCGTCGTGCCAAGCTTCATCGTAGATCGAGATCAGCAGGTCAAACGCGTACAGCAGAAAGTGACCACTGCCGCAGGCCGGATCGAGGATCTTCAAATCGCGAGGATCTTTCTTCGCTCGGTACGGGATGTATACCGTCTTCTGTAGCAACTCATCCTGGCTGAGGTCCTGTTCGGCGTCACTGTCGTCAATCGGCGGTTCTTGATCTTCGCCCACAAACACTTCGCTGGGACGGCGGACCAAATACTGGCACTGCTCGACCAGTCGCGTCTGCCCCCGTCGCATCTCGTACCAAATGCGGCCCAGTGTGTTGTCGGTCAGGAACTCGACGACATACCGTGGCGTGAAGAACTGGTTGCGTACGGCGAGCTCGTGACTGTTGCGGGGAGCCTGCGACTCCTCACGCATCTTCTTCCGCTCCTCACCGCTATTGAAGTACTGATAAACCCAGCCGATCGTCTCGTCCTCGCTCCACACGCCCACCAGATCGGCCTGCCCCAGAACGTCGAGCAGTTCCGTTAGTGCGCCCCGTCCAGGCCACAGTAAACTTGCCGAATCTCGCCGATCGAAAAGGACCTTCACTTCAACAGTCAACTCATCAAACAAGCATTCCAGATACAGTCTGTATCCACCGTCCTCCAAGCTGGACAGTCCCGGAGCAAGTCCGCAGAACTCTTTGAAGCCGCTTGAAGTGTCCCCCTTCGAGACACACTCCTGTACCAGGGCGCGAGCTTCCAGCATTCGCAGGGCGACAAAGCGATTGAGGAACGTAAACGCTGCTTCGCGAGTGTATTCGTCTACGGCCTCTTGTGGAGTTTTCCCACCCGCCTTGATGTGCTCAACCGCATCGACCAGCTTCCGGCGAGTCAGACGCTGCCGCGCATCGAGGTGCTTGCCCGGCTCAGGCAGAATCTTGCCATTGGGAAGCACATCGAACGTTCCTTCCAACTGCTCGGCAAATTCCTCTTCAAGAATTCGCCGAACCTGTTGTGTAGCTCGTTGCAGTTTGTTGCGTGTATCTTTATCCATGGGGGCGGTGTTCGGTGGCCAGTGGTCGGGGGTCGGAAAGTGGGGTTCGGGGTTCGGTGGCCAGTGGTCGGGGGTCGGAAAGTGGGGTTCGGGGTTCGGTGGCCAGTGGTCGGGGGTCGGAAAGTGGGGGTCGGGGTTCGGGGGTCAGAGGTCGGGGGAGAGTTTTGCGCGGAGCGAACGCATGAGGCCATTTAGGAGGCGGCCTACGGTTTGGCATAAGGCGGTTGTCTGATGGGTGTGTGTGGAGTCGACGTATCCGAGCCGCTCGGAAAGTAGAAGCTGGGTTTCCACTTCACATAGCGATCCGTAAGCAATGGACAAGTGTCGTAGGAAGTCTTTGGTGGAGCTGCGGCCCTGACCTTCGGCAATATTCGAAGGGACCGAGACCGCCGCACGTCGGATCTGACTTGTCAGGCCATACGCTTCCTCGCGCGGAAACTTCTTCGTCACGTCATAAATCATTTGCGCCAAGTCCATCGCCTTTTGCCAAACTTCTAAATCCTGATAACTCCGAACAGCCATCCCCATTGCTCCCTCGTTACCGACCACAGACCCCCGCCCACTATCTGCCGCTTTCCGACCCCCGTCCACCGACGCCCGATCACCGAATCAAAACTCGTTTATTTTTTCCAATGTGATGCAGACACTCGTCGCGAAGACTGCTGAGTGCAGTATCCAGTTGTTCTTCCGTGTCGATCCCGCCTTTGAAGTGCCCGCCCACTTTCACCTGCACGATCCGGTCGCCTTCGATCAGCCGATGGACTTCGGCCACGGCGTCGGCCAGTCGCTTGTCGCACGCATCCACATCGGCTCGCAGTTGTGGAATCGGTGTTGTGCTCGGAACGTCACTCGACGTGCAGCTGGAAAGCGGATCACAGATCCGTTGTTGCACATCTTCTTCGAGTTGGTCCCAGCCTGCGGTTGATTTCAATTGCTCGACGGCAGACGTGTAGCATTCGGACCGAGCCTGGACAGCCGCTTTGAACGTGGCGTCATAAAGACCTTCCAGTCGCCCAGCATGCTGATCGATGCTCGGAAGCTCCTTGTAGAAGGTTTCCTTCTGCATCAGATCCGATAACTGTTCAGCACATTCGCGATCTTCGTCGGTCGTGTTTGCTTCCTGCGACAGAAACGGCCAATGGTGTTTCAGCACGCGACGCGCGCGACTGAGCGTTTGCAACTGTGGCTCGGCGATCGTGGACTGAATGTCGGCTGCTCTGGCCAGCGCGTCCTTCAGTTCAGCGTGTCCACTGGCGAAACCCAGGATCGTTTCTTCCTCGCCAGCCGTGGAGATCTGCTCCATCTGGCTGATCCCGGACGTGAACAAATCAGTGCCGGGTAACTGGTGCCGCTCAAGCATCGCTTGCACTTCACGCAACTCCCGTTGCCGACTGATCGCCTTCTCACGAATTGACTTGGCGACCTCGTCCTGCGTCAGCTGCTTAATATCTTCGCCAAACGTGCTCTTGAAGGCATCAGCGGCTTTGACCACCTCCGCAAAGTCCAGCACCTTCTTCGGGCGGAATGTCGCTGATCGAAACTTCGTATTGTTGGTGAAGACGTCACTGGCACCGAAGTCTTCCACTGCGTTAATGGAAAGCCCCTGGCTGGTCACTGTAGTTTGTCCCGCTCGTAACAGACACAGCGTGAAAAGCTTGACGACATCTACATCCCAGCCGTAGGGCGAGCTACCGAACTCAGCCTCCAAGGCTTTCCCCTGTGGGTTGACGCCGTAGTCGCTCTTATTGCTGATCCATGTGAGCATTTCGCCAAGTGGACCGGAGTCGGTTTCAACAACCAACGTCCCGCCTTCGTTGCGAAGCAGCTTGAGCGTTGAATAGACGGACGGAAGTCCCCGCAAGTCCTCACTTTCCAGCATGGCCGTGATATCTTTTTTCGCAACACGGGCTGCTCCATCGGAAAACCGGTCAAAGACATCGGGTAGCGAATGAGCCAGAATGCTTTCAGCGGCTTTCACAACCGTGACGTCATTCTCATCGGGGCTGCGATCATTACCACGGAAATAGACCATCGAAGAAAGAGCTGCTTGTTCCAGCAACCGCCGTACTTCACCACGACGCGTGTCACGCCGTCGACCTTCCTCAGACAGCAACCGTGTTTCGGCAGACGTCTGGGCTCCACGTTCCTTCTTGGTGATCATTTCTTTTGACCGAAACACTTCGGTCACTTCCTTGTCGATTTTTTCATCGACCGGGATTACCCAGAAGACTGTTTCACGCTCCGCCTGACTTTGGCGACGTGATTCGTCGCAAAGACGTTCATAGTCAGCTTTGTCTTCAGCCAGACGGACCTGAAATTGAATGTCGCCCTTGATTCGTTCGCGACCATCGAGCCAAAGACTGCCCTTGAACACTCGTGTGCTTAGCAGTGTGTGACCTGGCTGCGGCTGCCATAGCCGTTCCATTGTTTCGCGAAGAATCTGATTGGTGTCGGCGCGTTTGGGCTTGAGTGCGGCTCGCTGCGTTTCCCAATCGTCTTCGGTGGGAGTCGGAATGCGATAGCCGTCGTCACCGAGTCGAATCTTGTGTGCCGCCACCAATGCCTGTAGAGCTTGATCGACGCTGGCGCGAACTGAATCGCCGCCCACCTTCGGATAGAGGGCTGCCGCGAGATTCTCAGCATTCCGGTGGATACTCTTGACGAATTGAAGCAGGCAAATGGCCTTCGCAACTCTCTGTGCGAATGGATGCTCCACTTCGGTTGCCAGGCGGTCGATCTTATCGCGAATTGTGCTGTCGATGTTGTCGCGGACAAGGTCGTAAATGTGCTCGACGGTCACCAATTGTCCGACCTCGCAGTCACCCAGTCCGGTCTTGGGGTGTGCCAGCAACTGCTGGGCCAGTTTGATGACCGTACGATTCGCACCACCGACGTGACGACTTGACCCGCCCTGTGTTCGCAGGCCGGAGACCACGTGGATCACAAAGTCCACCTGATACGGGACCATCGGGTAGAGTTCGATGAAACTCTCGCGGTTGATCTGCGGCAACTTGATGTCGGCTGATAATGTCGCATTGGCCGCGAGGCTGCCACGATTCGCTTCAAAGAGTGCTGCCAGCGTTTTTTCGGAATCAGCGGTCTTCGCCAAAACACGTTTGCTGGTGACTTCTGAAATATCGCTTGGCTCAAGGTGGACCTGCAACGGAAACCGGTCCATCAGTCGCGCCAGCTCGACGCGAGAATCGTCGAGTCCACCGACAAGTTCGTTCAGCTTCTCCTGCGAAGTCACGACGACCCAAAACTGCCCCTGACCAACGCGACCGAGAGCTTGCACGATGCCCTGCAAATCGAGCATCTTGTTGACGGTGCGAGCAACGAATTGTCCGACTTCGTCGATTACAAACACGAGGTTTCGATTCTCTCCTCGCCGGGCCGTCAGTTCTTTGCAACGCTGAGCCAAATGATTGGGACTGACGTCGGCGCGTTCACGTGCTCCCTTTACCCATGAGTCGGGGGAGGAGTACGTTTCGGGTTCCAGTTCGTGCAGAACACGACTGGCTTCGTTCATGGCAAAGGCGACAAGATTCTTGGCTTTGTCCCAGTCCTTCTTGGGGAACAGTTTCTTGTAGGTTTCGCGGAATTGGTCGAGGCGTCCCTCTCCTTCGAGGGTGATTTCCAATTCAGCCAGGTCGAGATCGCGGGCATAGCCTAGATGTTCCAGAAGTTGCCGATACATGATCTCGGTCAACATCTGGTTGCCGTGCATCACGCCGCGTTCGGTAGCGACGTCAAAGATCACAGCCTCGGTTGGGATCTTCTCGACGACTGTCTTGATGAGGACCTGGACTTTGGGATCGCCGATGTGGGTGGCGAGCAGCTCACTGGTCGTATCGGCCCCAAGCTGACGGTTGGCGAGTGCCAGGCCCAACAGTTTCGCGAAGCTCGATTTACCTGAACCGAAGAAGCCCGAGATCCATACAGCCATCCGATCGCTCGGCTTGTTCGGAGCCTCGCAATACGCTTCGAGGACTTCCACAAAATTGTGGAGGATCGTTTTGGTGACGATGTACTCACTTATCTCGTCGCGGACTACCTCTTCGCCGTCTTGGTCGACCTTAATGACTTCGCGGATGTCGCGGTGAATGTCGCGAGCAAATATTTCTTTGATGTATTGTGGTGCCATCGATTGTTTTCCTGTCACAGAAGCTTGGCCCGATAGTTGTGTTCGGCATCGTGCACGCCCATGAAGCTCAATCCGGCAGGCGGAATGATCTCACCGGGGTAGAACAGAACACCGGGAATCTCCAGCTTCGCCTGAAAGTGTTCGACCAAGGTGGATGTGCGGTAGCACGGATAAAGTGCTCCGGCACGTGTGATCCACAAGATGTCGCGATGTGGATCGGCATCGTCTGGAACTTTGTCCAGAACCAGTTGGTCAAGCGGTGAGTACTCGCTGAGCACTTGGTGAATTGTCTGCGCCACGGTCTGGTGGCCGTTGTGCCCGAGCATGACTTCATTTTCGACGAGTGCTTCCGGCGAGACACCCGCGTTCTCGAGAGCTTCCATCATGCAATCCATCAACGAGACGCGAATAATGCGCTTGCCTTTCTGCTCCAACCTGGTTTGGAGCAGCGAAAGTTCCTGACGTAATTCAAACTCTGCAGTCGGGTCATACAAAAAGATGCACAATGGCATGTCCTTGTACGCACTGATGTCCGGTCTCGGGTCCTGCTTGGTCAGGATCGGCTCAAGCGTATCGCGGAGTCGTGATTTCCAGTCTTTCATAGAGCCACGCTCCTGACGTATTCGTCTGTGTTCTCACATGGCAGTGTCAGTTCCAGAAAACTGCCAGCTCGCTCAAACCGCAGCTTGCCGTATTGATGAAGACGAAGGAGTTCTTCTTCAACTTCATTTGGCTTCATCAGGAACAGCCGCCAATCTTCTGCTTCGATGACTTTGCGTGTGTTGTTCTCACGTTCCATCAGCACATACAGCAGGTAGATCAGACTGCGTTCGGGAAGTCGATAAGCTTCGAATTCCTTGTTGGCATGGCCTCGCAAAAGATTGAATTCAGTGGCTGTCTTTAGAAGCCCGCTCGCAACCCGACGGTAAGTATTGTCTTTCCACGAATCGATGGAGCCGAGTCGTTCATTCACAAGTGAGTGAAGAAACTCAACGACCGAATCAACAGTAAGAATCACGATGCCTTGTTCGCGACGTTCGAATGCCCAGTTCGCGACAAACTCACGTAGGAGTTCATCTTTCCGACTGATGTGCCACAACTGGACGGGCCGCCAATCTTCAATGTGCCAACCAAGTTGCACGAGCTCGATTAAACGTCGGTCTAGATCCTGTAGGTCGTAGCGTATTTTCAAGACCTTGATGAACTGCTTCAACCACGACTCAGATGAGGCACCTACGGCATTCTCCTGTTGTACCTGCTCAAGGTTTTCTTTCGGTGTCGCCGTGAGATCCCAGTCCGAGAACGCGCGAAACGTCGCCTCGATGAATGGGCCCCTTATCGCCAGGTTGGAGCTCAATGTTTCGGTAGCTGCGTTCATTTCGGGAAGTCCTCTTCCCGAATGAACGGTACGGCCAGCTTTCCTGGCTCACTGCTGCCATGTGCAACCGCCAACAGCTCGATTGCCTCGATAACGGTCTCGCCATTTAGCTTGAGCGGTACGGACTTTAGATCGTCGGCTCGGCGCAGCCCCTTCACACGATTCGCGGACCGCTCCGAGACAAGATCAAGGCTGGTCAATGCAGAGACGAGATCATTGCCCCCAGCTGCATCAATCCGTTCGAGCAAATCCTTCCACTCATCAGGACTTTCCAGCCAACCAGCCCAAGCGTCCTCAAGCTGATCCTCGATTTCAACTGGCAGTCGCCAAAGCGTGTATGAGTCCGGCGGATTGAACACTTCTTCGGAGCGAGACGATGCGACCGCGAAGGCAGCTCTGGATCGAGCGAACACGTGACTTTTGGGGAAGCCTCGCGAAATGGCGAGCTCCCCGACTCTGCTTAGGAGACCTTTCGTGTTCCACCACTTGGAGCGGTCCATTTCACCTTGCCTTGCAACAGCCATGCGAAGTGCGACGACCTTCTTTGTGAAGTCGGTATTTACGTCGGTTGAAGCTTGTTGGGTTTCAGTCACGCTTACTTCGCCCTTCGTTTTGGCGGATGAACCGGCTCTGGATTTGTGATCTGTGCGAGGAGTGCCGCGACCTCATCACGCTTAAAAAGGCGGTAGTTATTCACAGGGTGCCGGTACTCCTGAAGCTTCCCCGACAACGCCCACGCTCGGACGGTATTCGCAGAAACCCCTAGCAGTTCGGCCGTCTCTTTGACCAGCAGGTATTCTTCTGTCGTAGTCATAGTTCTACTAGTACAAATGAAGTCCGGTTGTCCAACATTCCAAACATTACCAAACGTATCGCAAGGGTACAACTAGGTGGGGTAAAGAGATGAGTTTACACCAAGGCGGATATTCGCAGACGCAAATGCGAACAGTCACAATAGATCGCAACGGGTCGAACTGTGTTAATCACATTCTGATGACGGTACGCGATTTTGGAAAAATTTAGGGCGACCGAGGTAAGTTGGTCAGGCGATCGGAATGGGGCAGGTCCCGTCCTGGGCTGTTGGAAATTTGGAATAGCCGTTCTTTGTAGTTCACATGGGAAAGGTTGCGCTAGTTCTGTAGAGCGAGTCGGCGTTTCGAGAGGAAGGTTTGCCCGAGGTGCTGCTTGACCCTGGACTTCCCCGTGAATAGTGGGCGCTCATTTAAGCGTGCTATGCTGTACGCAAGGAGCGAAATCGATGTCGAACAAACCAGTTAAGATTGTTCGTCGCAGTTATAGCGACGAGTACCGTCGGAATGCGGTGTCGCTGATTGAGAACCAGGGTTACACGACTGCTCAGGCAGCTCGTGAGCTGGGCGTCAACGCAAATCTTCTGCGTAAGTGGCGTCAGAAGTACGGTAAGTTGGCCTCAGCGGATTCGAAGGCTTCGCTGTGTATCAGCAGCAGCAGGAGCAGCAGCAGGAGCTGGATCAACTTCGCAGGAAGAACCACCGTCTTCGTATCGAGCGTGACCTGTTAAAAAAATACACGGCTCGCCGGAACGCCGAGTTGTTTTTTCCCCGATGGGGCCTTCGCGAACGAAAAGAACTGAGATTTCAGTTCATCGAAGATCACCGCGAAGAATGGCCGATTACTTTAATGTGCGATGTGTTGGAAGTTCGTCGGAGTGGATTTTATGCGTGGCGAAATCGTCCGGTGAGTGTTCGTTCCATACGGCAGGCGGACGTCGTTTCGGAGATCAAATAGATTCATTCCGAGGACCATAAAGGTGTTTATGGAAGTCCTCGCATGCATCTGGAACAGCCGTTCTGTGAATGAGACATGTGATTGTGGGAGCTAAATAAA
>Ga0335398_10001609_pt1 | contig 38170 bp, 33 predicted proteins | sample BON03_FD_205742 | JGI IMG/M metagenome (GOLD analysis project Ga0335398, IMG submission 205742) | Freshwater microbial communities from Lake Bonney liftoff mats and glacier meltwater in Antarctica - BON-03 (spades assembly) (version 2) | ecosystem: Environmental > Aquatic > Freshwater > Ice >... | reverse complement strand
TAGCTCTCAGATGATCTTGATTAATACTGATACTTTCCCTTCCAAGTAAATCTTCAAGATTAATATTCCTCAAGTCATTGATCCCAATATCCTTTGTAGAAAGGGCGCTGTAGCTTGGTGCAAATTTTACTTCGACTTTCAGGTTAAGACAGATAGTTAAGACATTATCTTTCCGTTCCGCTGAAAGACTATCGGAGGCAATAACCAATTCTTTAATTTTATTTTTTACTATAAAATTCTCAATTTTAGAATGATCAGTCAAGATTTTTTTTCCAAACAAAGTCTTCCCTTTCATTTTCAAATCTTCGTCAAAAAAAGCACATACATTGCGGATTGGATTGGATTCTCTATTCAAAATCTGAAATACCATACTACCCTGCCCGCCTGCACCAAGTATTATTGTGTTAATCGAATTCTGCTCAAATTTAAATACCCTGTGATACGTCTCTTTAATTAGTAATCTGTAAAGTATAATGGCTATAAATGAACCAAAATGACTCAAAACAATGAAGGCTAAAGTAATAGGGGTAACATATGCAGACGCTATAGCCAAATAATTGAGGAAGATCGAGATTGAAATGGCAAAAAAGAACAAAACTGCAAAATTAATAATCTCATTTATATCAGTAAACCTAACAAAAGATTTGAATGTGCTTTTTGAAAGCATAGCTAGTGCTATGACAGCTATCATTATCAGAGACCACTTTACAGCATTTTCGAACGAAATGATTGCGGTATTAATGCCACATAAAAATAAATAGGCAATTGTAAAATTAAACGTAACCACCAAAAGATCTAAAATTAATATAAGCTGAACCGGGATAAATGGAACCTTCTTAATCCACGCAGAAATATGAATTTTAAAGGATATTAAGTCAATTTTTTTCATGTCAATACTTATCAAAAAGATTAGAGTTGAATCGTCGAAGATTGTTTTTAATAGTTCTTGTGGCATTAAATTCCCTGCCAATAGCACCTTCATTACTGTAGGTATATTCCCAACGGAATGAATCATTGGTTCTCAGTTCAATAGATTTTGATCTGATAAGCTTGCCGGGGACTAGTGGAATCGTAAAATTGAATCCTGAAGTATTACCCAGTACTGTGGCTGTTGAAAAGAAACCAACTTCTATATTTTTGTATTGCTTAAACACAGAAAATCTAATTCCCCGATCATTCTCGAGAAATTGACCGAAATCCAACGAAATACTAACTCGCTCCTTAGGCAAAAGAAATTCAATATTTCCCACTATCAGGTCGTCAGTTATAGGGTCAAAAAAGATGGATTTATTGGGAAAATAATAAAGGCCTGTTTTTGCGTACCGAAAGCCGAGGCTCAATCTGCCATCATAGGGAAAAAAACGGTATTCAAAGTCGAGACCGTATCGATTATTATGAAATAATCCAACAGACAATTGCGTGTAATGATTTTTGGCAAGCGGAGTAAAGTATTCAAAAAAAGTCGGGCCAAGCTTTAGCTGATTGCTTTCGCTGTCCAAATCATTTTGAATAGGAATCATTAAACCTGCAAACAAGGATAAACCTCTCGCAAGGATAATGTCGGATCCAATAAGTACACCAATTTTACTTTGGATTGGATTCTCAAAGTATCCAAACCGGATTTGGATATCTGGATCAATAACGACATTAAATCTATACTTACTGACACTAAATTTTCTGAATAAGTCCATTGCATCAGTGTCAGAAAAATCAGCTGTACGAATTGATTGATGCTCACTAGTTGATTGCCCTTTGTAAAGCAACACAAATTTATTTTGGTTAGCTGTACGAATTGATTGATGCTCAATAGTTGATTCGAAAAGTGCTTGCCCTTTGTAAAGCAGCACAAATTTATTTTGGTTAAATCCCAGTTCTTGACTTATAGAATTGGCCAAACGTACTGCTTCAGCAGGATTATTTATTCCTCGATGCTCCACACCAGTCATGTATACACTACCTTCACTCGTTGAGCGCATTGGGAATATCAATACCTGCTCAAAACCGGCAGCATACAGCGCAGCTCTTAGTTCAGTAACATCCTGAGCAATTACACTGGTATAAAAAAGTAAAAAAATAATGCCCGGTAGAAGTTTATTCATACGCTTTCATGTTTCTTTTTAGTGATTTATCAAGATAAATCTTGTAGAAAATCTGACCGGAAATAGCTTTTAAGTCAAAATAATTTACCTGCAAGCCTATTTTCTTAAAAATAATGGCGCTGGCACCAAGATTAATATATTGAGTGTCATATTCCGCTGAAACAAAAACCCTGTCCTTTAGATTGAGCTGTAATCCACCAAAAAATCCTGACAAATAGTAATTACCAAATTCGGATTTAGCGATCCATTGATACCCCATATCATCAAGATTTGCCTTTTTAGGTGGTTCTCGGAAATTTACCTCCAAACCATAACCTAACACAGGCTCAATGCTGATTGAATTGCTGATAGCTATATTGCGACTGATAACTATCGAATTGTGATCGATAAAACTAGCCGCCAGGGCGGGTGAGAGAATCACGGAAAGGTTGATGCCATATTTTTTCTGATTTAAAATAAAGAATTGAAGATCTAAATGTCGATCTCCAATTCCTATTCTAGGTACATCTACTGGTCGGGTAAGCACAAAATTCACTGCTACCCATGACAAGGGTCGCAACTGAACAGAATAGAAAAACTCATTGGACTTTCTATTCATGAAATTATTTATGGCATATTCTACAGGTAAATAAGCTACTTGAAATTGAATGTTATCTCTTTTATCTATAAAACTAGGCTTGGGTATTCTTACTAGACCTGGCTTTCCAAGAAAGTTTACCTGTCCAGAAGCACTTGTAAGGCAACTAAGCGATACCATGCTTAGGACAATAAATTTTATGGAAAATCTCATTGCTCTACTTCAATTTAAAACCTATCGTAACTCCAAATTCCAAGCCTTGAAGTGATATGTTTTGTACTTCGAAAGCTCCGATACTATCCTCAGAATAGACCCGATGATCGTAAGAACCTGTATTAAACTGAGAGAAAAGCGTAAGAACAAGACGCTCAGAGACCAAGGTAGAGTAGCCTACCATAGCTGTAAAGCCAAAATCATTACCCGAAAACTTTGATGCAGGTAAAGAACCTTCTCCCCCTATCACTTCACGACTGATCGTATGCTGAATAAAATAGCGGGAAATACCCAATCCACCAATAAAGTATGATTTCGAACTAGGATCCACACTTTTTTCACTCGCCTCTCCTTCATCCAAATCAGCTTTTGTACCTGATTTAGAAGATTTTGACAAGGGAAATCTATATTCTAGTTGAAGTCCGGCGGGAATAATATTTTGCTCAATCTTTTCAATTCTGACTAGATCACCAAGGGAGGAAGTAACAGACTGAAATGTATTCTGGGCATAACCCACTCTTCCTCTTAGGCTGAAAGTTTTACCAAGATCAAGCTTACCATAGACGGAAGGAACAACCACCGTATTGGCACTGCCATTACCTTGAGTTGGATCAACCAATAATATGGTTTCATCAGGGGTCGAATAGAGCCTGGTCCAGGAACTCAATCCAGCTCCAAACTCACTAAACGATATTTGGGCCTCCACCGAAAATGGAAGAAGGAAAACCAGCAGCATTAATTTTATATATTTCATATTTTTTAATTTGAATAGTGATTGAATCAACCCCCAGCACCTTGATTATGGCAATTGTTAACAGCGGTGTTATAGTTGGTAGTCTGAATTAGTATGGCGGAATTTAAATTGGTTTCGGCCGTTAGGATTGCTCCATCCCTCAGTACGTTGGATGCTGTAATTCGCTTATCTCTTGCAAATTCAGCAGCAATGGCAAAAGATTCTTCGAATAGTATCAACTCATCCTTACTTCCCAATACAAAAGCGATGATATAGGACTTAAGCCCTCTTTTGACAGAATTCGGATAGTCTAACTCATCAATAGCTTTGTTAGTCGAAACTGCAAAATCTAATAATTCGGTAGTGTTATCAGCAATTAATTTGGCTCCTAAAATAATTCTGGCTGCATAATCCTGCTCATATTGAGATGTAAATACTAGATAATTAGTACGAATGCCTTGAATTTGAACCACTGACTCATCCTCCAGTTTTTTGACATTGCGCAGGTAGATTTCGTCTGCTGTCTCTTTGCAAGGCCCGACTAGCGCTCCGATTCTGGAATTAAATTCATTCTTTGTGGTTTCTCTTTTGTCAAATGTCAATCTGGCACCTGGTATGGAGCCATCTACTGTAGGAAACTCTAATTGAGAGAAATACTTGACAAATTCCGGATTTGCTTTGAAATCAGCTTGGATCTGTAGAAAATCTGCAGAAGGCTGTATCGAACCATCTAAAATACCGGATATCACAGCTTCAGTCAACCCATCAATAACCACTGCATCTGAAATATTAGGAGCAATTTCGGAGAATGCCTGGATCAGGTCCAAATTCTCCTGCGTTATATCATTGGTTACAACAGCGGCAACCACGTTTGCTACCAATTCGTCTGCTTCCACGGGAATTGTGATGTCTCCGTCAGTTTCCACAACTGCCACAGGTTCGGTAAGAACAACCTCGGGGAGTGGATCCACTAGTTCTAAACCGGGAAATGTGAATTCAAAGGCTTGAATACTATCTAGTTCGGCAGGAACACAACTTCCTATAATCACAAACAAAGCCAACAATAATAATTTTACATTATTCATAACACGAAACATTTTTTCGAAACCTAGTACTATTTGGACAGTGAAATACAATGCAATTAAACCAATGTAAACAAATTGTATATTTTGGTAAATAAAGGATCCCATATTCAGTTATTTATGACATTTCAGATTTGCACACTTTGTTTACTTTTTTACACTTTTAAAAATATTTGATGCATAAGTTTTCTCATATATGAGACATTTGCATTATGTACAAAACTAAAAAAGGAATTGTAGTACCCCTGTTTTCAATCATTTTATTTTTAAGTTCTTGTATATCAAATAGATCCTTGGTTTACCTCCAAAATCTTGAAGGAGACGAAACGCTTACAGACAATACACTGATTCCCTACGAATTACAAGATTACCGTCTACAATACAATGACATCATAAGTATAGATATCAAAACTACGGTTGAATTTATCAATCAATCATTTGTGATCACCGGCGGAATGCAAGGAGGTATGATGGGTGGTGGCATGATGCAAGGTGGAAGCGATGTGTATTACATGACCGGCTATACGGTTGACAAATTGGGAAATATAGAACTACCCATTCTTGGGAAAGTCAAAGTAAGTGGCAGCACGCTCGAAGAGGCAAAAGAAGCTATCAAGGATGAATTAAAAACGATTGTCAATGAAGAGATCTACATTCGAGTCAAGTTAGGTGGCATTAGATATTCAGTCTTTGGTGAAGTCAACCGACCCGGGAAATTTACAGTACTTCAAGATCGAATGACCATATTTGAAGCATTGTCCAATGCCGGAGATTTTACGACCTTCGCCAAACGAGAAGAGATAACCATAATCAGACAATATCCTGAGGGGTCCAAAATACATAGAATCAACCTGTTAGACCGGAATATTATCCGTACACCATTCTACTTTATACAAACGAACGATCAAATCTATGCAGAACCCTTGAAACAACGGGAATTCGCACGGACAGAAAGTGCAAGTCAAAATATCTTACTGATTACAAGTACCTTAACCACTGTATTACTATTACTGAGCTTTTTCAGGTAAATCAATGAATGAACTAGAAAATAAAAAAATCAACAGCGGGAATAGCGTAGATATTTTTGAACCTAAAAGGATAATAAATCAAATTTTACGGAATTGGTACTACTTTTTAGCTTCGATTATCATAGCTGTAGCTGTAAGTCACTACATTACAAATAAAACCACGCCAATATATGCCATAGAAGGTACTTTATTGATAAGTGAAGATCAGAATTCGCTTGGATTAGATTTGTTTTCATCGGCAACTCCAAGTGTAAAAAATACGCAAGTAGAGAATCAGAAAGTATTTTTAAACACCTACTCTCTTGCCCTAGAAACTGTCAATAAACTAAACCTAAATACAAATTATTATACCGAGGAATTTTGGGGATACAGACAAATTTACAATAAACAAATTCCAATCCTCACCGAAGTAAACTGGGCTCACAATCAATTGGAAAAGGTTAAATTTAAAATAACACCTCTGAGCGATACAACCTACAAACTCCAGTTACTGGATATGGAGAATGTGAAAGTATTCAACAAAGTCTCTGACGACAAAGCACTGGATTTTCAATCCGTGGATCAAGCTATAGCAAAGGGCTACTATAAAGCGGCTTACGGAAAGTCACTTAAAACTGAGTTTTTTGACTTCACAGTTTATAAATTAGCTGACTATCCAGAAGGAATCTTTTTTAGCTTTATGAACGATAATGATCTTGCAAATTCTTTTAAGAAGCAAATACTAATCAATCCAGTCAACAATGAATCATCTGTTCTCAAAATCGGAATCAACCATCCCGATCAGGTCATCGGAAGTGAATACGTAAATGCCCTGATGGGTACTTTCTTAGAAAATGATTTGGTGCAAAAAAATCTTGCTACCCAGCAGACCTTAGACTTTATTGAGGGTCAAATACGAACGATCAATGACAGTATAAATCTCTACGAAAACGAAATTGAGAATTTCAGGCAGGTCAACAAAATTACAGATATCTCCTCCAAAGGCTCCAATATTCTTTTGGAGTCAATCAAATTAGACGAAGAGCTAAATCGCCAAAGCTCCACCTTGGATTTCTATAAAAACCTGAAGAACTACCTGGATACTCCAGGCAGTAAAGACTTGCTTATCCCATCTATAGCCGGTATCCAGGATCCTATCATCACTGCCATGGTGACAGAACTCATCACCCTACAGAATGAGAGAGCAGGGCTGAGTGGGGTGCTAATCGGGGACTCCTTCTCCTATATCAGAGAACTGAACAATAGACTGAAGAATCTCAAAAGCAACCTGAATGAAAGTATTACTAACGCAATTGTAAATATTGAAAATCAGATCAAAAGAATCCAAGGCCTAGTAGGATCAGTAGACAGAGATCTAAACAAACTTCCGGAGGTGGAACGAAATTTAATTTCCATTGAAAGACGATTTAAAGTAAATGAATCAATCTACACGCTATTATTGGAGAAAAGGGCTGAAACTGAAATCAAAAAAGCATCTACGACCACCAATCATCAGATCTACGATGCGGCAATGGTAAACCCGATACCCATATCTCCCAATCGAAACAGAAATTACGCGCTTGGCTTGGCATTAGGAACCTCAATTCCATTGTTTATTCTGGTGGTATGGTCGCTATTCTACCACAAAGTATCAGATCCGAAAGAATTGGAAGCGTTATTAGACATTCCAATCATTGGCGCTATACCCCGTGAGAAAGACACTACTGAGCTACTTTCTCAGATGAGCAAATCCATGACCACAGAGTCATTCCGGAATATCCGATCGAGTTTGGCAATCAGGTTCAACTTCAAAAATAAAGGAGTAATACTGGTGACATCCACTAAATCAGGGGAAGGAAAAACCTATATCAGTATCAAAATTGCAAGTATATATGCAGCGCTGGGGAAGAAAACGCTAATTCTCGGAATGGATTTGCGAAAGCCTCGCTTGCACAAAGAATTGAACTTAAACAATGATCGCGGAGTAACTACTTACCTGCTTCAGGAAGGTGAAGACTGGGAAGGTATGGTACAGTCTACCACGCAAGAAGATCTTTTTGTTCTCAACGCGGGTCCTTATTTAGAACGAAGTTCTGAATTAATCAATACCCCAAGATTTGAAAGTTTGATCCTATCTTTAAAAAGTAAGTTTGATTTCATCATTATTGATACGCCACCAATAGCTTTGGTTTCGGAAACCCTCGACCTGACGAAATATTCAGATGTGAATCTTTTTATTTTTAGACAGAATTACTCATTTATCAATCAGGCTAATGTAGCAAATGACCTCAAAAATAAATTTGAAATAGAAAATCTTTACGCAATAATCAACGATACCTACAAGACTGGTCTTGGTGATTATGGCTATGGGTATGGCTATGGGTATGGCTACTATTCTGACTCTGAAGGCTACCTTGATAATCCATCAAAGTCAAAAATCGGTAAACTATTAAAAAAGAAACGATGATTACCCACAATGATACCAGTGATGGCTATTTCTTTGCCTAATTAGGCAAGCAGGCCCGCCACGGTGAGGCATGCCAGCCACGGCGAGGCAGGCCCGCCACGGCGGGGCAGGCGCATGACGTGTTCCAACAGCAATGGGGATAATACAGTCAATGCTTTGTTAACTCCGTGTATTAAGCTGCTTTTTGCCTTTTACCGGTATACTTGTGGGTATATGTAAAAAATAGTAATTCTTCTTCTTTAGTCTGCCCAGCGACAGCTTCCATAGCTGCATAAGGACTCAACTATTCCCAACTGCTTAAATAAGTGGATTGGCTTGGTTGCCTAGACTGGCAAAAAAATAATCGGAGCGGTGATTAGCCAAAGTCAAGCGTTTGAAAAGGCAATTCTTAGCGAGCCAAATCCGGCAAAAGTCCATAGCGCTTAATACTATGACGGCATATCCACACTATTTTCTGATCTTCCGAACTATCCATCTCCCCCTTATTTTTCTTCAATTTATTCATAGGTATATCCCCCCTCCCAACTGCCACCCACCGAGACTGCTCACTGCTCACCCTGATAACTCACAACCCACAACTGCCCAAGCCACTCATGAATCAAAATATTCCAGTAGTCCAAACCAGTAGCCGAAGGAAGGAAACTATAACGAGTACCACCGGGATGAATTAAGATCTTAAAATCTGCCGGTGCAGGAGTCACCGTTAGCCCATGATTTGAGAAAATACGCGAAGCTCTTCTCAGATGGCTGGCAGAGGTTACCAAAATAATGCTTTTCTCATCCGGAAAAGATTTTTTAAAGTCCAGGGCTTCGGATTCTGTATTAAATCCATTTTCCAACAGAAAAATACGTGCTGGATCCACGCCCTGAGCTATCGCCAGGTCAGCATACATGGAGGCTTGCGAAGGATATCCTGCGCTGCCTCGGGAAGAAAACACCAATAATCTGGTCTGATCCAATTTCCAGATGCGGATACCTTCCAGGCAGCGCTGCAAAACCGAAGACCCCAAACGCTGGTAAACGGATAATCCAACTTCAGGAGTGCCTCCCGCTCCCAACACTATAATCGTCGCTACATCTGGAGGCAGCGCTTTCAGCACAGCATACCTTCGCTCTTGTACACTTAACAACACAGCTGCCAGCGGGGAAAAGAATAGTAGGTATATAAAAAATAATCCCCCTAAAAATTTGTAATACTTATGCTTAAATGCGAGGATTGCAACTACTACGAACAGAAAAAGCTCGACCGTAAAAAAAGAACTTATCGAAAAATAACCCATAAATTATTGTAAAATCAATAAAGCATAGCTTTCACTATTCTTAAGATAATTGAAGCTCCCAGTATCCCAGCATTCAAAGGGTCTTCTACTAAAATTATTTTTAAACCTAGTCTTTCACTCAATCGCTCTTTCACCCCTTTCAATAATGCCCCAGCACCTGAAATGTAAATCCCATTTTGATATAAATCCGAAGCAAGCTTCGGCAGAGTATTAGCTAAAATGATGGTCCGCAATGGCATCAGTAAAAAGATGGAAGAGGTATAAAATTTGATTGTAATTAAGAATGCAAAACTGCATCTTTAAGTAGCTCTGAAGGAGCTAAATGATTCATACCTGTGCCGAGGTGTAGCCCTATAGGCAAGTGAAGGGAAACGAATACATTACTGCCCTACAGCCCTAAAAGGGCGGAACTTCACAGCTTCACTTGTTCAGGGCTTCTTTCTTATTTTATATGCTTTACCTCCGTGCTGTACCGCTATCGGGGGTTCCATCTGAGCGGACAGGTATGAATTTTTCAATCCTTCGAATCTATTTTTGACTGAACTAAAACCATACGGCTAAAATTCCTAAGAAAATTAGGCTGCTGATGTAATCGTGAGTATACGTATTATCAAACACCTGCAAAATAGATTCTTTGTCTTCGACAGGTTTACTTAAAGCTAAATTTAATTTTAACAGCTTCAGCGATCCATTCACCTCTCAAGAGGTTTTGCTGCTTTTTAGAAAAACTTAAAATATCGCCACTAAAGGTATTTCCATCTGTAATCATACCATCGCTAAGCCTTTTGATAGTTTTTTAATGCTATGATTCGTTTTTTCATACACCAACAGTGCCTTATTCCCCACTGGGATTAGCTATTTACTTACTGTAAACAAAGCAATGATAGAAGGTTGATTCAATAAAATCCCTCTCTCATACGAAATAAGAATTTGACTGTGCCTAAGTCCATAGGGAATGCTACACCTGCCTAAACAGCATTAATTCTTTCCATTAAAAGGCTGCATTGGTCGTTCCGCTGACTGATTAATTCCATCCCGTTGAATAATCTTCAGGATCGTCAACCAGAAAATCTTAAAGTCTAAGCTGAAACTGATATTCTCTACGTAGCTGACATCCAACTCAAACTTTCTAGTCCAAGAAATGCTGTTTCTCCCATTTACCTGGGCCCAACCTGTAATTCCTGGCCTCACCTCGTGCCTACGGGATTGATCATCTGTATACAAAGGAATATATTTGAAGAGTAATGGTCTGGGACCGATCAAGCTCATATCACCTTTTAATACATTGATCAACTGTGGCAACTCGTCCAAAGAAAATTTTCGAACATAGCTACCAAATAAGGTTAGGCGTTGATTATCTGGCAGCAGTTTACCCTCCTTATCCTTTTTATTAGTCATCGTTTTGAATTTGATGATATCAAAAGGAATCTGATTTCTACCGGGCCGATTCTGAAAGAAAAAGGGACTACCATGGTTTTCAACGGATAGAATAAAACCAGTAAGCAGTATTATGGGGCTTGTTAAAAAGGGTTCTACCCTTAAGTTAGTGGAACATATAGATAAGGTGGCTTAAAATAGGAAACGTGCCTTTTACTAAAATCATGTATTGGCTGATTTACTGAGCTTTAGGAGAATCAACTAAATTGAAGCAATACCTAACTCATGATTACTCCATTAAATACGTGGTAGAACCTTAAAAAGAATACCAATAAAGCTACTAAAAAATCTAATATCCATTTGACATAAGAATTATAGATCATTTGTAAAACTTATTAATTAACTAAAGTGCAACACCCTTTATAAATAATCAACTTCAGCTTAAGGAAAAATAGCTAGACCTTGGCTAGCTATTTTTATCATATTTAGAATTTATAATTATTTTTAAGCTATTGGTAAATAGTCTCCAAATATAATCAGGGGGTTCTGTGAAATAAAAACTGGCAGATTGCCAATTTTGATAAATATAGAGTTAAAAATCCTAACAAAAAGGAACGTCTAAAACTATTGGCTCAATATCTACGTCTCTCAAGAAAATATAGTTTTTATCAAAATAATATTTATGTTCCTTAGGTATGGTAAACTTATCTTGCAGTATTTCCACCGTTTTAGAAATCAAATCAAAGCCGCATTCAGCTAGTATCCCTGTATATGCCATGTGACGGATATTAATTTCAGTTACCAACAGATTACCCAAATCATCTTCTTTAAAGTCAAAACTATAAACTCCATTTGCTTTAACTCCGGTAGCCTTCTGCACAAAATCCATTACTTCTTCGCACTTCTCAAGAAGCTTTTTCTCATTTAATAATAAGCCATAAGAAGTATTACCAGTAACTTTAGAAGGCGCTATATCTGCCATCACATATTCGGCACAGTGCAAACCCGCATTAGCTACGCATTGGCCATCAATATATAACATCTGATTTGCCAAGTGTCTCCCTGTTAAATATTTACTGATAGTAAACGCTGGAACTGCCTTATGAATGAATAGCCAAGCTTCCAGTTCTTCTTTTCTACTCAGCTTTAAAGCCCCTAGACCACCCGAGCCAATGGATGCTCTTATCCAACAAGGGTAACCAATTTCACTCGCCACCTCTTTAAATTTAGGAGTAGCCGGTGTTATGCGCAATGTTTTGGGAATAAAACCTGTTCCCGAAAATAAATCAGCCATAGCTGCTTTATCCATTAATTCATTTACATGTTCAACCGGTGGAATTAGCGTGGGACACGGATAATTTCCGTGGATATTAAAGTACTCACCCCATGCTTTTACCTCCTGTTCTGGTTGTACAAAGGCAAAGTCAATATTTTCTTGCTCTATTATGGTTTCAATTGTCTTAAAGTAATCTGGATGAGTAGCACGCGGTATTAAGACGCTCTTATTCAAGAGGTCTGGCATAAAAAATCCTATCGCTTTAGCATTGATGTCAGTACCAATAAGATTTGCCTTAGGATAAATAGTTCTAAGTCTTTTGGCGATAGAACGAGGCGTTGGGCCACCTATGCCTAAAATTAGTATGTTCATGATTTAGTTTTTACCGGTAAAAGGTTGCATGGGTCGCTCTGCTGATTGATTTACCCCGTCTGATTTAATAACCTTCAAGAAGGTCTTGAATAGAATTTTTAAATCCAAGTTGATAGAAAGGTTATCAACGTAATGTATGTCTAACTCAAATTTTTTAGTCCAAGAAATAGCGTTTCTCCCATTCACTTGTGCCCAACCTGTTATACCGGGTCTTACCGTATGTCTGCGGTCTTGTACAGCAGAATAAAGGGGCAAGTACTTAAACAATAAAGGCCTAGGACCAACTAAACTCATATCTCCGTTTAGTACGTTAATTAACTGTGGTAATTCGTCCAACGAGTATTTACGTACAAAACCACCTAAAGGAGTTATTCGTCTTACATCGGGAAGTAAATTTCCTTTATCATCTTTCTTGTCATTCATAGACTTAAACTTGACGATTTTAAATGCTTGATGGTTCTTGCCCGGCCGTTCCTGAAAAAAGAAGGCTGAACCTTGATTTTGAAACATCAGCAAAAGGGTGATAATTAAGAGCAAGGGAAATAATAAAAAAAGAAGCGTTATTGAAATTATCAGATCTATAAAACGCTTTGTATAGTTTTTATACACTTCCATTACCTCTTCCCCTTTTAAGTTTAGCCTAGTTTTTGAGCGAATACCCTCACCAATCAATTCAAAACCTAACTTTATTGCTAATCTCTGTGAAACCACATTTTCAGGATTAGTTACATACCACAAATTGCCGTTTAAATGCGTAACACCTTGATAGGCTTTGTAAAGCATTGATGACGCAAGATTTTTACCTTGAAAGAGTGGGTCAGTTTTGACATATGTAATTTGGACATCAGCTTTTTCCATAAATGGCCACATAAAATATTTTGGAACCACAAGTAACGAAGCCACTAACTTTCCATCAACATAAGCAAGAACGGCTCCGTATCCAGTATTCCTAAAAATGTGAGTTACTTTAAAAAAATAGAATAAAAAATACTTAAATGGTCTAGCGGGTGGAACAACGTCAATAATCGAAGGTCGCCAAAATTCTAGTTTAACATTTTTTATATTGGGCTCTTGAGGATCTATTTTAGTAGTCTTGTATATCAGCGATGATAACATTTCAAACTTTCATTAGATTAACAACTTTCTTCCGCTTGCCAGATTTAAGTACAGGAATTTCATCTGTAAACTCAACAGCAATTCTTGCACCACTGCCAATGTAATGCGTTATGTCCTCAACAATGGGTGAAATTACTTCATTAGATTTCGAGGCCACATTTAATATCAATTTATATTCAGAAGTATCTAGCTGTATAAACTGAAACTGACGAACTAACTTATGCTTCCACATTGAGTTTGTAATAACATGAGGGGAGATCAAATTACCCGAAACATCGGTAATAAAGTCAACTCTCCTACCCTCAATTTTATTTAAAAATAAACGTCTTACCCCATCAAAATAATCATAACACACAGATCCTACATCCCCGGTATCATACCTGACTAACGGCTGGGCAAAGTTATTTAAATCAGTAACCACAATTCTACCAACTTCCCCGATTTCAGCTTTTTTAGACGAGTTTAGTTTCAGAATCTCTAAATAAAAACCCACCTCATTTACCAAGTACTTATAACCATTTTTAGGTATTTGAAGAGCAATCATACCGTTCTCCATGTTAGAATACCTAGAAACTACATGACATCTAAAATAATTCTCGAGTTTTTCTCTGGAACCATCTGGCAGTGTTTCAGACATACTAATAATAGAATTTACTTTACCTTTAAATTTAGTTTTAGGGAGGCAGTTTGAGAAAGCCTCTAATGTTGATGCATATGCTAGCATAGAAACTCCACTTATCTCCTTTTCGAGCTTTTTTAGTACTTTAGTTTGGAAAGTAACACAGTCTAGCGAAGACGAGTCCATCAATACAAGGTTTTGGACAAAAGCTTTCACTTGGGATTTATGCACTAATTTATCCCAAATTCTAAAATAGTAAAGTCTATCACCAAATCTAAAATTTGCTAATTCATTAAAAAAAATAACTTCCGCGCTATGTGATGAAATTTTTTGTTTTCCATGAATAACTGAGAATGGAGAACCTGTTGAACCGCTAGTCGTTACTACTTTACCCAAATCGCTACTACTTTTAAATCTAGAACTTAAGAATTTTTTTATGTTGTTGTTTACTATTGTTTTGTTAATTACTGGTACACTGTCAATATCGTTAGTTTCTTGATGCGCTTTATAAAACTCACAATACTCTTGAGCGTGAGTTAGGATTCGACTGAGCTTTTCACTTTGAAAACTTTTTAGTTTCTCGTAACTTGAATTTTTAAGATACTGTTCTAAGTATTTATATTCCTTTTGAACCTTCCCTCCCCTTAGCAGGTCTATTAGCAGGAATAAGCTAACCCTTGCATTTCTAATTTTTATACTCATGACTACTAGTGATTTTGGCTATTAACTGATCAACCGAAATAAATTCAACATCAGGATATTTAGAAACGATGCGTTTTAAGAGGTCTTTTAGCTTTTGCAAGCCCATTTCCCGATTCGACTCGTTAATAAATCCAGAAAAATTTACACGATGCGTACTTATGTTAGCCGGAGCCCTATATTTAAAGGCTAAATCAATTTGGTTCATCGCATAACTAACCCAATTGATATTATCCGATTCATTTGGTTCAAATACAACGTTACGGCTTAATTGAACTAAAGAATTAGAATTTATACCTCCATTAATATTAATCGAAGTTTTATATTTTCCATTACCCTGGTGTTCTTTCTTAATAAAAGAGTTATCTATGGATACCACACCTAGGTCTATTAAATCTGAATGAAGAATAGAATGCTCTCTACCTCCCGGTGGGTTAAAATGAGTAGCCCTATATCCGAAAACTTTCTCGAAACAATTGAGACCATCCTTAATTATTTCTGACAAGTAATCATTTTCCTGAAACTCCCAAAAACTAAATGCCGAAGTATAATTAATTGTGGTGTAGCCGGTTGATGAAATGCAGCTATTACTTCGATTCTGCAAAGCCGCTATTAACTCAGAATCTTTGAGTTTCAGTTTCTCTTTAAACACTTTTAAATTAAAATGTTCTCTACCGTGAAATTGTGGCTTCATAAAGCCTGCTTCTATTCCTTCTTTCCATATTCTCCATGCATCTTGATAAGCTTTTGGGTATCTTTCTGCCTGTTTTGTAAAAGTAAAATCAACAGTTTCGTAAAAATATTCTTCATAATTATACCGTGCCATTTTTTCAAAATCAATGTTACACGGTAACGAAAATGGTGTAAAAACGGGATGTTTTCCATCACCTCCTTTTACAGAGCCTAAGACATCATATAGGCTGCTCAAATCATCAGATGTTTCTAGCGAGTCAAGATTATCAAATCTATTGAGAGGTACTGCACCTCTTTTGCTCATAGCTACTAGTGCTTCCTTGGAGTCTGTTCTAACATTCCCATAATCATCAACAGAAAAAATTATGTATTTTTTGTTAGTCTTCCAACTTAGAATATTTTTAAGATGATTTGCTAGGTGATGTCTCAGCATAAAATTATTTGTTTAAATATTTATAAATAAACTTATCCGCGTTTATTCTTTTAAAATCATCCGAAGCTTTCAAAGCCTTGCTTGACATCAATTGATGCAATTTATCGTCCAAGCTTAAGCTCGTAATAAATTCAGCAGCTAAATCTAGGTCAGCTTTTGAAAAACACTTAGCATGCCCATACTCATCACAATAAGCTTTCAGCTGACTATCTTCAGATGCAATATACAGAGAGGGAATTCCATAGCTCATTAAATTGTATGATTTACTGGGGACACTTCCTTTACTGGTCGTTTCGTCTAAAATCACCACCCCTAAATCTGCTGCGCTCAATGAATAAGGGAACATTTCGTCTGACTGAAAAGGTAAAAATTGGCAATTAGAAAGATTCCTTTCTTTGACCAATCTTTCTAATACGTGCTTGCGGGCACCTCTTCCTATAATTTGAAAAACAACATAACCCGTATCTTGTAATTTTTCTGCTATAGCTATTAGTGATTCGACATTATGGGTTAGTCCAATATTCCCTGAGTACTGAACCACAAACTTCCCTTCTAAACCATGTTCTTTAACAAAGAGGTTTTCTGTTTTTGTAACACGATTATTCACTTGAAAAATGGACCATATAGGCTGAATGATTGGCTTGTTGGCATCAACATATTGATTCAGTAGTTCAGCCATTTTCTCACTAATTGTAAAGAGTTTAAAAGCTTTCTTAAAGGAAATCTTATTAAGATAAGCCCAAGTTTTGTAAACAAGGTGGGTACTTTTCATTCCAGTAATTTGAAAAGCATCGGGATAGACATCCCATATAACCATGCTAAACCTGTGCGGTAAGACTAGATTTAAAAGGTAGCCCATAGGTGGGGCGGAAACGAAAAATACTTCATGCTTAGGATACTTAGTAATTAAGAGCCACCACATATTCAACAAGGCGATCAAGTAAGAAATCATTTTTTTAAAAGAAGGACTCTCTTGGTACTTATTAATGTACTTGATTTGAATGTTTTCTGCTAATTCTTCGCCTTGAGAATGCACACTGCCTGTAATTAAAACAACTTCCTCAAATTCTTGATTAAAAGCGTTAGCAAAGCCTATAGTAAGATAATTTGCCGCCTGATTTATTATAACTACTTTCCTTCCTTTGGACATATTTAGACTATTCTTCTTGCTTCAGAATCTTATGCCCGGCTTTCAGCAAATCCAAGTCTTTCCGCATTAACATCACATCACTTTCCATCATATCTTTCACTAAGCCATCTAAATTATATTCAGGGACCCAGCCCAATTTATCTTTGGCTTTAGAAGGATCGCCAATCAAAAGATCTACCTCCGTTGGTCTAAAATAAGATGGGTCTACTGAGAGCACCTCTTGGCCAATTTCTAATTGGTAATCTAAATTAGAACAGGCTTCCACAAAAGCTTTCTCCTTTGACCCGAATCCCTCAAATTTTAAGTTGATACCAACTTCAGCAAATGCCATCTTTACAAAATCTCTAACCGTGGTAGTCGTTCCGGTAGCAATTACCCAATCTTCCGGTTGATCGGCTTGTAAAATCATCCACATCATGCGCACGTAGTCCTTGGCATGTCCCCAATCGCGTTTCGCATCTAAATTGCCTAGATATATTTTTTCTTGAAGGCCAAGAGCTATTTTGGCTACCGCTCGGGTTATTTTGCGAGTAACAAAAGTTTCACCCCTCCTAGGTGACTCATGATTGAATAGAATACCATTACAGGCAAACATGTCATAAGCTTCACGGTAATTCTTGGTGATCCAAAAACCATAAATTTTTGCCGCGCCATAGGGCGATCGCGGGTAAAATGGAGAGTTTTCATCGTAGAATCCCTTTTCATTTTTATTTTCTACCATCCCTCCATAAAGTTCTGATGTAGAGGCTTGGTAAATTCTCGTTTTTTTCGTCAACCCCAATAATCTAACCGCCTCTAAAATTCTTAAAGTTCCTAGGCCATCCACATTAGCCACATATTCAGGCATATCAAACGAAACTTTAACGTGCGACATAGCACCTAAATTGTAAATTTCATCGGGCTGACATTCCTGAATGATTCTTGTCAAATTCATTGAATCGGTCAAATCTCCATAATGAAGCTTTAGCCGCTGATTTAAATCATGCGGATCTTGATACAAATGATCAATTCTATCGGTGTTAAATAAAGAGGCTCTTCTTTTGATTCCGTGAACCATATAGCCCTTTTCGAGCAGCAGCTCAGCAAGGTAGGAGCCGTCTTGGCCAGTAATGCCAGTAATGAGGGCTGTTTTGTTTTTTGTTGACATATTTTATTCGTTCAAAGTTTGAAGCTCAAAGGTTAGCGGATGGCGTTAATTAGGCCCTTAATCATGGAGGCGATTTCTAAGGCTTCGTTTTCCAATTTATTTAAATTTTCTGTAGTTATCCAATTTCGTTTTTCAAAGATGATTGCTAGGGTAGCCGTTTCGTATAGAGATCCACGGGCGATGTAGAGGTATTAAACAAATTCTTTTTTCAAGTTTCTGCCTTTTCCTTCGGCTATGTTCATGGCAACAGAATTTGAAACAGCTTCAAATTGCTTTACAAGACGAAAATGTTTCTGATCAGTGTACAGTTTTTCTATTAAGCCAATGGCATAATCCGCAAAATCGACAGAGCGATGTCATACTTGTAAATCTTTAAATGGAGAATTTTTATTAGCTACTTTTCTATTTTCAGCCTAACGCTTTCAGCTTATTTCTTTCAGCTTAGCTTAACTTCCTTAAACTCATCTTGGTTATCTAAAAACCAGCTGTAGGTTTTTTTAACACCTTCTTCCAAATCAATTTTGGGTTCCCACCCTAAAGATCTAAGCCTAGAACTATCCATCCACTTGCGTGGCGTGCCATCTGGTTTTGTGCTGTCCCAAATGATGCCCCCTTTATGATCAGTTATTTCCTGAATTGTTTCGGCTAAAGCTTTTATACTTAAATCAGCACCAAAGCCCACGTTATAAAGGTTCTCTGGTAATTTATTCTCAAGAGCAAACCGAATTGCCTCAGCCAAATCATCTACATGGAGAAATTCTCTCTTAGGTGTCCCTGAACCCCACAGTACGACAGGCTCACTGACCCCGGTTCTTTCTTCCATAGCTTTGGCATCATGGAATTTGCGTAGCATAGCCGGTAATACGTGGGAAGTTTCTAAATCAAAATTATCATTAGGCCCGTATAAGTTAGTGGGCATCAAACTGACATAATTATAACCGTACTGTTTCCGCACTGCTTCAGTGGCTTTGACTCCGGTTATTTTGGCAATAGCATACCATTGATTGGTAGGTTCTAATGGTCCTGTGAGTAGGTGTTCTTCTTTTAAAGGTTGAGGAGCCATTTTGGGATAGATGCAGGAGCTGCCCAAAAAAATGAAGTTCTTAATTTTAAGTTGAACGGCTGAATCGATTAGATTATTTTGGATGAGCATGTTCTCCATTAAAAATGGGTAGGGGTAATCATTATTTGCCAATATCCCTCCTACTCGAGCAGCGGCATCGATAATCACATCGGGCTTTTCAGAAGACAAAAAATCGAACACTGCTTGCTGATTTTTTAAATCTAAATCTTTACTGGTTCTGCCAATTATCTCGTATTCTGAAGCCTGTTCTAAATTTCTCCAAATGGCTGACCCTACCATTCCGCGATGACCTGAAATATATACTCTCATACAAGTTTTTATTTATTTCTTTTGGGACTCTATCCAATCAATCGTAAATTTAGAGCCTTCTATTCGGCTGTATGGCAAATTAGGAGCAATTTCTTTTGTCTTGCTTAAGTCTAAAATATTATCGGTCGTCATATTTGCAATACGAAAAGAGTTTAATGGGAATCTGAAATTAAATTTGCCCAGAACATCACCTACTAAAGCAGCAATTATCACCAGAAATTTTGGAACGACCTTCACTTTCTGATTTAGTATAAATGAAATTTCCTGAGACCAAACTTTAATGTTTGTAGGCTCGTAGTCACCTAAGTATAGGGTTTTACCGTTGCTTCTTTCGTCAAATAAAATCCTGTCTATTTGATAAATTACATTTGAAATAAATCCGTAAGTCTTAGTGGACATTTTACCTCCGAAATTCATGTACTTTTTTGCCAATATCAATTCAAAAAACTCGCGGTAAGTTCTTCCAAACCAAGGACCCCAAATGGAGGAAGGTCTTACTATAACCCAATCACATTTTAAGGCGGATTTTCTAACCATATCCTCAGCAATTGCTTTGCTCTTGCCATACAAGGTCGTAGCCGAGTAATCGCTATCGGACCTTGGAATATGCCCTGCTTTGCATACCAGCATTGTTGAAGCAAATATTATTTTTTTTATTGAACTAATTTCTTTGCACAATTTAAGTACATTTTTAACCCCTTCTAAATTCGTGTCATAATTATCTAAGCTAGTTCCTGTTAATCCGGTGTCAGCAGCCATGTGAATTACATATTCAGGATTAAACTCAGAAACTATGCCCATTACTTCCTGAGTATTTCGAATATCTAATTTCTTCCAATACTGATTATGATTTTCGATTTTTGGTTTAACTCTATCTATGTTTAATACCTCGTGACCTTTAGAAGAATAGTATTCAACAAGGTTCGTTCCAATAAATCCAGAACCTCCCGTAATTAAAAATTTCATTTTCCTTAATTTTTATTTAATATCAATGCGCAGCAGGCTAAATAATTCTTAGCTCTTTTGTATCCATCACCAAATTCTACCAAACGCTTCTCCCCCTTCTTAACTAGGTCATTTCTTAATTCGGAGGATTCCATTATCATATTAATTGAGTCAGATGCATTTTTCGCGCTGTAGGGGTCGAAGTATATAGCTGCATTTCCACATATTGATTTAGCAAAACTTAAGTCAGAAGTCAGAATGGGTAGTTTCATAGCCATAGCTTCTGGATAAGTAGCTGAAAAACATTCTAAAACTGTTGGTTGGAAAACAGCATCGCATTCTTGATATAAGGATGGGCCTTCATCCACACGAATTGGACCTACATTGTATATGTATGGTTTGTAGCTATCACCAAAGAATTGACTATAGTCATCATGAGGTATGGTTACAACAAAACGTACGTTCAATTTTTGTTGATCATCAAACTGATCAACGACATTCTTAATAAGCGTAAAGTTTTTGTGCCCTCTAAAAGTTGAAAAAGTTAAAAATCGATATTCTCCTGTCCGCGCTTGTGGAAGTTTATTGGCTACTCTTTTTTGCGTAAAATAAACTGAATGACAAGTATTACTAACGGTATAAACATTCTCAGTTCTAAACCATGATTTAAGCCTACTATTCACATCTTCTGTTTGCACCACAAAATGACTAGCTTCTTTTCTGAAAAAATACCTTCGAAGGTACTTATCTATTTTCCATTTTATTTGAGACTTTAAGGACAGTGTCTTAAAATATTTGGATTCTCTATATACAGATTGAGGAATATTAAAGCCACATAAATGAGGTGCTTGAGGACTCCAATATGCTGGACCCGAAGTAGTAAATACAACATCGGGCTTAATTTTTGTCTCTAAAGCCTTAAAAAAGGCCGTTCTTGGTTTAATTGAAACTATTCGATTGGCAGGTCTGTAGTCAAGATAATAAAAAAAGAAATTCGAAGGATAATCTTTTTCCACGATATATTGAGACAATTTCAATCCTAAAATAACATGATACACATTATCATGAATTTTACGACACTCCTGAATAAATGACAGGGCAACTTGAACAGCACCACCATCATATGTGCTTCCTGCATTAATAATTATTTTCATTACTGTCTATTTCTAACATAAAATTAAGGAAACTTCTCCCAATTATTTCAATACTGTATTTTTTAGCCGAGGAATGACCCTTCATTTGAAGGTTTAACCTTTTCTCTGTATTATTGATTAGTTCTCGTAATTTCTCCTCAAACTCTCTTATATCTCCTTCATTCACTAACAAGCCATTATCGTTGTTCGCAATAAGGTCTGCTGGTCCTGCACTACAGTCGAAACTTATGCAAGCTAAACCATAGGCAAGACCTTCTAAAAGAGCATTTGGAAAACCTTCAGAGATTGAAGTAAAAGCAAAAATGCTGGATCTTTTGTAATATTCATCAACATGAGATACATTTCCCACAAATGTCACAGATTCTTTAATACCCAAATAGGTCACTTCGTTTTTTACGTTTTCTAATTCTGGACCATCGCCTATAAAAACCAACTGCCAATCCTCGTGACCAATAAGAATATTTGAGAAAATATGAACCAAATCAATTTGTCGTTTGGTTTGAACAAATCGCCCAACATTAAGTATGATTTTTTCTCTTTGAGTTTGGGAAATGTCTGGTATTCTTACCGGATTAGGGATTGTTTTAATATTGGTGTGACTTGTTGTTAGAAGAGCAACTTCTTGTGCTAAGGCTGTTTGGGTTATTATTCCCGAGGATTTCTTATATAGATATGGGTTAATAATATCTAGAAATTTCCCATAGCTAATACCTGGCCTGCTTCTATCCGAAATGAATCGATTGATGCCCAAATATGCGCTAGCCAGTAATACAAATGAATTGTATTTTCCGCCAAAACTTAACAGCGCATTAGGTTTTATTTTTTTTAATGTTTTCCTCAGAAAAAAAAACGTTTTTAATAAAGCTGCAAGCCTGTTTATACTTGCTATTTCAAACTCAGGAGTATAAACTCGAATACTCTCCGGAATTCTGTAAAATATATTTCCTTTGGTAAAAACTATCAGGGAAACTTCTAGGTTCTCAATCGCTCCAAAATACTCGGCTAATTCAACCATCACTCTTTCCATTCCACCTGGCTTTAGTGACGATATCACTAGCGCAATCTTGTCACTTTTACTTTTCATTACAGGCCTAAAATAATATTTTCCACCATCCAACCTTCATGATTAAATTTTCCTTCATGCCATACTAAGTGTGAATCCCAATAACCAGGACAGTTGTTATAACCTGAAGCCGTGTAGCCGTAACTTACTTCAACCACTAAAGGATTATTATTTTCATCAAATACAAAATCAAAGGCGCCTACTTGTAACCTAAGCTTGTCGCTAAGCTCAAAAGCGATTTGCACACAACGTTCATCGAATAGCTCTTTGGCATAACCAAAATTACCACTGCCTGAAGCACGAAAATCATTTTCACGTACATAACGCATCAAAGCAAAAGCCTTATCGCCTATAACGATGATTCGTGTGTCCGATTGATTGTTGGGAATGAAATCCTGGAAGTAAGCATAACCAACTTCTCGACCGGCTACTTTTGCAAACTGAGGGGGGTGGAAGAATCGCACCATTCCTTTTACTAGATCGATAAAGTTGGTCCTTCCTAAACGCCATTTACGAAAGCGTTCTTTGAGATTAGCTTTGGCGTCATAATTTGAAAAACCCTTGCCAAATGATTTTTTTACAATGGCTCTCGCTTGCGCTTTATCACGGATTAGCTTGACATTGGAGGACCCTGCTCCTCCACGGAGCTTGAATACCTTGGGGAAAACAGTTTGATTTACCCAATTTAACGCTTCAGATTTGTTGTAGAAAACGTGTGAAGCAACTAAGGGCGCTCCGATCCTCTCTAACAAATATTTCTGCCCTACTTTATCATCAAAATGCCAGTTGGTTTTAAAATCAGGGAATACTCTAAACCCGCTGTGCTCCAAGGCAAATAAAATTTGCTTGGCGATTACTAAATCTCTTGAGTTACCTTGGCTATGATGCCACATTAACGCTGAACAATCATCTAGTTCAGGTATTATCTTACTAGAATAGCAATTCACTATTTTATAAGAAATACTATTTCTTTCGCAGTAATCCTTCCATCGCGGATGGAAACCTACATCACTTTTATGAATGGCTATTTTCATCTTCCAATAAGCTTATTACAGCGTCACGGTGTGCTTCGCAACGGATAAGGTTTAACAAATAGGTTCTTTTTCTCCTTGCCCAAAAACTTGGGAACAGCTTCCTATTTTGCAAATATTGAATATAGCGGTTAGCATGAGGCTCCAGATAGGCGCTATACATGCGAAAATTAGAACTTAGCCATCTTTGATAATTTTCTTTAAGCTGATCATTGCTTGCTATGATTTTATTCAATTCTTTTATTTTTTCATTACGCACCTTAGTTTCTGATACTGAGACCACCTGTACTGATACTTGATCCTTACACTGATCAAAATGAGTAAAATCAAAGGTGCATAAATCAGTTTCGAAGTTTAGAGTAACTGTCATTCCATTATTCCAATCAGTTTTTTTCATTGCCTTATTGGCGAAAAGAAAGTTGCCAAGGCCGTATATTATGGGAATGTTATTGTAGACTTCATATCCGCTAGTACAGTGAGTATGATGAGCTACTACAGCGCTAGCTCCAGCATCAGCAAAGAATCGGTATAATCTTTTTATGCGGGGACTGGGTAGAGGATAACGTTCATGGCCTCCATGTGCTATGACTAAGATATAATCAGCTTGTTCTTTTGCTTTTCTAATTTGATAAAAGTTTTCAATTTCGTTTATAGGATTAGCACCCATGTACGAACCATGGGTGGTGCTCCATTCGTTCTCGCAAAAATTAAGAACAGCTAATTTTTTGTTAGCAATGGTCAGTATATATGGTTTTCTAGCATGCTCTTGGTTAAAACCTGCTCCTGTAAAGGATAACCCGATGCTATCTAAAGTTGCCAAGGTATCTCTTAAGCCTTGATTGCCAAAGTCCATGATGTGATTATTGGCCAAAGTCACTAAAGTAATGCCCATTTCTTTTATTCGGTTAGCAACAACTGCATTAGCTTTTATGGCTGGACCTGATTTAATTATTGTTTTATTATGCTCAGTCAGTGGGGATTCCAGATTGAGTATAGCCACATCAGCGGCTTTAAATTGATTTATTAATTCTTGGTCAATGAAAGTGGAAGCAGATTGATTCATTGCATCGGCTGCTAGGCCCCCTCCAAAAAAATCACCAGCCACTACCATTTTCATATAATAATTTTATTATTCATGTAATTACCTAATTGATCTGATGTCATAAAAACCACATCAGGCCATTTTTTTACAATTTGACTTAAAAGTTCTTTCAATTGCGGGAGATTTTTATCGCGGTTTTTAGGATCAATATAACCGATGAAATTAACACGATGAGTGGAAATAATAGCAGGCTTACGCATAGTAAAAGCTATTTTAATTTCACTGAGACAGGAGTCAACCCAATCTTTGTTAGGATTAGAAGCTGGCTCAAAGTGACAATTACGAACTAAGTATTGCTGACCTAATATATTTTTCTCACCAGTATAATGTCTGATTACTTTTTGCTTCATATTGAAATCTTTCGCTACCCTCTGCTTGGTTGAGCCTTGTATATACTTCACTCCCTCATGGTGAGCGGCTTGTTCGATCTCATCGTCCCAAACATAATTCGGCGCTATCATGGATAAAGATTGATATCCAAAAATATCCGCAAACTTTTGTAAGCCATCCTTCACAATTTCAGTTTTATTGAAACTAACTTCACACTTGCCACCGTCAAAGGCTGCCAAGTGACTTCCTCTGGAATTGGGAACAATATGTCCGCTAACACTGCAAATACCTAATTCAAAAGCTAATTTTGTTATTTGATCGTTGTCCTGTAAAGACTTCATCCATCTAGAAATATTCAGGTGTTCTCTACCATGAAATTGCGGATGAAAAACACCTCTAGCCATACCATCTTTCCATAAATCAAAACTTTTTGAGTGATTAGTATATCTATTTAAGGAATTTTTGAAATCTTCCCAGTAGTAGTTTTGAAAATTATCATCTTGAATTTTCTTAAAATCGGGGTTAGCTACTAAGGAATTTGCAGTCAAGCATGCATGATTACCACGCCTATCTTTAACACCTGATAAAACGGAAAAAAGTGAATCCAAATCATCTTCTGAGGCTAGTGCATCAAACATAGTATAATGGCACTTTTGCACGAGAACTCCCAATTTTTTCAAACTAGCTAAAGCTTTAGGACTAGATGTTCGAACAGAACCCCAATCGTCACTTTCAATTACTAAAACCTTATTTTTGTTAGACCAACCTCTAATATTAATATAGTTTAATCTTAAACGATTTTTAAGTTTCATGACTAAGTGATTTGTTTAGTTTCTAATTTAACTTCTGATCCAAACACTATGATGTAACACAAAAGACCCCAGAATATTGGCGATAATAATAGACCACCAGATTTAGCTAAATTAATAATAATTAGAGCAAGTAATACTAGGAATGTCGGATTATTATTAATCTTGTAATTTCGAATTGATATTTTAAATAACTTGATTAAAAATAACAGGAAAAGAAACAGACCTAAAATACCCGAATAAACCAAAAATGATAAAAATTCATTGTGAGTATTGATTATTCGATCATTATTAAGATCTTTTATTTGTTTTTGATATTCAAATACTCCAACACCAAAGAAAAGATCTTCATCCACTATGGAAAATACTTTCTGCCACAACTCAAGTCTACCAGCGTCTCGAACATCTTCACTTTCAAAAAACCTTTTATTCAACAATTGATTATTAGTTACAATAAAAAATAAAAGACACACAAAACATAATGAGACCACAAAATAATTAAGCCGTTTTTTGAAAGATTTTTCTTTTAGAAAGAAGATTAATAAAATTATTATTGCTATCGAAATTATTCCACCTCTTGATCCTGTTGCCAATAACAAATAGAATGATGAGGACAATTTTGCAGAGACGTATAAAATATTCTCTCTTATACCTTCCAAAAACATTCTAGATAAGACAAAGAAAAAACTTATTACTGCAAATAGCGCCACCGCATTTGGATTCATCCCAAAAACAAATAATCGACCATCAGTTATTCTGTTACCAAATCCAATGAAACTTATTAATGCAAGAAGAAGAACAGAATATATAAAGACCATCTCAATTTCTTTTCTTGTTACAGAACTATAGCTCATAAGAGTCGTTACAGAGTAAAATCCTACGAAATAAAAAAATAATTGTCTTAGAAAAGACCAACCTCCATCAAACCCAGGAACATAATTAATAAAAGAATTAATAATAATAACTACTATTGACAGCGACATTAAATGAATAACTTGGTAGTTATTTTTATATCGTCTAACAACTAGAAAATCAAAAAGTATTATAAGGATCAAAATGAAAAAGGGCAAATTAAGTTGAGATACAAATACCTTTATAAAAGCGAAAGGAATTGAAAAGAAAAAAAGTATAATTAAAAAACGAGCAATGTTACTATACGACATACTTAACTTTTTTTAATTTGAGAAAAAATGTGACTCCACTTTTCCAATATTAATTTATTTTTCTCGCTTGGATTACTTTCATTATGATTTCTAAGAAATTCCATTCTAACATTTTTATCCAAAATTAACTCTTCAAGTTTTGTGACGTACTCGTCCAAATCAAATGGATTTACAAGTACACCGCTTTTCCCTTGCATTAATGCCTCTCTGACCCCAGATGACACATTAAATGCAATTGGAACCACACCATAATTTAGTGCTTCCGTTAGAACAAGTCCAAACCCTTCAATAGCTGATGTTAACAAAAGTATTGAGGCTTCTTCGTAATGTGGAAAAGGATTAGTATAACCCAAGTACTCCACTCCGATTGCGTCATTAGTTTTAAAAATATTTTTTAATTCAAGTAATCTGTCACCGTCCCCAATTATTTTTAAGGAAAGGTTTGGATATTTTCTCGAAATTCTATCCCAAATAAGAGGTAATAAATCACATTGCTTTTCAGAGAAATTTATTCGTCCTACATAAAGAAGATTGTCTTTCTTTATCGCTCCAGTTTTTACGAAACCATCGTACTTTATCTGATTATGGACGTAATCCACTTTTGACTTTAAATAAGATAGATTATATAATTCTAACTCTAAAACATACCCTTCACTTAAAAATATAAATCTATGTGAATTATCAATAGAAAATTTTAGATCTCTCTTCATTTTTCTTTTGTAATTTAACCGAAAAATATTTTTAACAAATTCAACATCAACCAACCCTTTTAAAAACCTATTTGTCATATTCCCTCTTAAAACTCTTCCGTAATTATCATATATCGATTTAATCGCACCATGATAACATGTTATAATTTTTAAGTTTTTAGTTTTTGAATTTACAATGAAACCTAATGAATTAACATTAATTCCAGATTGATTAATTATTATATCAACTTCAAACTCAATAAGCTTTTCTCTGAAGTAATTTTTATTTATAGAAGAGGTTAAATCATCATTCTTTAGATAGAATTGTGTGAAACCATGACAATTATCAGTTTCACCTTCCTTTAAAATGAAAAAATGAATATTATAGCCATACTTTTTGAAACTCAAGGCATTTATTTCAGTAACTCTTCCTATTCCACCACAATCTTTGAATGAAGATGTATGCACGAAAAATATATTCATAAAATAATTAATTATCTAAATTCAAAAATTCAGTTTTAAATTTTTTATACCCCTTCATTAATAATATTCCTTTCCACCATTCATTTAAATCAATATTATTAACATGATCAATAAGGGTATGAATATCTTTATGAATAATTCCAACTGAAATCAAAAATTCATAATGTGATTTTACTGCGTCAGACGGATCATCATTATCTAACAAACCTATTACTGGCTGATCAATAGATAGACACTCTAAGAAATTAGTAGATGGTAAAGAAATTTGTATTACAAGATTTGAAGTTGCAATCAAATCTATCATACTTGAAAATCCCGAATCAACAACCACACTATCAGGTAGGAAACTTAAAGAAGCCCTCCTATTTAATTTAGCTGATGGTCGCGGTCTGGCAACGATTATTTGCATAATATCCCTATTAACGCCTCTCAATAATGTAGATGTCCTTTCAATAATTGTAGTCCTATTCCTAGCTGTCAAATCAGGGAAAACAAGTAACATATCAACAGCTCTATTTATACTAGAATGTGCACAATACTTTTTCATTCTTTTCAAACGATACGCATGACTTGGGTAATCATTTTCTAAAATTTTCCATCCCCAAGTAAAAAACTTATCAGAAATACTACTTTCAAAATGGTGGGCGCTATGGTAAGGATATTCTCCATAAAAAGCACCATGTTGATAATAATATAATTTCGCACCATTTTCAACATATTTTGCAACCAAGCAACTCATAAAAAAATTTTCAAAATATGATACATGAAATATCTTATCTTTAGGGTCATATATCTGTATCGAGTTAAATAATCCCCAAAAATTTTCTACATAAACCTTAGGCAAATGACTTATAATATTACGAATAAAAATTTCGCTAAATGTTTGATCTACAAAAAATTTAATATCCAAATTTCTCAAATTATTAAGTAATCTTTTTTCCAAAAAAATTGGATACTTTGATTCGATAAAAAAATCAATATTTTTCTCAAAGGAAGTTTTATCATGAAAGCCTAATCCTATGTTATTAAAATTCGCCAAGGATTCATCTTTCACTTGACTTGATAAGCATTTCAGATATTTAATAAAGTATCTACCTTTCCCGTATAATATATCATACGTTTTAGGAAATACAGTATTCGAATAGTTATCGAGTGGAACACTTCTATAAAATATTTTTGATGAAAGTAATTGTCTATCAGAAATTATAGCGCTTATATAAGGCCGTAAAATAATCTTCCAAAATCTTTCACTAAAATGAGTACCGTGTATAATATTCAATATTTTTGATAAAATGACAGACAAATTATTTGTCATTACTACCCTATCTTTGGAATAAATACCCCAAAATTCATTCGATTCCATCTTATTAATTTAAATTTTTGATTTACCTATACCTTAATATATACAAATCTAATCTTCAATGAAAATACATCATTTAACTTCTAAAATTATACAAGTAAGGTAAACTCTTCCCATTGTTTTGAACTCTTGTATATGTCATTATCCCAATTAGTAACACTTAAATGGGTCTTTTGATAGTAAACCCTATTAGATAATACGTTTCGCTATTTTATTCACTATCTTTTTATTCCAATCGATTCTTATTTTCCGAAACTGATATTTTTATTTTACCTATAATTAGCTTGTAACACTTCGGATTATCCCTAAACCTTATATAATATTCGTAACATTGCCTTCGCTTATCACCTCACCCTGCTTAATATGTTTAAACATAAAATGATTGACTAAAAATCAGACCTTTTTTTGCTTTACGGTTGGTTGATAAGAAATATGGCTAAGAATATTTTTAACTTCAATTCCAAATTTTACTTTAAATAAAATTATAAATTTGGTTTAAAAAAAGTGTTTTAACTATTTTTATAGTATCTATTAATTATTTATATGGTGATTGGGCAAAATTTAATTATCACCTATTTTTATACCATTTAAACCATGAATATAACACCCACTATAATTTACAAAATAAATAGGTAATATTTTACCAATTATTACAGCATAACTTATAATAAAATTATAGTGTGTCATAAAATATATATTACTATTAATTCCAAATATGTTCTGTAGGATAAGATGGAGTATTTCCGATCCTACAGTGTTGGAGACAACATATATACTGTTTTGAGAGTAATTTATTTTTCAGTACTTATATCTATATTTTTTTACTAAATTCTACTGTAAAAATATTTTACTAAATTCATTTTTTTTAATATTTTTTAGTGCTCGATATGCGAATATTCTAAATCAATTTCATTTCTTAAAAAGTCTTACGCATGGGGCTCAACTCGATAAGATCCTTATAAAAAGGTTTCATATACTCAGTTGGATTACCATTGATATTAATTCTTATACAGGACTTATCAATATATAAGCGTTTGAGGAAGTCAGTAGTAGAAATCTAGATTTAATAATTAATCTACTATTTATTATGCCTTTTTAACTAAGTATTTAATATTTTTAACTGAAATATTATATATATTGACACATAAATAAAATTTTATTAGAATCTGCTTTATCAGAAGATCTGTATCTGATGTTAATGTTTGGATATTTCTTCCTATCCAAGTCACCTACAAATTTTGAGATGGGGTAATTCATTTTGTTTTATATATGAATCCGCACTATTGCACATAGGGATAAATTATCGCAATAATCAGCCTGTTAAACAGCCGATCATCAAAGTATCTTCGATTCAGCTTGTAGACAAACTCGGTGAGATAGTTTTGAAGGTACTTATAAGTGATCGTGTGATTAATACCCAATAATTTTCGCTTCAGATTACTGATTGCTTTGTGTACCTATTTGAGTGTGTCATTCGTACTTTCTTTTCCTGAAATTTCTGTGAAATGAGTATCAACAATATTTTCAATGCCCTTATAAGCTTTGTTTTTGTCTGTAAACAGTACAATCTCTCCGCTCATGTTCTTTTTGATGAATTTTTTGGCATGTTCTCCGTCAACTTTTCCCAGAACCTCCATTTTACAGTAGCCACAAAATCGACTTGATTTACCTGTTTCTAAATCTTCCAATGGGATTGATTCAGATGAAACAGCCACAATAGCCTTACGTTGGCTTCCTTTGCCTCTTTTAAGATTCTCTTTCTCTTCGGTAGCCATAAGCATAAATGCAGTCATCCAAAGATGGAGCTATAGCTACAGTACCGATTTTCAAGGAGTTCATAAGCCTGCAAGAGCTACATTCGAAAACTATCCACCGCTAAACCAATAGTGCTTCGTGTTGGATTTACAGGTTTTACATCGAATTCCTACCTTTTCACGATAGGCTTTTAAATAAACTTCCCAGCTTTCCTCATCTGGAAAGACCTGTCCCGATGATATCGGGATGATTAGCAAAATTGATGATATTCATGCTTATAGCTATTTTTAACCAAGAAACACTAACCAAAACTATTCGCCAAGTTTGTGTCACAAATTGTCTTTATTTGCTACGTGCGCTTATCCGAATACACATATTTTTTTATCATTATATTTAAGATAATCACTCTGTTGTCTTAAGGTTTTGTGCTAATGTTACTATTTCGCTTTTGACAACATATTTGAAAGAAAGGATTCAAAAACCGTTATGAAGTTGGTTAATTACGTAAAACCCGCAAACTTCCTTCTCGTAATACTCCAAATTGGAAATCACAAAACCAACGTAACCCTTTAGAACAATTTCCCAAAATCTTTCTGAGTAAAATGTACTGTGTAATCGGTTAAGTACAGGAATTAATATTTCCAAATACTTTTTACTGAGTTCATATCTTTCTGGTGAATAAGCACCTTTTATATTATTGATTGTATCTAATTTATATGTCATTTTTTAATGAGTATTATAATATATATCCACATTGATCTATAAAATATAGAATATAATCCAAATTCTATAATAGTTAACTTAGAATTTCTTGTGTGAGGAGTTCGATATTTATTGTTTTGTAATTAAGAAAAAGAAAAATATTGAATTAAAATTTTATATTTTTTTAATGATGTCTAAAACTTAATTTACTATTAAAACAATTATAAAAAGTGATATTGATATAAAAAAGCTATTCTCTCATCGATAAAAGTTGAATTACTAAATATTAATCTCATTAATTGATATAACTTTTTTTAAAACTTCATCAAAAACACCTTTTTCTATTAACATATGCTCTACGAATTCACGAAAAGCACCTTCACCACCTTTTTTCCCAGTTACATAGTGCACTTTATTTTTTATGTACTCAGGAGCATTAATAGTTGTAGCACTAAATCCTACCTTTTGAAGTAGTAGCAGGTCATTTAAATCATCACCAATAAACGCACAATCTTGGAATCCTATTTGTAATTCTGCGAGAAGCTCTTCTATTACTATTATTTTGTTTTTTACTCCTTGATATAAATAATTAATATTGAGTTTTTTCGCTCTTCTTGCAACTATTTCTGTAGATTCGCCAGTCACAATTGCAACAGGAATGCACATAATCCTAGCAAACAAGACACCTGCACTATCATAAGTATGAAAACGTTTTAATTCGTTTCCAATTTGGTCATAGTACATACTGCCATCGGTCCACACGCCATCAATGTCAGTTATAATTAATTTTGGCAATCTAAAATTCTTAATCAAAATTTTCTAAATAAAGGATTTCGTCTTGCGGCATATTTGTTTTCAAAGTCTTACCAACAATCAAATTTCGTTGATTCCATTTTAGACCATCTCCCGGACTTAACATGTGTAAATCTGATTCCTTTAAAAATTCTCCTGCTTTAATATCTCTTATTGTAGCAATAGATCTTTCCAGTTTTTCTCTTGCAGCTTTTACTGAAGATTCAATAAACATCTCTTCAACTCCAACCGATTTGTCTAAATTGCGTATATCACGCATCATACGATATATACCATCAATAGCTAAAGATCCTGCTTGGTCTGTTCCTTTCATTTGTCGATCTAAAGTAATATGCTTTTCAATTATCTCAGCACCCATACCAACAGCTGCAATTGGAGTCGAAATACCTATAGTATGATCCGAATATCCGATGGTGTACTGAGGATAAGTTTTCTTGAGATAATTTATTGTCTTTAAATTTACATTCTCATAACGTGTTGGATATTCTGAAACGCAGTGCAATATTGAGATATTACCATGGCATTTAGTTATGACATTTAATGCATCATCAAGTTCAGCTTTCCCAGCCATTCCTGTAGATAGTATAATTGGTATCTTAGTTTCTGCTAATGCCTCAAGTAATGGTATATTTGTTAAATCTCTTGAAGCAACTTTTAGTTTGTCAGGAGTGAAAAGCCTAAGCATACTTAAGCAACCAGTAGCACATAGAGTTTCAATAAAATCCAAACCCTTACTTTTTGCATATTGATATACTTCAAAATGCTCCTCATCTGTCAACTCTAAAAAATCTCGATGTTCTCCATAAGTCTTACCGAATGAATTATTATTATTATATTCCCGTAACATCTGAGATTTTGAAAGTTCTTGTTTTAGATCTCTTTTAGTCATTTTTACGGCATCCATTATCGGTAATTCCGATCCAAAAAGTTTATCATATACTGGACGTGAGACTACATCAACTAATAATTTAGCAATATCTACAGAACCATTGTGATTTTGTCCAATTTCTCCAATTACATAAGTATTATTCATATTATTTTTGATTTTCTAAAATTTGAATTTCCATTTTATTTAGCCATTCTGTATTTTGAGATACAATAGATATTAATTCTTCGATAGAATCGTTGAATTCTGAATTTTCTAAATAAATTTCTTGTAGTAAAAGAAAATCTTCTATTGTATCTAAAGTCATCCTTATACTTTTGTTGTTTTCTATCTTATTTGAAATGCGTATCATATTAATGTTAAATAACTCTGGATTATTATAAATATAATTAGTAACGTGCTCTTGATAAAGCAAACCACTCGTAAGATTCTGAACTTTTTTCAACGCTTTAAGTGAAACTAATTCCGCCCAAAAACCAAAATGGGTCGTTATAGTCGGAACACTCTTTGATGTTTGAAAAGAAATATAATCAGCATTTGACTTTTTAGCTACGCTTACCAATTCTTTTAAACCTTCCATATTTAAAAAAGGATTATCAGCACAAACACGGATTATTTTTGAAAAACCATAAAGTTCAGCGGCTTTAATAAATCTATCCAAAACATTTTTTTCAGAACCTCTAAAACAATCCACATCTAATCTTTTGCAGATGTTCTCTAATCCATTATCAATAAAGTTGTCAGATGTAGCAACTAAAATATTATTATTGGGAAATTCATTCTTAATTTTTTTGGTTATTATTTCAAAAACTCCTTGACCTTCAAAAAAAGGCTTAATCATTTTCATCGGTAACCTTGTAGAACCAAGTCTAGCTTGGATAATTATTCCAATATTATTCATTTTTTATAATTAATGCATGCAGCTTAAAAATATCATCTTATTTAAGTACTTATTATTTAAATTTTTGCTTTACCATGAAGAAAAATGAAATTAACTATTAAAAATAAATTTATAGCTAAATACAAAATTTAACTTTAATTATTAATATTTAAAAAAAATAGTAAGAAAGTAATATTATTAAAATATGATATTAAACTATCTTTATGAATAGTATGATTAATCTTGCGAATTTTTTAATGTTGTGTTATTGATAATCTTAAGACATATAAAACTTCTTCTACTATAAAAATCACAATTAGCCTTTTTTATATTTAGATAACAAGTCAATATATTTTTTGATTAAGCATTTGCTAAAAGCCAAATGATACATCAATTACTATTGATTTACTTTAAAGTTCATATTAATATTTTTCAATCATTATACTTATTATAATTCCTGCATTTTAACCATATTTTTAAACCTGTCGGAATTATTGATTAATTCTAGGTAATTACCAGTTGCCTCAATATGCCCGTCATTTAACAATACAATTTTATCAGCATTTTTTATTGTCGATAAACGATGCGCCACAATCAGTATCGTATGATGACCCTTTAGATTATCTATATTTGTCTGAATTAACTTTTCTGTCTCCGAATCCAAAGCGGAAGTTGCTTCATCCATAATTAAAATGCTGATATCTTTATACAATTCACGAGCTATAGAAATGCGCTGTTTTTGGCCTCCACTCAGATTAACACCGTTATTCCCTAAAATAGTATCCCGTCCATCTGGAAGGATTTTAATGAAAACATCAATAATAGCTTCTTGAATGGCTATATTAAATGATTCTATATTTTCCTCACTTTGTTCATCCCACATAGTGACATTGTTGAAAATAGTATCATTAAAAATTATAGGATCCTGAGTAATATAGCCAAAACTTTTCCTAAATTCATTCAAATTAATATCATTTAGGGGTGTCCTATCAATTAATATATCACCTGTATTTACTGGTAAAAGTCCAGTAATTAAATTCATTAATGTTGTTTTACCACTTCCACTTTGCCCCACAAATGCAATAGTTGTATTTTTCTCAATGGTTAAATTAATGTGTCTTAAAACATGGCTTTCGTCGTAATTGAAGCTAACATCTTTGAGTTTGATATAAGAATTGAATCTTATTTTTATAGCTCCTTGATCTACAACCATATTTTTTTCCAGCTCATTGCGGAAATCTTTCATGTTTTCTATAGAGCCAGAATTTGCTAAATAATAATTCCAAGCAGTTTGCATACCCATAAGAGCGGTTAAAGCCCTATAAAAAAACAATAGACTCAAAATAATTGGACCTAGAGGAGAGTCAAATAATCGAGTTTGAATTAAAATTGTTACCGCAACTATTATAATCAAAAGAGGTTCACGTGAGCTTATAACTACCGCACCAAGTCTACCAATTTTTACATCACTATTGTATAAATCCCATATTGTGCTTGATAATCTTTTTCCATAACGATCTACATATCCTGTCGATTTTAAATACTTATAATTAGCTACATATTGTATAATTAAGCCTTGATAATAGTTTGAATCTGTAGTGAATTGGCGAGAAGTTGTTTTAGTCGAAGTATAAATTCTTTTATATAGAAAGTTGATTATTAGTCCGCCCATACTTACCAAAATTGCAAATCTAACATCAATAAAAAATGCAAAGCTCATATAAACTAGTGTTAGTACAAGTTGCTCCACGGCTTTAAAATACGATCCAAAAGCTTTATTAACTCTATCTACTTCGCCACTCATTGTATTTTGGATTCTACCTACATCCGAAATCACATAATATTTATATGAAATCAAGTTCATAAGATTCACTAATTCTAATCGTAGCTTTTTTATAAAAAATCCTTGAATAATTACTCTATAAACTTCATAACCATATTTAATAACTGCTTTTAAGCTAAAAAGAAAACATAGAAAAACCAGAATGCTTACTATAGTTAATTCAAAACCCATCGAGGTCAAAAAGTCTATTAAAAAACCTAGTCGACCCACAGAATCAGAATCGACACTTCCTGAATCGTTTATAAGTTGCATTAATGGTAAAAACATCGATAAGCCAAACCCATCTAAAACACCCACAAAAATGCTAAGAATTAGAGCTACATAAATCTTCTTTCCAAGATACTCGTAGAAAAAAGTAAAGCCTTGAAATTTTTTTGTAATCAATTTTTTTATTTTATTTATTTTTGCCAACGATTGTTCTTAGTTTGATGATTATTATTTTATTTAGAGAAAATATGATTTTAGTCATAAAGTTGACCTTCATCTTGATACAAACCGTTCACTTACAAAAAGTGAAAAGTAAGTTTTATTAGCTGTTTTATAACAACATTTATATTTGTTGAATTTTTCAATGGATACTATAACATTAGATTCAATAATTTACAACCTACCATCCACATCATTTTTTAATATTCCCTTCACATCATACACGATTGCATTCTCGAATTTGAAAGACGATAAATCCAATTCTAAAAATTCATGATTAGCTACACCTAGCACAATGGCGTCGTATGTTGATTCCCTTAAAGTTTCATTATGACACTTCAGCCAATATTCATGCATGACCTCAGCTGGATTTGCCCAAGGATCATAGATGGTCACTTTAATATAATAGGCTTTCAAAGCCCGCTCTATATCTACAATTTTGATATTTCGCACGACGGGGCAGTTTTCTTTGAACGTAATGCCTATTAACAGCACCTCCGCCCCATTGATATTAATGTTTTTACCAATCAAGGTTTTTACTACCTGTGCAGCTTCATACTCGCCCATCGAATCATTCAATCGTCTGCATGCCAAAATAATCTCTGGATGATAACCACTTCTTGTGCTTTCTGAGCTAAATAATACGGATCTACGCCGATGCATTGCCCGCCTACCAATTCTGGTTTGAAGGGAAGGAAATTCCACTTGGTACATACTGCTGCAAATACGGCATGGGTATCGATAGCCAACAAATTAAATATTTTGGATAATTCGTTGACAAAAGCAATAATAATATCCCGCTGGGGATTCTCAATCACTTTAGCTGCTTCGGTTACCTTAATGGTAGGCGCTAGAAGAGTACATGCAGTAATTACTGACTTGTACAAGTCATCCACTTTTCTCCCTATTTCAGGCGTAGATCCGGACGTTACCTTTAGAATTTTCTCTACCGTATGCTCTTTGTCTCCCGGATTAATGCGCTCAGGAGAATAACCTGCAAAAA
>Ga0335398_10001606_pt1 | contig 38232 bp, 29 predicted proteins | sample BON03_FD_205742 | JGI IMG/M metagenome (GOLD analysis project Ga0335398, IMG submission 205742) | Freshwater microbial communities from Lake Bonney liftoff mats and glacier meltwater in Antarctica - BON-03 (spades assembly) (version 2) | ecosystem: Environmental > Aquatic > Freshwater > Ice >... | reverse complement strand
ACAACTTATTGAATTTCGGCGCTTTGACACCCCCTCAATTGCTCTAAACGCCCTTTGGTCCCGAAAAATAAATTGAAATAATCGATTTTACCTGATTTATGGGGACAGAATTTTCAAGTTGGGTTAAGATAACATTCTACACCTAGACAGGAAGAATTTAAATGAATGATTTTGGCTCCGATATGTTGGACACCCTTCGGGGTCGGGAGATGGTCGTGCTTGCCCCAACCATGGGTTTCACCCATGGCTCCGCCACGGCGGACAAGTTATTCATGGTTTGATCCCCGCCACGGCGGGCAGGCATTTCAGGATCATATCCTTGAAAAAATTAATTTATGGTGATCATATACTTTTATTCCACAGACCACGAAGTGGTCAAACCATGATTAGCCCCCGGTACAACCGGGGGATAAGAATGACGAAGAGAACCCCAACGACGGCGAAGCTGTCGAACTTTTAGGTAACAGAATTTCTTCTCACTGATGAACAAACTACGCTTAAGATAACATTCTACACCTAGACAGGAAGAATTTAAATGAATGATTTTGGCTCCGATATGTTGGACACCCTTCGGGGTCGTTGGGTTATATTTGGTATTCGTTTTCCCATAGGTGGCACCCATGGCTCCGCCACGGCGGACAAGTTATTCGTGGTTTGATCCCCGCCACGGCGGGCAGGCATTTCAGGATCATTTATTCGAGAAATATAGCAAATTCTTTTGTTTCATTTTATGACCACAAAGTTGGTCAAACTATGAATAGCCCCCGGTACAACCGGGAGTTTTGGAAACGATTAAAGTTAAAACCAACTCTGAAGGAGTTGAGCGTTTAATGATAGCGAAAAATTTTCATGGAATTTTATGTCTGGTCTCTGCAACTCTTTGAATTAACCATTCAGGACTCCAATTTTTTTTATTTGGAAAAATAAATTCTCCATTATAAAACTCTCCGGTAATTTTATTGTAAATATTAAATGCCAATTCAGTCAAAGCTTCAACTCTCATTTGAAAGCATAATTATACCAGATTCTGAATGAGCAGAAATTTACTTACTGTGTACGTAAACATTATTTCTTAGATTTATTAATATGGTAATGTCTACTTTAAATTCTTCTAGCATTAACTTGAGATCAGCTATTAGCTTAGCCATTTGAGAGGAGTTTGAAATTCTATTTGGATTATATTCATTTGTTTCAGGTAAAGGTGTAGACTCTAAAGTTCTGAGGAATTTATAGAAATTATACTTTTCATTTCTACTATCGCTAAAAGCTTAGTGAGCTGGATAATAATAATGAATCTAAGCTGATGGAAGTAATATTTAAAAAAGAATGGCTCTTTACCCAATCCTCATTTTCTGCGGATTTTACACCTATATATTTAGCATTTTTTACCGATACTAGAATATCAAATAATATTCCAAGAACATTCTTTTTATATTTTCAGATTTCCGCTATTGTCATTTTTAAGGAGTGCTAAATTTTGAAATCTTTTTGATCTTCTCGAAGTATGCATCCCAGTGTTCTTTTTTATCAGATGCCGAAGGATTACAACCATCATTATAAAACCACACTTGATTAATCTTTTCTTCTTTATCCCTTCTAATTCCTGTTTCACTCCAGGCTAGAGCTAACAGAGTCTTCTCATGCAACGCTTTATACTTTGTCCAAATTGGGCATCCTGGAAGAGCGTTTGGCACTCTACTATCGTATCGAATATCATTAAACCCTAAAGGCATATATTCTCGATTAAAGGCCATCCATTCACCATTTTCATTCCGGATAATACCATAAGGCATATTGATTCTAAAGAAGTTTCCTAGCATAATATATTGATTAAGTAAATTATTTTATTTCCGTTATACAGGTTAACAAGTCTGGGTATGTTCTATTTCTTATACAATCTCCACCCCATCTATCTCCCCCATAATCCTTTCGGTCTCCGCCAATGCCTTAATAATCTTCTGATAATGCAGAATATCTTCAAATTCTAGGGTGCGGCCTTTGCGGTCTTTGAGCCATTTTTGGGCGGGTTGGTAGCCGCCGATGTAGAAGTTCCAGGCGACTTCTGGAACCTTGTCGAAGTACTGTTCGGAGTTGATGTAGACTCGGCCGAGTGAGCCAACTTTTCCAAAGTTTGAAACTTTGGAAAAGTTATCGTCCTCGACAAACCTTGGCTTCTCTACTTCATTATCGCCTCCGATTGGGTATTCGGTGATGTAGTCATTTAGGCTTGGGCTTTCCATCAGGTGCAGGGCGCGAAGTTCTCCGCCGAGCTTTACGAGTTTCCAGTACTTCTCCACGTTATCAGGATAGGGAACTCGCGGGAAATCGATCTTCAAAAACTCCTTGTAGGTCTCTCGATAGGTAGGCGAATGCAGCACCGCATAGATATAATCCAGCAAATCAATCGGCGCAAAGCTACCCTCTCTTTCAGGAGAGGGGCTGGGGGTGAGGTCTTTCTCAGGCACAAAACTCAATCCCAAACCCTTCGCTATCTGATCCACAATCTTCATATCGAGGTTGGGAGTTCGGGTAACATTGGAATCTAAGGAAAGTTGGGAATCGGAATCTGGGTAGAGGTAAAGGGGGAAATTAACTCCTCCTTCTTTAGTACGGTTTGAAATAAAACATTGTTCTGAAATTATATTTGTAATAAAAATATGATCAAATGGCAAAGACGCAAGTTGCCTTGTACTTACTAAGGCTAAATTATCTCGTAAAAACTGCTTTCGTATTTTATTCTGAGGATACGACACAAAAGCCCTGGAATTTCCACTAATAAATGTGTATCGCTTATCAAATGGTCTGTAGTTTAATATAGAAAAATAACTATTACCATGTTGATTTACGTCTGCAATAGCATTAGAAATCTTCCAATCCCTGCTGTCATCTTTTACCTTGTATTTAATCTTTATTTCTTTTTCATTCAAATTTCTGAAATCTTCTATTACATTCAATAATTCATCTTTTCTAATTGATATAGCAAGTGAGTCATTCTTTGTCAAAACACCAATGGAAGAAATTATAAACAAATCTCTTATGGAAAATTTTTGTTCATATTCTTTCTTGGTCTGGAAATCTCTCTCTAAAAAATAGTATTCGGGACCTGAATATATTATTTCTCTGAAAGGAATTGAACTTAAACTTTTTTCAGCTAAGTACTCGTATTTATAATCTCGTTTTCCCAATAGATCGAATTTATAAAGTTTTGCTAAATCATCACTCCTATTTTTCCCACTTTTTATAAAGAAGTTAATCGAAACACCCTGCATAATATCAAAGACATTTTCATCTTTTGTACCATCCAAAGCTGTTTCTTTTTTCTTTGCATTTCCATGCAAATCAATAGTATATATTTTATCAAAAGTCTTTAGCAAGTTCCAGCGCATTCCCCGAAAGGTTGGATTATCTAAGAAGCCATGCGGATTGATAAAAGCGAGAATTCCAGATCCATTTTTCTCTATAAAATGCTGTCCGTAACGGATAAACTTGACATAATCGTCATTAATAAACTTTGAGTTTTGTTCTTTGAGTTTTTCTTTTCCTCCGGGTTCTTTTTTATAATCCTCCATCAGATTCATTATCCACTCTCCTTTATTAGCGCTTTCTCCACTATAAGGAGGATTCCCTGCTACGATCATTACAGGCGCATCGCGCTTGATCTGATTGGCTTCGTTTGCCTCGGCACTTAGCCAGTTGGCAAAGAGGGTTCCGGTGTCTTTGTGATATTCTTCCAAACTATTGGTCAGGTAGATTCGGAATCGTTGGCCTTTGGTACCCGTATAGCCCGTTTGCTTCAAGAGCAGATCCAGCTTCAGATGCGCCATCGCATAAGAAGCCATCAGGAGTTCGAAACCATTGATGCGTGGCAGCAGGTGATTTTCCACATAGCTGTTCCAAAGTCCCTGCTGTCCTTTCATCTTGGAATAGATCTGATTGATCGCTTCGGCGACGAAGGTTCCTGTTCCTGTAGCCGGATCTAAGAATTGGACCCGATGTACTTCTTGTTCTATTTCGCGCATTCCTCTGGAGAAGCGTTTGTCATGGGTAGGAATTGGGACTTTGATTGTGGTTTTGGACGTATCCGCCAGTCCCATCGGCAAGCCGAATTCATCGATCAGAATATCATCCACTGCTCTGATGATAAAATTCACCACGGGATGCGGCGTGTACCAGACGCCACGGGCTTTGCGCAGCTTAGCATCATAGCTACTCAGAAAGTCCTCGTAAAAGTGAATGATGGGATCCTCCATCTTGGTCGCCTTCCCAAAGTTTTTGAGAATGGCATTTACGTCCGCTGCACGGAAGATATCCGCCAGTGCATCCACAATCCAGGTGATCCGATCATCCAGATCATAGCCGGCAATGTATTGGAAGAGTTTGCGCAGGAAAGGATTAGACTTGGGAATGAGTTCGGCTGCTTCCTGTCGGGAAAAGGAATCCAACGACTCATCATAAAGCCTTGCCGCAAACATGCCGTAGGCAATCGTCTGGGCATAGACATCCGAAAATTCTTTTGGAGTAATGTCATGAATCAGGATTTCCTTGAAGGCATTCATCTGCTCTTTCAGGGTCGAGTTCTCCTGATTTTCCACATCCGAGTTGAGGGAGTTTTCGATGACATTGGCAAGCATTCGAGCTTTTCCTGCCATCATTTCTGCCAGTCTTTTGGGACTTTTGATTGTTTGCCCGATATGCGTAGTGAATTCCTGAATCAGGAGTTCGAATGCTGGATAATTATGTGGGAGCGGAAGGATTCTGCCTCCGTCAAGTACTCCTATCTTAATGGATGTAGCAAATTCCCCATTTTTGAAATAGTGGAAATCCAGGTAATCGGTAAAGATCAGATTATCCAGTGAGCCTTTATACCGATCAAATTGCTCTTTGTTTCCATTCTTTTTGACTCCGGTTAGATCCGAATCTCCGATATCTTTGGCTTCGATAAATCCAACTGGAATATTCTTTTTGGTCAAAATATAATCCGGTGCACCACAAGCTTGGCGTTTGGGTTCATTGGTCGCTTGGATTCCCGGAGCTAGGGATTCAATCAGATTTTGTAAATCTCCTCTAAACGTATGTTCTGTTGCCTGGCCGGTTCGTTGCCTGCTATTGAGTGCCTTGATATAATCTGCTGTGGTCATTTTGGTCGTTTACAAAATCAATTTCTTAAAGATATCAGAATCTACTAAAGTGAATCTAGTTTTTTGATCCACGGAGAAAATTTTTTAAGAATTATGTGATACGTGGTCAACCTGCAGGGCAGAAACGGTAGATTTCAGTGCCCTGCTACTAGCCCTTTTTTGCCGTGATTGAGGACGGTCACGGCGGTGTAGAATATGGAGTAAAGTCGGATTTAAAACCAATCACCCAGAGTTATTCATGGTTCCCTAATATTCCTTGGTCAGGTCAAATTTTCCATACCTATACCTCTAATACATCGTATTCGGATTTGCGGATTATTTAGGGATCTGTTGAATGGAATCCCGATGTTCTACTATTTTCATCAAAGAGAAAAAAAATCATGGTCACATATTGATCATTTTCGGGCCAAGTCTGATGGGTATGCAAGGCTAACAATTCCCCCTCAGCTATTGCTCGGAAAAATTCAATGGCTTTTTCAGGATACCCAACTTGCATTTGCTCACAGGAGGTTATCAAACCTTTCGTTCCGTTTGCCACCGCGGAATTGTGCTGAACAGACTCCGCTCCTACTTAGCGTTGACAGTTTCTTTCGGATCGCCTCTGTAGGCCATTCGGCAAAATGCGATGGCAGATTCTCTGTTCTTAGGTAAACTCATATTCTGCAACCTACCGATATTCGGGATTTTCAAAATTCCAGCGTTCACCCGAGCTCCAATCTGTCTTCGAATTGCCATAGGCCGGATAACCATCCTGAGATTTTAGCATGTTGGCAAGATGGAGTATGTTGTAAGTCATAAAAGTCGTGTTACAGTTGGTGAAATCGTTATCCCTGGCGCCAGAACCTTCATCTAAGTAGCTTGGGCCTGGGCCTACTTCTCCGATCCAACCCGAATCTGCCTGTGGCGGAATGGAGTATCCTACGTGCTGAAGGGAATACAGTATGCCCATGGCGCAATGCTTTATACCGTCTTCGTTGCCCGTAATGAGACAGCCGCCCACTTTGCCATAGTATACATATTGTCCTCGATCGTTCAATTTTCCGCTGAGACTGTAGAGTCGCTCAATCAGTTTTTGGGCTTGAGAGGACTTCTGCCCCAACCAAATCGGAGTGCCTATCACCAATATATCTGCGTCCATAATCCGCGCGGTGATAGCAGGCCATTCATCCACTTCCCAGCCTTGCTCGGTCATATCCGGAAACACGCCCGAGGCTACCTCATGATCAATAAATCGAATCTGATCTACGCTCACGCCTTCCTTTTCCATTATAGAAATAGAAAGATCCATCAAGCCTTGGGTATGGCTTTGCTGGGGAGATTTCTTGAGTGTGCAGTTGATAAAAATTGCTTTTAGTGCAGAAAAATCAGGTTTTTTGGTCATGGTATGAAATTTTAGTATTCTCTAAGTTAGGAATTTATCTTCTGAAATCCAGATTTTATGCCTTGAAAAACTTACCCTATGCCATAGACTACTTCGCTGTCACCCACTCCAAAATCTTTTCCTTCGGCAAAGCCTCCACCGAATTTCCATCCCTTCCAGTCATCGACTCTGCTGCAAAAAGTGAGTTGATAATCGCTTCCTCAGTTGCTTCGATTACTGCCAAGAAGAGTGGAGTCATATCGTCATTTCGGAGACTTTCGGTCTTTTCCAATGTTCCGCTTTTGGCAGAATAGGAGATTCGCAAACCAGCCGCAGTACTGAAAGCAATCACGTAATCGCCAGAACCATTAGATGCTATTCCACCTGTTTTAGCCAAACCCATCATTGCACGTTGCGCCATTCGCTCTAGATTTCGATCAAGAACAGGGGCATCTGTAGCAATTACGATCATGCAACTGCCATCTGATTTCTCAAGCGCATCTTTGAAAGGATACTTACCCAGTTTTTCCCCAACAGGTACTCCGGCAATCTGAAGGTTTCCCCCAAAATTGGTTTGGACCAAAACCCCAACGGTATAGCCTCCAAGACTTTTGGGTAGCTTACGCGAAGCAGTGCCGATTCCACCTTTCCAGCCAAAGCATACTGTGCCTGTTCCTGCTCCGACGTTTCCTTCGGCGACTATTCCAGATTTTGCAGATTTGATGGTCTTGGTCACTTCATCCGGCGAAAGGTGCATCCCTCGGATATCATTTAAGTAACTGTCATTAGTTTCGCCCACGATCGCATTGACCGATTGGATGCTTTCATTTCCTTGCTGACTTAGCGAATATCTGACAACTCCTTCAATTCCAGCAGCAACACCCAGTGTGTTGGTTAGAATAATTGGACTCTCCAGATTCCCGAGTTCCTGAACTTGGGTGACCCCGGCTAATTTCCCAAAGCCGTTTCCCACGAAGATTGCAGCAGGCACTTTTTGCTGGAAAAGATTGCCACCATGAGCTAGAATTGCAGTAATTCCTGTGCGAATATTTGTCCCCTCGATTTTAGTAAAATGCCCGACCTGAACTCCAGCCACATCGGTAATCGCATTCATTTTTCCCGTAGGGAGGATGCCAAATGGAACGCCCAAATCACGAGGTCGGCTTTGAGAAAAAGAAGCGGTCACAAAGCTTAGAATAAGAATGACGACCGAAAGTGGAGTTTTCATAGGATAATTTTTAAAATCTAGTTAAGTAAATATGGGAATACAGAATGAAACTCCGAGTCCAATATATTTACTTGTCTAGGAGACTTCCCCAGAAATTCTCATAATTTACTTTTCAAATACTATAATATATATTTCCTCAGCGACACCAGTAGGCAAATTGTATTAGTAGATGTGAAGGTCAATGTTTGGTAATCTTAGATCCGAAGGATCAAAACAATTCATACCTGTCCGCCGAGGTGGAACCCCCGGTATAGCCGGGGTTAAAGCCATAAAAAAAATTTATAGCCCTGAAGGGGTGATACTTTGAAGTTTCACCCCTTCAGGGCTCATCAATAATAATTTACTCTCTTCCCTGCACTGCGTACAGGGTCATGAATAGTTTGGCTCCTTCGGAGCTGTATAGAGCAAGACCTATCATATTATAGCCAATTTTGTCTGATTAGGAATTTCATTGAATTAGAGAGAGAAATAGAGTTCTAATCCTACCAGTAAGTTCTTCGTTAGGAAAATCCGAAGGATTGAAACGATTCGTAACCCTCGGCGCAGCCGGGGGTAGAGGAAATACAAAAGAAATTGTAGCCCCGAATGGGGCGAAATAAACAATTATTTCAAAAAATATCTCTCCTCAATCTCAACTCCATGTTCAATCAGAATCCTCCGATATTCTTCTTCAAAGGTTTCTGTTTTATGATGTTCTTTTTGCCCTTTGATATAATTAATCAATTTATCTTTTTCATGAATTGAATTTGTGAAACAACCGTATCCATCTGCCCATCCAGTAAATTTCGGGTGAGCTTTTGATTGTTTTATCCACGAGCTTGAATAAGCTTTCAAATCCTGCATAAAATCTGCAACTGCATTGGAAGTATGGATATCAACCAGTAAATGAATATGGTTTTCAATGCCATTAATTTGATAGAGCTTTGATTTTTTGTTTTTAACTATTCCCCATAAGTAATTGTAAACATCCTTTGGGTCTGAATTCAAAGTGCGCTTATTGCCTTTTGTATGAAAAATGATGTGGTAGTACATCTGTCGGTATGAAGTCATTTTTTTTAAATTTTGGTTTAAGGAATTTAATGATTTTCAGTAATTGTGTCGCCCTCCGCGAGAGTAATCAGTACAAGGCTCATTTATGCAAGGTGTTCTTTTACCCTGCACTGCGTACAGGGTCATGAATAGTTTGGCTCCTTCGGAGCTGGTCAAAAAATGATTATCTAATTTTTCGGGTAATTATCGGGTCTGCCAAATTCTAATTATTGGGAGTAAATTCCTGCCTAATTTTTAAACTTTCCTTATATTCCTGACTCATTTAAGAAATCTCTTTAGGCATGCTTAAAAAAGAACGATACGAAGCATTTATAAATTATTTTTCGGAAAATCAGCCGGTTGCAGAAACTGAACTTCAGTATGCTAGCCCATTTCAACTGTTGGTTGCTGTGGTGCTTTCTGCGCAGTGCACAGATAAGCGAATTAATCAAGTAACTCCACCATTATTTCGTGCTTTTCCTACTCCAGCACATTTTGCAGCCTCTGATTTTGATGAGTTGTTTCCATACATCCGGTCAGTTTCTTATCCGAACAATAAAACCAAACATCTCCTCGGCTTAGGCAAAATGATGATGGAGGATTTCGGCGGTGAAGTCCCATCAACGGTGGCTGAACTAGTTAAACTTCCGGGAGTAGGTCGAAAAACAGCTAACGTAATCACTTCGGTGGTTTGGAATCAACCGAATATGGCAGTCGATACGCATGTATTTCGAGTATCAAGAAGGCTGGGATTGGTGACTCTAACTGCCACGACTCCCTTAGAAGTGGAAATACAACTCATCAGACATATCCCTAAACAATATGTACACGTGGCACATCATTGGCTGATCCTTCACGGTAGGTATGTTTGTTTAGCCAGAACACCAAAGTGTGAAATATGCCCGATCACACATTTCTGTAGATATTTTGATAAAAAGAATCCATCCAGCCCAAAAGCAGCTGAGTAGCTATGTGTGGAATTCATCTGATTTGGGGCAAAGGAGCTAATAAGGAAGCTATCGATATTCTTCTAGCTGCTGGCAGGCATCGGGGTCCAGACCAAGAATCTACTTTCAGCCCTTGGCCAGGAATCTGGATTGGGGTGAATCGATTGAAAATAATCCATCCTGGACCCAATGCAGATCAACCTTTTTGGTCGCCTGATGGCAACTATTTTTTGACTTGGAATGGTGAGATCTATAATTATAAAGACCTTGGAAGACAAGTCCAAAAAATGGGTGTTGATCTAATTACCGATTCCGACACTGAGGTTTTGATGCATTGGTTAAGGCTTTTTGGAGTCGAAGGATTAGAAAAACTTGAGGGTATGTTCTCACTTATCCTTGGAAGCACAGTCGAAAAATCCATTCTAGTCGCCAGAGATAAGAATGGCGAAAAACCCCTGTTCTACACACAAGATGCCGATCGTCTGATCATCTCATCTGATACTCGAGGAATTCGAAAATTAAAGTCTTCAACCCTAGATCCAGAGCAATTCAATCATTATTTCTATCTGAGAGCACCTTTGCCAGGCAAAACATTTTTCAGAGAGATTCGAGAATGGAAGCCAGATCGATCGAGTACCATTTCTCAGTATTCAACCTTTCGCTGGAATTCTATCGGGAATGCAAAAGAGAATAAAATGAGTCCAAGCGCGGAGGAATTCAAAACCCGACTAGAATCCGCAGTCCAAAATCAGTTTCATGCAGACGTTCCCTTGGGACTTCAGCTCAGCGGCGGAGCTGATAGCTCTTTGCTATATGCGATTTGGTATAAGCAATCAGCTTCTAAACTTCCCGTATTTACTATCGGACTGGAGGATTCCTATCAAAAAAAATATTCAGACAGTGAATCTGCCAAACGATTTTTACGGCAGTTTCCGGCAGATCATCACTTGATTCACATAAATCAGGAGAAGTTTCTGATCAATTGGGATGAGTATGTGAAAAGTATCGATTTACCTGTTGGTGATTCTGCGGGATTCTTGACTTGGATGATTGGTAAAGAGGCAAATAAGGAGATAAAGGTACTAATCTCCGGTGCTGGAGCGGACGAACTTTGGGGCGGATATCAGCGACATACCGCTTTCGATTTTTATCTGAAAAGAAAGGGATTGTTACTCCCAATGAACACTTTGGCCAAAAAACTTCCGCTAAGTAGGCAGTGGATTAAATTTTTCAGCGCTATTCACACGGATTCTCGAAGGACATTTATTAATTTTTCTTCATTGATGCCTCTGCCGAAAGACCTTTTTGGCGATTATGAGCGACTGTTTCCAGAAAAGGAATTCTCTTATAAGAGTGCCTTGGAGTTTGATCGCCACAATTATTTAGTCCAAGATATACTTCAGATTCAAGACAATGCACTAATGGCTCATGGAATAGAAGGTAGGTCGCCCTACTTAGATTCGGGGATGATCGATCTTTGGAATCAAGTCACGAACGAAGAGGATTTGAAAGGAAAAGTCTGGATCAAGGGCTGTTTGGAGAACTTGGACTTAGGTTGGATCGCCAAGCGGAAAAAATTTGGATTTGGGCTGCCGCTCGAAGAGTGGCTTTCGATTGACGGTCCGGTTTCAAAAAGGGTATTTGCTACGCTTAAGAATTTTGAAAAGACCCATGGTGAATTGATGCCTCAAGAGATGCGAGCGGTATCAAAAAGTCCCGAGCAAGCGTCCAAACATCATTTTTTAATACTCTATAATTTGTTCCTTTTGGCAGAATGGGCCAAATTGAATGAGCTATGAGGATCATCTATATCCATCAGTACTTCAAAACCCCAGAAGACGGTGGAGCAGTTCGCTCTTATCATCTTGCCAAAGGCCTTGTTCTGGCAGGACATGACGTAGAACTGATCACTACTGGAAACAATCCCACCTATGATCAGCGCTGGATAGACGGAATCAAGGTGCATTACCTTCCGGTAAAATATGATCAGAAATTCATCTATTTGAAGCGGATTTGGGCCTTCTTAGATTTTGTCAAAAAGAGTAAGCTTTTATTAAAAAAACTCAAACGTCCAGACTTATTGTATATCAGTTCCACCCCCTTGACCACTGGATTAATTGGTCTTTGGGCAAAGAGGAAAATGGCGATTCCTTATGTTTTTGAAGTACGCGACCTTTGGCCAAAGGCTCCGATTGAAGTTGGAGCGATTCGAAACCCGCTATTAATCCGATACCTTCAACAGCTCGAAGCAAGAATCTATCAAAATGCAATGTCCCTAGTGGCTTTGTCCCCAGGGATCGCCAATCATCTTCGTACAATCAGCCCACAAAGTACGCTTCATCTCATTCCAAATTTCTCGGACTTGGAGCAATTCCAACCCATGCCAAAATCTGATAAGCTCCTTAAAAAGTATGGCCTGGAAGAGACCTTTACGATTGCTTATACTGGAGCCTTGGGGAAAGTGAATGCTGTAGAAGAATTGATCGATTTGGCAGAATTAGCCTTTCAACGAAGTAAAAACTGGCAATTTCTCATCATGGGCGCAGGGAGCCACCGAGAATATTTAGCGCAAATCGCTCAGGAAAAAGGTCTTGAAAACGTCATTTTCATTCCGTTTGGAAATAAGGCCAGTGTGAATGAGGTGCTATCCTTGGCAGATTTTGCCTGGATCTCCTTCGCTCATCTTCCAGTATTGAAGACCAACAGCCCAAATAAATTCTTTGATGCCATTGCTGCCGGAAAGCCTGTGATCATCAACCATAAAGGATGGGTTTATGACTTGATGAAAGCCAATCATTTGGGAATATCCTGCCTGCCCAGTAAGCTTGATAAGGCTTTTGCACAACTTGAAGAACTAGCTGATAATCCAGAAAAAATTCTGAAGATGGGTGGAAATAGTCGCAGACTGGCTACAAATTATTTTTCAAAAGAATTGGCTATCTCCAGATTAGTCTATGTCCTAGATCCCGATGCCAACTCTAGCGCGCAGGGGGACGAGGTCGATATCCTGACTGCCTAAAAATCTTCTCGGCATCAGCTTCCGCCATCAAGTCAGAAAGTGAGATCTCGTTATTCACCACATAATCTTCTACAATATTCCAACCTAGCCATCGCCCCAATCTTCCGGGAGCTTTCGTGCTGATCGCATCCGTAAATGGAGCTTCGCCTACGTATTTTCGAAGCTCAAAAGGATTCGTTTCGTAAAGCAATTCATTTTCCACAAAATGCGCCCAGATGTATTCTTCATTGTCAAATGACTCAGCGATCTCCTCAGGAGTGTAACCAATGATGTATTGATCCGAGGTGCATGGCAAAATCGCCTTTGTAAAATGGTAAGATTTACCATAGTAAATCATCTCCGCCAGCAAGGTATTATCTTCCGGGTCGGTCGTATTGAATCGCGAAGAAATGACTGTCACCAGCATGGGTACAATGTAAGGGGCTTCATATCGATCTGCCAAATAGCGTGGCTGGTCAGGCTGAAAAGTATGGGTCGCTGGCAAAAAGTAATCCAAGCCGATTACAATTAACTCTTCGGTGACGATCAAATCGGAATTAAAACCCGAAACAAAGGTGTAAACTTTCGGAATCTGAAATTCTGGAAAATTATATTTAATAGCTTTAAAAGCATTTTCAAGGTCTTTTTCAATTTTGCTAAAGTCCTGAAATTCCAGTTTGACCGAATCGTACAAGGTCCGCATAGTGGAATCTTGGTGGATGGTCAAGAGCGCTGAGATCAGTGAATCGGAATTGGGATACAAGTCCAATTGCAAGTATTCATTGACAAATTCGGGGTGCTTTTCCATCAAGAATTTGTAATCCTCCGCTGTCTTTGCCCCAAAAAACTCATCTTCCAAACGTGTAATTTGAAGGTTGATATCTTGGTCTAAAATGGCTTCATCCAATTCACAAATCGCCTCTTTTTTGCCGCAGGAAAAAGCCAAAATGATCAAACTGGATAAAAAAAGAAGCGTTGAGGTGCGCATGAAGAAACTGTTTATAGTCAAATAGGAGGTTCAAAATTATCCTAAAGAACGAAGATTTACTTGCGGATCGTTTGTAGCATCAAAACTTTCTTTAAATCAAACTCGAATCATTTTCAATATCTCCTCAAAAACGGCGGTAGGGGCAAGATTCGTCTCCTCTGATTTAGAACTCACAAAAATAGGTTTGTCTAGATCGCTTTCCGGAATCCGTCCATGGGCTCCTTTGACTAAGTTGGCATCGAGCGGTATTACATCCATCAGGTAGCGAAACCCAAGCTTTTTCTTTAGGACTTTTGCTCCTACAGTCAGCAAAGGAATCTTGATCGCAGGATCCAGAATCAGTTCCACGGGGTCATAACCTGGCTTCCGGTGGATATCCACACATCGGGCGTAATCCGGAGCTTTCGCATCATCCAGCCAAAAATAATACGTAAACCAGGAATCGGCATCGGCGACAGCCACCAACTCTCCTGATCGCTCATGGTCCAGGCCAAGTTCAGATTTTCCATTTTTGTCAAGTACCTTTGAAATACCAGGAGTAGCTTCCAAAAGCGCCTTTACCTCGAGAAGCAAACTCCGATCATTGACGTGAATATGAGCAACCTGATGGTCAGCGATTGCAAAGACTTTGGAGGTGCCGGCATCTAAGGTTTCCTTTCCCAATTCATCTTTTAATTCAATCCAGCCTTTTTCCCGAAATATTCGATTGAGATGAATTGGGCTATTCACCGAAGTAATTCCATATTCCGATAGCAAAATCACCTCAGTTCCTTGGTCTTCAAAATAAGTAATCAGGTCAGCACAAACAGCATCAATTTCCTTCAATAAGGGGCCAATTTTTTCAAAATCAATCCCATACTTCTGCAAGCCGTAGTCGAGATGCGGGAGATAAATCAAGTTTAGGCTTGGCTTATACCATTCATCTACCTTCATCGCTGCATCAGCAATCCACCGAGTGGATTCAATATTGGCATTTGGCCCCCAAAAGGAAAAAAGCGGAAAGGTGCCCAGCTCCTTCTGTAATCTATCTCGAAGGGCCATGGGCTGAGAATGACAGTCAGGCATTTTGCGACCGTCCTGAAGGTATAGCGGTCTCGGAGTCACTGCAAAATCAGCTGAGGAATACATGTTGTACCACCAAAACATATTGGCGACTGTAAAGGTCGAATCCTCTTTTCGAAGTACATCCCAGATCTTTTCGGATTGAACCAAATGATTTGATTGACGCCAAAATTTGATCTCGCACTCGTCCCGAAAATACCAGCCATTACCCACAATACCGGTTTCACTTGGCATCTTGCCAGTAAGGTAAGTCGATTGAGCAGCGCAGGTAACAGCAGGAAGTACTGGCTCGATGATGGACTTTTTTCGCTTTTCAATCCAGCCTTTTAAAAACGGAGTGTGCCCCCCGATTACGCGTGAGGAAAGTGCAACAACATTAATCACTACCGTTTTTTTCATCTGTTATACTTGTTTTTTAATGGTCATATGAAATCTCGCATAAGGATAATCCTTCCACTGTGTGACATTTCAGTCATACTCGATTTCATATCAGGACATATTTTCGATTACCCATGCTAATTCGCGACTGATGGACTCATCCAAACTTAAATGAGTGTCCTCCGGCAGCACTTCCCAAGTGTACGTTTCAACTTCCAGGTGATTCGTAATTCTGGGATTATTTGCAACTTGATTGAGTACAAGTTTTATTGCAGACTGAGTGGAGAGTAAGGCTCCATAATTTTCTAAGAAAATAGGGACATGAAAGTGAATTCGCCATTCTTCATCTTCCGTCTCGGCTAATTTTTCGATCGCCTGCGGCAAATCTGAATACGAAGTCAATTTTTGATTAGTACCTCTTCCTACCACTTGATGCAGGTAGGTTGATTCTACAAAAGGTTGGAGTTTTTGTAGAATTTCAATTCGCTCGGTAACATTTTCAGGTATTAAAACTTTTAGGGCGGCAGAAATCTGAATCTTTCCAATTTGGATTCCTTGTGCAGAAAACTTCGCAAAGGTCTCTGCGGGATCCTCATATACAATCGCAAAATGACATACATCATAGCAAACTTGAATATGCCTCTTGATTAACTGAGCCGCGTCAGCTTCTGAAATACTCAATTGTTCGCCTAAGACTGGAACACCAACCGGAAGCAACCAATCGGTATAAAGCCAGATCATTTCATCTGAGTTTTCAAGAATGCCATCTGGTTCAGGTTCTATATCCAGGTGCAAAAACTTTCCCGTTTCCTTTTCAATAGCGGCTAGCTCAACTACTACTTCCAATAAATTTTTGGTTGCAATTTCCATTGCCTGGCTTAATTCAGCTTCTGCTTTGAACCAATGTCGATACGAAATCGGGGAGGTTGAAATCCCTCCATCAATTCCCTCAGGAAGTAATTCGGACAAAATACGAAAAGAGCGAATGGTATAATTCTTACGATCATCCGTGGTCCAATCGGGGAAGTGAACTTTTTCCTTTACCACTTGCCGATGAAAATCTCCGTAAGGAAATCCATTCAGCGTAAAAACATAGGCATTTTCAGCTTTCAACCAATCTTGAAATTCTTTCAGTTTTTCGGGTTTTTCCAGAATCAAACTTGCCTCATTAGACAATCGAAGTCCGATTCCGAAAGCTCCAGAGACGTCCAGCCTGTTCCGAACTTCGGGAATGTAAAGGGTTAGATTTTCGAAGGTTGCCGCCCAACTTTCACCTGGATGAATATTACTGCAATAGCTTAAATGGAAGTTGTCTAACCTCATTTCAATTTTTTATTTTCTCAGCGTTATGCTGCGCATGAAATTCGGAGAGCATATCGACCGCTTCAAAAATAAGCTCATGGTCCATTTCATGTATTTCCACACCTTTTCCCAGCGACTCTAAAAGCATTATTGTCAATTCTCCACCGAGGTGTTCTTGAAATTCCTGAAGGCCTGTGACCAAATTAGCACCTTCCAATTCAGGAATGAAAAGCTCAAATCCCAAGGTATGCATCAAGTTGAAAATTCGATCGAGATCGGCTTTCGAAATTCTCCCTTGGAGAAAAGAATAAGCAGAATCCAATGTAATTCCAATGGCAACAGCCTCGCCATGTCGGATTCGGAAATCACTCAAATGTTCTAATTTATGTGCCGCCCAATGCCCAAAATCCAATGGTCTGGATGAACCAAATTCGAATGGATCTTTGCCTGCAATGTGGTCCATATGCATCTGAGCTGATCGGATGATTTGGACTTTCATAGGCACCATTTCACGTTTTGCCATTGCCACAGCATGTTCTTCGAGCCAAGTAAAAAAGCTCAAATCTTTGATCATGGCTACTTTGATCGCTTCAGCGATGCCTGCACGCCAATCCCGATCATCGAGGGTTTTGAGAAAATTGAAATCATTCAAGACGGCCACTGCAGGAGCGAAAGTGCCTAGATAATTCTTTTTGCCAAAGGCATTAATGCTGTTTTTTACGCCAACAGCAGAGTCATTCTGAGAAAGAACGGTAGTTGGAATTCGAATCAAACGGATACCTCGATGGGAAATCGCTGCCGCAAAGCCTACCATATCCAACACTGCACCCCCGCCGATCACGGCAATGTAGGAATGTCTATCTATCCCATATAAGTGAGTTGCTTCCACCACTTTTTGATAAATCGACAAGTCATTTTTACAAGCCTCCCCGCCAATGGCAACCATTGGCTCGGCTGCTAAAATAAACCTCTCGGAATACTTGTTGGAGTAAGATTTAATTCGATCAATCAAATTCGGATGTGAATCTGATACTCCAGAGTCGATTACAAAGAAGACTTTTGGTCTTTTCCCTTTTTCTAAAGCATCGACAAAAACTGGATTATCCAAGCCAAAAAGATCCTCCGTAAAGCAAACTTGATAGCTATAAGGGACTGAAAAACGTTGTTCTATAATAGTATTCATTCTTGCTTTCGGGTCTAATGAACTCAATTTAACTAAGACAATTTGTTTCTACTTTAGTTCGAAATCGACCTAGGTAACCGCAAATTTTCTTGCTAGCCAAAGGGAAATGGGAAGTAAGAGTAACACAATTACTCCAATCTTCCATCCTGAAAAGGCTGCTGCAACTGAAGCATTTAAGATGATTAGTGAAATTACGGCAGCTTTCACCGACTTCCCGATCAATTTAGGGTCTTGTGTACGAATCGCCTTGATCAAAGGAGGAAAGATCATGTAGGCTAATCCAAGGAGGAAAGGAATGGTCTGCCAATAATCAGGTCCATTGAGGTAGCTCATTGATAAAATGCAGCTTATAATAAAAGCATATAATCCCGCCCCAAAAAAAAGCGTCTTTTTGTTTTCTCCATGAACTTCGCCTCGACTGATCATTGTAATTGCCGCCACATAAATCAAAGGAATCAAGCCAATCAAACTGAGCGGTGATTGGATCAATTCAGGGGCGACGCTGATTCCAAGAAGTAAGTTACCCGCCCGGCACATTCCCATATTGATCGGGCCAAAGTAGAATTGATGCTTTCCCCAATAATCATAGGTGACCGATAACACTGCCACTGAAATTGCCAAACCTGCAGCGACCACATTGACTTGACTGGCGGCTAAGATTCCAATAATTAATAAAATGGAGGACATCCATGCTGCGGAAGTTTTGCTGACTCTCCCGCTTGGAATCGGACGTTCGGGTCGCTCCACAGCATCTAATTCAGCATCAAAGACATCATTAAATGCTACTCCTCCAGCATACAATCCAATTGTGCCCAATGAAAGCCAGGCTAACTTTTGCCAAAATGTAGCTGCCCCCAGCTCCCAGTCACTCATCATATAGGTCCAGCCACCTGCCACGGCAAAGCCGGCCCAAATATCTGCAATCGCGGTCACCACATTTGCAGGTCGCGTAAGCTGGAGGTAAGCAAATAACTTAGAATCCTTCATGGATTAATTTTCCACAAAATCAGAGCTCCCTTCTACTCGAGGAGTTTGTCCACCCCGAAGAACAGAATTTCCACTCATTTTTTTTGTTTGATCCAAAGGCGCTGAATTGAGCCAATCCTGCTCATCCATTTGTCCACTTTGTGCGAAAGCAGTTAATGCATTTTGATAGGTAGTCAATCGGACATGCTCCTCGGGAATACCTGATTTGCGCATCAGATCGGCAGTTTTAGGAACAGCTAAAGGATCAGAAATTCCCCAATCAGCCGCAGAATTGACGATTATTCGTTCTGGCCCATAGTGCTTCACGATTTCCACCATTCGCGCTGAACCCATTTTAGTATGTGGATAAATCGTAAATCCGGCATAATATCCTCGATCCAAAACCTCTTTTACAGTCTCTTCATTATTATGATCTACAATCACCATTTTCGGATCCAATCCATGTTCTTCAGCTACATCCATACTTCGGATAGTGCCTTTTCGCTTATCCCGATGCGGCGTATGGATCAAGACAGGAAGATCCACCTCCTTGGCTAGCTCCAATTGAAGTCTATAAAATCGATCCTCGGCCTCAGTCTGATCATCGTAACCGATCTCACCTATAGCCACAACTCCTTCTTTGCCTACATAAAGCGGCAAAAGCTCCATCACCTGCTCAGCTAAGGGAATATTGTTTGCTTCCTTCGAGTTCAATCCCATGGTACAATAATGGACGATCCCAAATTGGCTGGCACGGAATCGCTCCCAACCCACCAGGGTGCTAAAGTAATCTTTAAAGCTTCCGACTTCCGTCCGTGGCTGACCCAGCCAAAAAGCAGGTTCGATGATCGCTACAATACCTGCTTTTCGCATGGCTTCATAGTCATCAGTGGTTCGGGATACGACGTGAATATGTGGATCTATATACATGAGATTGGAATTTTAAATTGAAAATTTGAAGTTGTGACTATTCGCAATCATACCGATCGTCTAATTTTTTTTGGGACGGAAGACAGGAAAGAGAAATATCCGATTTAGGATTCGATCCAAATCATATTTTGCTGTTCTCTGCTTCTTGGTAATAAGGTAGATGATTGTATTAGAGATTAGTTAAGCACGAATACGCTGAAATTCTGAGCCAATGGATTTCCAGCTGATTTCCTCGTTTTGAATACTCTGAACCATTTCAGGGTATTTTTCTAAATGTTTTTTTGCTGGCGCAAAGTCTGAGTCATGAATCGCAAGAATTGCTGCTTTGAGCTGAAGCGTGTCCTCAGTAGCCAAAACCTTTTCCAAGTCTTTTTGAAAAGACTCATCGACAAATGGGGTAATAAGCCGCCAAAGCTCTGGCATCACGTCACGTCCTGCCGCCCATCGCTCATGTGCGAAATCACGTGCTATTGCAGCCAATGCAAGATTACTTCGCTTGTCCAAATTCTGGATTCTATAGAGCGGACTCTGCATAAAGATCGCTTTCAAAACCATCTGATTCCAATTCGCCTCTGGAAAATACGTGGATGGAAAAGGATTATTCAAAGCGATTGCATCGAAGACCAACGAGATATTTGTTCGCAATCCATCGATGGCGCGAGGTATCAATTCATTCTGAAAGGGTAGGACTGGAAGTGCTGCAAATAAAGCCTGCTGCTCATATAGATCACCTGTCTCAAAAAGTTGACTGACGGTCTTAAACCACTTTTCCTTCTCCAGAGGAAGTTTCATCACCAAATAGGTTCTGGCAACTTGCAGGAGATTCCAATAGCTCACTTCCAAATTTTCATAATTTGAGTGGATTCTAGCTTCGATATCTTCGGAAAGAGAGAGACTTGCTTTCTTAAAATATCGTGAGGCTTGACTAAAGGAGATAAACAAAGAGTTGGAGTCTCCGGACTTTTCAATCTTCTCTCCTTGAATTCGAATCCAACTGAGTGACTTTTCATCTGCACCTTCCGCAAGCAATTGGTAAAACAATTCGGATTTCTCAATCGCTCTTTCCATAATTGAATTCAAATTAGCTACTTATTATTTAATGTAATTAACTCTAAAAAGTAGAAAAACTCAATCAATTTTTATGATTTTAATGGAATTGATTGAAGAACGGTACTTAGAAATCTCAATAGAATCCTCGCTTTGCTGCGACTCCCGAAAAATCAGGATCTTTAGTAGGATTAGCCCCTTATTCAGAATAAAATCTCTATTTTTAAAGCCTTTAAATTATTGCATTAATTCAATGAATTAGCATTTCAATAAAGTTGAAACTTGCTATTCTACCTAATAAAAACTATTTGAATGGACATTTCTGCTGAAAAGATTGAATGGAAACAGATTTTTTCACCGACTCATATTGTATATAATCTAGTCGGCGTTGCCCTTGCAGCCATTGCTTTAGAGGCTTTTATGCTTCCAAATAAATTTTTGGATGGAGGGGTGACAGGCATAGCGATATTGGTCAATCTACAGTTTGGGATCAATTTGAACTTGCTTCTTTTAGTAATCAATATTCCCTTTTTGATCATGGGGTACAAAAAAATCGGGAAAAATTTTGCTATTCAATCCACTATTTCGGTCTTTTTATTAATTGCTGTTTTGGAAGTGATACAAATGGAGCCAGTCACCGAAGACAAGGTTTTAATTGCGGTTTTTGGTGGCTTCCTGATGGGAACTGGAATTGGGTTTATTATTCGAGGCGGGGGACTGATCGATGGTTTTGAGGTGATTACAGATTTCACTCAAAAAAACTCTGCCTTCTCTGGAAGCGAAATCACTTTGTTTCTCAACTCCTTGATTATGCTTGCGGCCGCATTTTTCTTTGGAATTGAAACGGCGATGTATTCCTTACTCACCTATTTTACAGCCATCAAAGTCACAGATTATGTAGTCGATGGTTTTGAAGAATATACTGCCCTGACGATTATTTCAAAGGATCATGAACTAGTAAAGCAATTGATTGTGCAAAAATTCGGAAAAGCGATATCAGTGTACAAAGGGGAGCGCGGCTATCTACCCGAAACTTTCCATATTCATCACGATTGCGATATCATAATGGCTGTAGTTACCAGATTAGAAATCCACCGAATCAAGAAAGCTATAGCTCGAATTGACCCTAAGGCTTTTTTATATGTGCAAACCATCAAAGAAGTGAGAGGCGGTATCGTGAAGCAGGTCGGAAAAAAGCATCTTTAGACGGGCAATACCTTTCTACTAACCCAATCATTTCTGATCAAATCCATAAACGGTTGATAAAAACTGTTTTGAAACCCTACCTTTTAAGTATAATTGAAACTCATCATGAAAAAAAGCTATTTATTTGGCTTGGGTATGTTGCTACTTTTCAACACAAAAGTACAAGCCCAGGACCAAGTCATCAACGATATTATCAAAGAAGCTCGCGAAAATTCGCAACTGAAAGTAATCGGTCATGAATTAATGGATGGGATCGGTCCACGATTGGTAGGCTCACCTCAAATGCAGCAAGCGCATGATTGGGCGGTGGAGAAATATAAAGGCTGGGGTATCGAAGCCAGAAATGAGAAGTGGGGTGAATGGAGAGGCTGGGAGCGTGGCATTACCCACATCGATATGGTGGCACCCTGGACCAGATCATTAGCCGGAACCCAACTCGCTTGGAGTCCCTCCTCTCCAAAAGGAGGAGCTGCGGGTGAAGTAGTCATTATTCCAATGCTTGAAGATGCAGCAGCTTTTGAAAAATGGCTTCCTTCAGTAAAAGGAAAATATGTGATGATCTCCACTCCCCAAATCACCGGTCGGCCAGACTACAACTGGAAAGAGTTCGCTACGGAAGAGTCTTTCACAAAAATGAAAGAAGAACGCTCAGCTTTAAATGACTCTTGGAGCGAGCGACTTCGAAATACCGGTCAAGGTAGAAGAGAACTGCCAACTGCCTTGGAAAATGCAGGTGCACTTGGAATAATTACTTCTTACTGGTCTCAAGGCTTTGGAGCAAACAAGATTTTCTCAGCCTCCACTAAAAAAGTACCTACTGTGGACATCTCGCTAGAAGATTATGGCTTGCTTTTCAGATTGGTTGAAAGCGGTAAAAAACCAATGATCAACTTGAATGCACAATCCAAAGAAACTGGTGTAGGCCCGACCTTCAACACCATTGCTGAGATTAAGGGAACAGAAAAGCCTGATGAATATGTGATGCTATCTGCGCATTTTGATTCTTGGGATGGTGGCACCGGCGCCACAGACAATGGCACCGGAACCATCATGATGATGGAAGTAATGCGCGTATTGAAGGAGATCTACCCAAATCCAAAACGTACCATTGTAGTGGGTCACTGGGGTTCAGAAGAGCAAGGTCTCAATGGGTCACGAGCTTTCGTCGAGGATCATCCAGAGATGATGGACAAAATTCAGGCACTTTTCAATCAGGATAATGGAACGGGCAGAGTTGCGAATGTTTCAGGCCAAGGCTTTGTAGACAGCTACGAATATCTCGGTCGATGGATGAATAAAGTGCCTCGCAGTATTACTAAAGATATTGAAACTACGTTTCCTGGAAATCCAGGTGGCGGTGGATCTGACTATGCTTCTTTTGTAGCAGCTGGCGTTCCAGCATTTTCTTTAAGCTCTTTGAACTGGTCTTACTTCAATTATACTTGGCATACCAACTTGGACACGTATGATAAGATTGTCTTTGACGATGTACAGAACAATGTAATCATGACCGCAATAATGGTTTACATGGCAAGTGAAGAGCCCGAGCAAGTGAATCGGGAAATTCGGATTCCACTGGACCGAATTGGAAATCCTACAGCCTGGCCAGCAGTTCGCTCGCCTACCCGTAAGGGGGGAATGGATTGATTCACAGTTGATTTAAGTAATAATAAAGCCGACTTTCGTCGGCTTTTTTTGTGTGGTTATTTTTTTAACCGTAATGGTCATAAAGGTTTAGCAGAGCCCATAGAGGCTTCGTGGAAAATTAAGAATCATGAATGTCGAATATAGAAGATTTCAATAGCATCAGAGGTGCGGCATCTTTGTAGAAAAAAGATAATTAGGTTTATGGGTTTTGGCTGAATTGATGTATCGCCAAAACGGTGGGATGGTGATATTTTTAACGGAAGACCCAAAGTAATTACAAAAAAGATTAGTTCAATTCTGCCTACTATAGGTAAGTCTTCAGACATGGACCTGTGTTTATTAAGGTAAGTGTTAATTTGTACTGATTCTCCAGATTTGGACTAGGATATTCTTTAATAACCAATTGTAAAGAATAAATCAGGATCATTTTTAACCCAAACCTACAATACAAAAGATGAGTTAAATTTGAATAAATAATTATGTGTCTTAATTGCGATATCCATTAGAATTACAATAGAAATTCCTGAAAACCTTATTTTAGAAATCATGAAGTTGACTGGAACAAAGACAAAAAATCAAGCAATCAAAGAAGCACTTGAATCTCAAATTAAGCTTATCAAGCGAAAGAGACTTATCAGTATGAAAGGAACTGTTGATCTTGAAATCAATTTGGATACGCTGAGAGATCGAAATTGATGAATAGCTATCAAGTTTTAGTAGATAGCTCTGTTTGGATTCAATATTTTAGATTTGGAGGAATAGAGAAGCTAGATCGACTTTTGGAGGAAGATCTGGTATGTACCAATGATCTGATTTTATCAGAACTTGGACCAAGCCTGATTGTCCAAAACAAAGTTGAAATCTGGGAAAGTCTCCGTGCTTTGAATCGGATTCCATTACGAATAGATTGGGATTTAATTCGGGGATATCAGATCCTAAATATGAAAAATGGAATAAATAAAATTGGTATTCCAGACCTGATAATTGTTCAACAGGTAATTGAGGAGAAGCTATCAATTTTCACATTCGACAAGCATTTCAAGTTGATGAATAGTTTTCTGAAATAGGATATGGTTGAATTTTGAAGAATACGTGTGAAAGTTGATTTCTTAAACCAAAGCTATTCTAGGAAAACACATAGCTTTCGCATTTCTAATTCGGAGATCAGAAGTGCCTATTTAGTATAAAATAAAATATCAAAATGATCCCGGTTTTGGCCGAGTTGGCATCAATCGTGAATTGATATGTCGCTAAAACAGGTGGATGATGGTTTTTTAGTTTTGCCATAAGTGGAGACACTCAGGTCGGCAAAAGCTTTTCTACCAAAAGGGGAGCCAAAATTTCACAAAGTAAAAAGGGGTTGGAAAAACAACACCAGAGGTGCGACATCTTTGTAGAAAAAAGAAGTTTGGTTTCCGTGTTTTGGCCAAGTTGGCGTCAATCGTGAATTGGTATGTCGCCAAAACAGGTGGATGATGGTTTTTTCGTTTTACCATCAGTGAGGACACTCAGGTCGGCAAAATAAAAATCCAAACTCCCAAGCCATTTTTAGCTCCCCGAATCCAGAACTTCAACTTACCAGTTGGTAAATCTTTTGAGGGAATTCTAAATTCAGCTAAGGCTAACTCAGTATCACCTATTTTGAGATAGTTGTCCACAATCCCGTCTTGTCCAAACTGATCTGTTTTGGCATAGCTGATAGAAACATTGCCTGTTGATTCCATCGGCAGCCAAGTCAGCACTACCTCCTCTTCCTGAATTTCCGCTTTCACCTGCCCGATAGATAACTCACCGATCATCGATACTCCATCCAATTCCCTTAGCGCGGCATTTGGGACGTCTACATCCATAAATCTGACTATTGTTGGCAAAATATCCACCATAGCAGGCTGTTCATTTTTGAAGTATTCGTTTAGATATTGGGCATTCGTAACTATCCAAGTTTCACGCTCACGATCAGATTGACCACCGTGATCTTTCCCATCCGGAGCCTTCCTTCCATGATCTGTAGTGATAATAATCATCCAGTCCTCTCCAAATTTTTCTTCCCGGAAGCGAATGGATTCATAGATTCGACCAACCTGCTCATCTGCTAGTACTACTGCTGCGGATAACTGTGGACTATCGCCATAGCGATGGCCCATATCGTCCGTATACTCCAAATAAACCCAAGACAAATCAGGCCCATTATTTTTAAGTTGATAAGCCGCTTCGTAGCTGACCAGATTATCGATTTTTTGAATGTACTGCGTCTCTGAATCGTGTGGATAAGTCACTGTGTCCAATTCAAAACCATCAAAGGAAAAATCCATTTTCAAAAATCCAGTGTCGGATAATTCTTCTCCAATTAATTTAGTTCGATTGTCTTGCCAAGTGGAGAAAATCGCAATTTTTGAGGCAGGCCTAGCTTCCTTTAGAAATCTAAATATCGTCCAGTAATTGTAGTTTGGCTCTTTGATCTCATTCCCCCAGACATTATGTTTATTGGCCCAGGTACCTGTCAAGAGTGAATTGTACCCAACTGCTGAAATGGTGGGCGTTTCGGAATACCCGCCTTTAATGCCTCCAGTGTAAGCCCTTGAATAACCTCCCTTCTTTGCTATTTCATCAAGATTGGGCGTAGAAGTATTTTCTAGAACAGCTGCGGGAATTCCATCTAAAATTATAAAGACAACTTTCTTTTGCCCAAAACCAACAAAGGAATGACTGCTTAAAAACACCGTCAGGTAAAAAACCAGAAAAAACTTGAGAGACATTTCGCTAATGAAGAATTATCCCTCAATTAGCTGTTTTTTTGTATCTTTTTCAACCTAATGCCTCAACTATGAAAAACCTATCCTACCTCACAGCCTTTATTTTTGGATTTTCGATTTTAAGTACCTCACTTTTCGCTCAGGAGAAAATTTTAGATGAAGCTTTTGAACGGGCAGGTGAAGAGGGGTTTTCGGGGGTGGTTTTGGTAGCGGAAGATGGAAAAATCCTTTTTCAAAAGGCCGTTGGATATCGAAGTTTTGAGGGTAAAACCTTCTTGGAAACTGATGATATATTTGAGCTTGCTTCAGTCTCAAAGCAATTTACAGCGATGCTCGTGATGATCTGCAAAGAAAAAGGCTTGCTCGAGTTTGATGATCCGGTAGAAAAATATTTAAATATACCTTACTCAGGAGTGAGCCTAAGACATCTTCTGACTCATACCAGCGGCTTGCCAGACTATCAAGCGATCATGGATGCACATTGGGATAAAAGCAAAGTGGCTGGTAATCCCGAAATTTTGGAATATTTGAGGACTTATGCGCCACCCATTTTATTTGAGCCTGGAGAGAAATACGAATACAGTAACACTGGTTACGTCCTGCTTGCAAGTATTGTGGAAAAGGCCTCTGGAAAAGATTTCGTAACTCTTGCGAATGAGTGGATTTTTCTACCGCTGGGAATGAAAAGCACCGCTATTCGCTCCCCTGAAGAAAAGGCCAAAGTGAGCAACTTTGCCGCCGGCCATCTGCAAGATGAAGCTGGAAACTATGTCAATGCGAACAAATTTCACTCTTCGGATTACACCGTGTGGCTGGGCAATCGAAAAGGTCCCGGAAGAGTAAGCAGTACTGCTTCAGATTTATTAAAATGGGATCAGGCACTTTACAATGAAAAGCTGATTTCCCAAAAAACTCTGGAGGAGGCATTCACTCCATATCGATTGAATGATGGAACGCGAAGCTATTATGGTTTTGGATGGGAGCTCGACCCAAGAAGTCCTTTTGGCAAAATGGTGAGTCATACCGGTGACAATCCCGGTTATAAAACGATAATAGTACGGTATATCGAAGAAAACAAGACGATCATCATACTGAATAATAATGCCCAAAAAGATATGATCAAACTAGTAGAAGCGGCATCGCTTTCCTTATACAAATGGTAATAAATTCAATTGTATAAAATATTATTAATCACCTAAAGCAGGCATTTGAAAACGTTCTAGAATACTTTTTGAATGCGCTTTGATAAAAACCTCTTCCATTCTTGAGATGATATCCACATTTGAAGAGGCTAGATTTACTTGTTCTTGGGGGTCACTCTCCAAATCATAAAGCTCAATTTCAAGGGAATTACCTTTCACAATGTTCTGCCGAATCGCTTTCCATTTGCCCATTCGAATCGCTTGCTGACCACCATATTCAGGATATTCCCAATAGAGATACTCATGAGCTTTTTGAGGTTTTCCAAAAATCGCAGCCAAGAAGCTCTCCCCATCTGTATCCCTTGGAATTGGAATTCCCACCAATTCACAGATCGTAGGAAGCCAATCGTAAAAGATCGAAATGTGATCACTTTTACTTCCTGCTTCTACTTGTCCAGGCCAATTGACCACAGCATAGGAACCCGAATCCCTCCTTCGTAGACAAAGCCCTTGGTTCTACCATAACCATTAGTGAAGGGTTTAGAACTTTCAAAAAAATCAAAATCAACCCCTCCAGTATAAGTAGGACCATTGTCCGAAGTAATTACAATAATGGTGTTTTCTGTCAAACCTAGATCATCCAGTTTTTGCTTGATTTCACCGATTTGCTCGTCAAGCTTGGTAATCATTGCAGCATAGGCGGCTCGAGGGTTTTGATTGGGAAAATATCCCTGAGCCCCGTCATAGGGAGGTTCATCTCCAAAAGCATTCACATATCCTGTACGATCTTTAGCTGGAATCTGTAGGGGCACATGCGGAAGCGGAGAAGCATAATACAGGAAGAATGGCTCATCTTTATTTGACTCGATAAAGTCTAATGCCTTTTGATGAATCAAATCAGGTGCATAATCCTGCTGCTCATACTTGGAATAACTCTTAGGATCATTCGGATCAGCTAAAGAATCTAATAAGGTACGAGGAACAATTATCTCATTGTTGAGCTGGATCTTATTTTCATTTTCCCAGAGATGCGGCGGATAGAGATTATGTGCCTGACGTTGACAATTGTAGCCATAGAAATAATCAAAGCCCATTTTTGTGGGAATACTTTCTGTCAAGGGTGCTCCCAATCCCCACTTACCCAAAATTCCAGTCTTGTAACCTGCACTTTGAAGTAATTTTGCCAAAGTCTGGGTATTGGCTGGAAGCGGTCGCTGGCCCTCGAGATTGGGGTCTTGCGCGGCTTTGGCGTAGTCCCAGACTTCGCCTCGCTCGCGCCATTCGTCATTTCCCCGAATATATGCATGTCCCCCATGCTTTCCAGTCAACAACATGCAACGGGCCGGGGCGCAGACCGGGGCCGCTGTATAATGATTTGTAAATATTTTTCCGGTCGCTGCCAAGGCATCAATAGTTGGAGTTTTGATCTTTTCCTGTCCTTGATAGCCTACTTCCCCATAGCCAAGATCATCGGCTAGAATGAAAACGATATTGGGTCGAGAAACTTGACTTTCCTTTTTTTCACTGCAAGAAAAAAAACTTGTCCACACTATTGAAGCTAGAAGAATGATTCTCATCAGGTTAAATTTTTCTATGAGTCTGTACCACAGCTATAGCTTTTTCGAGTCGTTCTTCAGCTGATCCGCTAATGATTTCAAATGGAAATCCACTTGATTTGGCTAATTCCAGATACTTTTTGAAAAAGTAAAATCTCATTTCAGGCTCAGGATGCTCGCGCAAAGGATCAGGCTCCCAATCCATATCAATATCTGTCAACAAGATTAAATCATATGCCCTAGTTTCGATTTCTTCCAATATCCAGGGGCTCGTCTTTCCAAAACGATGCGCTGACCAAATGTGGATAACTCTCAAGTCAGTATCGCAGAAAAGGAGTTCTTTGGCCTTTTGAGCCGCATCATCCTCCACTTTTAATTGACCTTTGGCAATTATGGATAAGTCTTCAAAATCGTAACTATTTCCCGTTTTTTCAAAATATTCTCTTGAAAATTCGGGAGCCCAAGGCTCTGAAAAATGAGTGGATAAGTCTTTGGCAAGTGTGCTCTTCCCCGTTGATTCTGGACCCAGAATAAGAATTTTTCTAATTGGCATAATGCTTTGCAGATTTGATCCAAGCGATCAATCCCAAGGTAGCCAAAACGGTGAAAAAGAGAAATTGAAAGGAGGTTAAGATTAATCCTTTGTAGAAATAAAGCGGAACGGAAACCAAATCGGTAATGATCCATGCAATCCAATTTTCCACTTTCTTTTTGGCCATCAACCACATCCCTACAAAGGCAGAAGCAGTGGTAAATGAATCCCAATATGGGACGTCTGAATCGGTAAATCTTGAAAGAACAACATATAATACTGCGTAGGAAAGCAAAAAAATACCGATTGATATCAGCCAACCTGATGGTTTGAGCCAAGTGACAGGCAGCACCTTATCACCCGGTTTCGGATGCGTCCAAACATACCATCCGAAGATCGACATGCCGAAATAATAGGCATTGATCCCCATATCCGCATAGAGCTTGTACTGAAGGCAGATCCAGACATAAATAAGAGTGGAAACAATCCCTGTAGGATAGACCCAAATATGCTCACGCATGGAGTAGAATACTGATGCCACCCCAAATGCTACGGCCAGGCCTTCTAACCAAGTTATTGCTGCTAGTCCTTCTCGGAATCCATCTTGGAGAAACTGTAAATCCATAATGCGAATAAAGGATAAATTTCAAAGGTTGGAAAGTTTCAAAGTTCAATTTTGGCACTTCTTAAAGAATTTGCATTAAAATACACCAATAGAAATAGCGTAGTTGACAGGTCATATATCAGTTCCTTTTGGGATATCCATAGAACTTTTCTACTAATCCACTGTTTGATTGTTAACTTTGCCAGCTATGACCTTGAGTACCCTATCCCCCAAAATCGATATCGATTCCCTCGATCCCAAAGAATACATCATTATCAAAAATGCCCGAGTGAATAACCTCAAAAGCTTGAGCGTAGCCATTCCTCGAAATAAATTTGTAGTCGTTACTGGACTTTCAGGTTCAGGTAAGTCTTCCCTCGCATTTGACACACTTTTTGCCGAAGGCCAACGCATGTATGTGGAAAGTCTCAGCTCCTATGCAAGACAATTTCTCGGAAGAATGGAGAAACCGGATGTGGAGTATATAAAGGGTGTAGCCCCTGCCATCGCGATCCAACAGAAAGTTAATAACAGAAATCCAAGGTCAACTGTCGGTACCACCACTGAGATCTACGATTATTTGAAGCTTCTTTTTTCACGAGTGGGAAAGACCATTTCACCCATTTCAGGCAAAGAAGTAAAGCATAGCACAGTTACAGATATTGTGAATTACATCCAGGACTTCGATGAAAGCACCAAAGTAATGATCTCTTGCCCGCTTCAGATCGAGCATGGACGTAAAATCAATCAGGAGTTGGAGTTGCTCTTGCAAAAAGGTTATACCAGAATCCTGATTGATGGGGAAGTCTATTTTGTCGAAGACCTGATCGGAGAAAAGAAAGTACCCAAAGGAAAGTACGAGATTCTGATTGATCGAGCGAGTGTTCAAAAAGATGATGAAGACAATCAATTTAGAATCGCTGATTCGGTACAAACTGCACTTTTTGAGGGGCATGGAGATGTGAAAATCACAGTTCCGGATCAAGAGACCAAGACTTTCTCAGATCGGTTCGAGCTGGATGGGATGGTCTTCGAACTACCATCTGTGAATTTCTTCTCCTTCAATAATCCATTTGGTGCCTGCAAGACCTGTGAAGGATTTGGAAATGTGCTCGGAATCGATCCTGATCTGGTGATTCCAGATAAAGACCTGTCAGTTTATGAAGGTGCTCTAGCTCCTTGGCGCGGCGAATCTTCCAGATCTTGGCTGGACCCACTACTAAAAAAAGGAATCGAGTTTGACTTTCCAATTCATCGATCCTACAATGAGCTTAGCGAGAAGGAGAAAGCATTACTCTGGACCGGCAATAAATATTTCAAAGGCCTGGATGCGTTTTTTGAAGATCTGGCAACCAAAACTTATAAAATTCAGTATCGGGTGATGCTCTCCCGATTCAGAGGCCGAACGAATTGCCCAGACTGTCGGGGAACTCGCTTGCGCAAAGACGCATCTTATGTCAAAGTTGCGGAGAAATCCATTCAGGATATTGTGCTGATGCCAATCGATGAGGCCTTGCCATTTTTTGAAAAAATTAAACTCACTACGCACCAAGCGAAAATCGCCAATCGACTGCTCAAAGAGATCGTCAGCCGGTTAGAATTTATGGATCAGGTGGGCTTGGGTTATTTGACTTTAAATCGCTTGACTTCTTCCCTCTCAGGTGGGGAATTTCAGCGGATCAAAATCGCAACTTCCTTGGGTTCGGCATTGGTAGGTTCCATGTATATTCTAGATGAGCCCAGCATCGGACTGCATCCAAGAGATACAGATAGACTGGTTGAAGTATTAAAATCTCTTCGCGATATGGGAAATACCGTGATTGTGGTAGAGCATGAGGAAAAAGTCATGAAGGCTGCCGATCAGATTATTGACATCGGGCCAGACGCTGGAGTCAATGGCGGCGAACTGCTTTTCCAAGGGACTATCGAAGAATTGATGACTTCCGGTCAAACCTACACTGCAAAATACCTTCGCGGCGAAGAGCAGATTTTCAAAAAAGACGGCAACCGCAAATGGAAAGATTCCCTTATCGTCAAAGGTGCTCGGGAAAATAACCTGAAAAACCTGACCGTAAAATTTCCGCTGAATGTCCTAACCACCGTGACTGGAGTCTCGGGATCTGGAAAATCAACCTTAATAAAAAAGGTACTTTATCCTGCCCTTGGCAAAATACTAGGAACGGTCATTGATGAAAGCGGTAAATACGATCGTATTCAAGGGGATTACAAGAAAATCACCCAAATAGAATTTGTAGATCAGAATCCGATCGGAAAGTCATCCCGCTCTAATCCGGTCACTTATGTAAAGGCCTATGATGCAATTCGGGCACTTTTTGCAGATCAACCGGTATCTAAACAGCGAGGTTACAAACCAGCTTTCTTCTCCTTCAATGTGGATGGTGGTCGCTGTGAAAACTGCTCTGGAGAAGGAATCACTACAGTGGAAATGCAGTTTATGGCAGATATCCACCTGACCTGCGAATCCTGTAAAGGCAAGCGGTTTAAGAATGAGATTCTTGATGTAAAGTATAAGGAGAAGGATATTTCCGAAGTCCTCCACATGACCATCGATGAAGCTTTAGAATACTTCAAAGGCAAAACCCAAATCATCAACAAACTCCAACCGCTTCAAGAAGTTGGCTTGGGTTATATAGGTATGGGTCAAAGTTCAAATACCCTATCTGGTGGGGAAGCTCAGCGTGTGAAGCTTGCCTCTTTCTTAGGCAAAGGCGGTACCAAAACCGGAGATCATATCCTGTTTATCTTCGATGAACCTACAACGGGCCTCCACTTTCACGATATCAGAAAACTACTTTATTCCATCAATGCCTTGATCGATCAGGGACACTCAGTGATTATCATCGAGCACAACACTGAGGTGATCAAGTCTTCCGATTGGGTGATTGATTTGGGACCCGAAGGAGGAAATAGAGGTGGACATCTGACCTTTGCCGGAACCCCAGAGGACTTGGCAAAAGAGCCGGAAAACTTCACAGGGAAGTATTTGAGGGAGAGCCTTATAGGATAAGAACAACCCTCTAAGGGTTTGAAATTCTTGGAGGCTTGTTCTTATCCCAATTGGCGCAAGTCTTCAGACTTGTGCCTTTAGCCTAAAAACCGCTAGCTTGAGCTAGTCTAAGTCTGAGAACTTTAACAATTCAGCTGGTCGACTAAGGTTCTGGCGGATTTAAGAATAAAGCCTTATTTTAGCTTAAATCAATTAGAGACCAAACGAGCCTATGTCAAACGAAGATATACGCTGGAAACAGCGGTTTGCAAATTTTAATAAGGCTACGAATCACCTTGAAAAAGCGCTTCAGATTCCCAACCCTGACATTGTTCAGAAGGCGGGTATTATTCATTTTTTTGAAATGAGCTTTGAATTAGCATGGAATATGATCAAAGATTATCTGGAGGAGCAAGGTTTTGTAGACACCAAATCGCCAAGAAGTGCTTTAAAGAAAGCATTCGAAATAAATATCTTGGAAAATGGTCATGATTGGATGGACCTATTGCAGGATAGGAATTTGACTGCACATACCTACGATGAGCAGAAGGCAACTGATATGGAGCAATTGATCAGTTCTAAATATTTCCCACTTTTAAAGGCCTTGCACCAAAGTTTCAAACAAAAGCTAGATGAAAAATAAATTCGGACTTTTGGATACTGACCTAGAAGCTATTGTGAGCCTACTGAGCAATCACGCTAAAGTGGAAAGGGCGTACATCTTTGGAAGCCGTGCCAAGGGAAATTTCAAAAATGGTAGTGATGTGGATCTTGCGCTTAAAGGTGATAAGCTAGATTTTGACACTTTGAGCAAAATCAGCTATTTCCTGAACGAGGAAACTAACATGCCGTACAAGTTTGATGTGTTGAACTACCATGCTGTCAAAGAACCAGATTTACTCATACATATTGATCGAGTGGGGATTGAGGTTTTTAGGCAAAATTGACCAAGTGAATTAAAGCATATTAGTCAATCGTAGCACCTTTTTTTGAAAGAGTAGTTTAATCTCTATAAAGGACGGAAAAACCCAAAACCGGAGATCATATCCTGTTTATTTTCGACGAGCCTACAACGGGCCTCCACTTTCACGATATCAGAAAACTACTTTATTCCATCAATGCCTTGATCGATCAGGGACACTCAGTGATTATCATCGAGCACAATACCGAGGTAATCAAGTCTTCCGATTGGGTGATTGATTTGGGACCCGAAGGAGGAAATAGAGGTGGACATCTGACCTTTGCCGGAACCCCAGAGGACTTGGCTAAAGAGCCGGAAAACTTCACAGGGAAGTATTTGAGGGAGAGCCTCATAGGATAAGAACAACCCTCCAAGGGGTTCAAACCCTTGGAGGGTTTCGCCTATTGGCTGCCAACTGGCGCAAGTCTTCAGACTTGTGCCTCCCACTTAGCAGTCTCTAGGTTTGAGGTGGTTTAAGACTAGGGACTTGAACTAGTTGACCTTTTTAAAATGATTTACCAGAAGAAGCGAAAGTTCGATTTTCATGGTAAATTAGGTTTGATTCGTCTTCTTAGAAATATCAAACTTGCTGTTTTCAACTTGACTTCCCCATACAAATTTTCATATATTCGCATCACAGATGGAATCTTAGCTCAGCTGGTTTAGAGCGCTGCTTTGACAGAGCAGAGGTCAGGGGTTCGAATCCCTTAGGTTCCACAATGCACTGAATTTAGGTTCGGTGCTTTTTTTTGATTTTTAAATCAGGAGAGCATAATTCTTGGCAAAGAGCCTGCCTTTTCCATACTCGGTTTTTCTGCGTTATATTTTAATTCTAAATTCGAATAAAATCCCCATTTATGAAATCGAGCATGACAAAAAATCCCATTGGGATGATTATGCCCTGCGAGATTCCATATGACCTCTAAAAAGCAATTACAATAATATGAAAAAACACGCACTCTTATTTCTTTTTGCCTTTTCGCTAATCTGTTCGGCTTTCGCACAGATTCAAACTCCCGAGCAGTTTCTCGGCTACAAACCCGGTGACCGATTTACTCCGCACCATCGAATGATTGACTATTTCGAGCATGTCGCTGCGAATAATCCGAACGTTAAGCTCATCCAATACGGTGAGACCAACGAAAGACGTCCACTGATTCTAGCGGTCTTTTCCAGCACAGCGAACATGGCGATATTGGAAGAAATTCGTACAGACAACCTCAAGCGAGCTGGTTTGATGGATGGTAATCCGATTCATGCCATTCCGGTAAACTGGATGTCTTTCAATGTGCACGGCAATGAGTCCGTGGGCATGGAAGCAGCAATTTCGGCTTTCTACACCCTGGCAAATCCTGCCAATGCCAAATCTCAGGAATGGCTAAAAAACCAGGTGGTAATCATTGACCCGGCAATCAACCCGGACGGTAGAGATCGCTATTCCAACTGGTACAATACGAAAATGAACACTACTCTCCAGCCAGATCTACAGTCAATGGAGCATAGCGAGCCTTGGCCGGGAGGTCGCGCAAATCATTATTTGTTCGACCTGAATCGTGACTGGGCCTGGCAAGTACAGGTGGAATCTCAAGCTAGATTGAAGATTTACCAGCAATGGTTGCCACAGCTTCACCTTGATTTTCACGAGCAGGGCATTAACAATCCTTTTTACATGGCGCCGGCAGCCGAGCCGCTACATGAGCAGCTAAGCCCTTTTCAGCATGAGTTCCAGGATATTTTCGGTCGGAATACTGCAAAATATTTTGACGAAATGGGAAGATTCTATTTCACCAAAGAGCGCTTTGATTTGCTTTATCCATCCTATGGAGATTCTTACCCCATGTTCAATGGTGCAATCGGTATGACTATCGAGCAAGGCGGTGGAGGTCAGGCCGGTCGTGGAGGTTTCAATGCCGTAGGTGATACTGTCACGCTCAGCTACCGAATCGAGGGACATTATACGGCAGCCATATCGGCAACAGAAGTCACCAGCCAAAATGCAAAGCGATTGCTGGATGAGTATAGCAAGTATTACAAAGACAACTCCACCAACCCAAAAGGCAAATACAAAAGCTTTGTGATCAAAGGGGAAAGCAATCCTGCTCAAGTGGCCAAGCTGCTTGAACTCTTGGATAAAAATGGAATTCGCTATGGCAAAGCTGGCGCAAAGTCAGGTTTAAAAGGTTTTGAATACGAAACTGGAAAATCTGTAACTTTTGCTACTTCTGCTGAAGATATCGTGATCTCGGCCTACCAGCCAAAGTCTGTTTTGGCACAGGTGTTTTTCGAGCCAAATCCACAACTTAACGATAGCATTACTTACGATATCACGAGCTGGGCAATGCCTTATGCTTATAATGTAGCAGCCTATGCACTGGAAACCCGATTGGATCCTGCAGGAGCTTACGAAAAGCCTGCTTTCACAGCGAACATCGCAGGCAAAACTCCAGTGGCCTATATCGCAGGTTGGAATGGAACTCGGGATGCAGCTTTTCTGTCGGCATTGTTGAATCAGGGAATCCGTGTGAAATACCCAGAATTTCCCTTTAAAACTGAAGGCAAAAGCTTTCCCGCGGGGACCTTATTAATTACTAAAGGTGGAAATGAATATGTAGCCAACTTTGATCAGAAAGTGGTGGAAACTGCCAACAAGTTTGGTGTTCAACTCGAAACCACCATGACCGGCTACGTGGAAGAAGGCAAGGACTTCGGCTCTCCGAATATCCGTGTAATTCAAGCACCAAAGGTGGCTCTAGTCGGCGGACAGGGAACAAGTTCACTTGGCTTTGGTGAGATCTGGCACTTTTTCGAAAAGGAGCTAGACTATCCTTTGAGTACTTTGGAACTCGAAGACATGGGTCGCTATAATCTCAGCAAATACGATGTAATCATCATGCCATCGACCTATGGCGGAGGATTGAACAAATCGGCACAGGGTAAAGTGATGGACTGGGTAAAAGCAGGAGGAAAAATGATTGCAATTGATAATGCTGTTAATCTTTTTGCTAACAAAGAAGGCTTTGTCCTGAAAACTTTTGACTCAGATGAGGAGAAAAAAGCAGCAGAAAAAGCAGCGGACTCACTTGCTAAAGCTGAGCGATTGGCACCTTATACAGAAGGCGAGCGATTGGCGATCTCAGGCGGAGCTGCTGGTGCCATCTATCGAGTGGATATGGATGAGACACACCCACTTGGATATGGAACGGGTGGAAAATTCTATGCTTTGAAGAATAACTCCAGTAAATATGCCTACCTGACGGATGGGGCAAATGCCGGAAAAATCCTGTCAAATGATTCCTACCGTACCGGTTACATCGGCTATAAAATCAAGTCAAGCATGGGAGGTTCATTAGCTATCGGCACTGAAAACCAAGGCCGAGGAGAAATCATCTACTTTGTGGATAACCCAATCTTCCGAGGATTCTGGGAATCCGGAAAATTAGTGTTGAGCAATGCCATCTTTATGGTAGGGCAGTAAAGCAGAGCCAGGATTTTAGAATCAAGAGACAAGACTTTAGAGTCAAGGAGTATCTAGATTTTAGTATCAAGAATTGAGAATTTAGAAGCAAGACCGGCTGCTAAGAAGTAGCCGGTTTTTTTGTGGCTTCTTCAACCACTGAGCGCTTAGAGATTACACAGACTACGACAGAGTTTATGATTTGGCTTAAGCTTACTTTATCGACATTTGCTGATTTCAAGAGTCAACACAAACTACTTTCCCAAAGTCAGGATAAACTTGAGCTCGATGCCGTTTTCTCATTTCGAACTACTAATCAGCTTTTTAAATAATTCTCTTTGAGAAAACTTTCCTTCTTTAGATTCCCCCCGGCAGAGTTTCTTTATATTTTCCTCTAAATCCAACCCTTACCAATAATCCCAAAAATTGCGCATGGTGTATAATAGGAAAAATAGGAGTCCAGGCCTGATTGCCGCCGATAGATCTTCAAAAAAGGACCGTTTTTTTCATAGAAAGTCAAATTTTGTAACTCTAAATCAGATCTGGATTCACATTTCATTGATAGGGTTTAACACAAAGAAAAATTATAAATTGCACAAATAAATATGCACTTTTATATATATTTGCACAAATAAATATGCAAAATGGATGAGCTTCTTGAAATATCGGGTCAACTAATTCACGGTACAAACAGCGCTTTTCAACGATACCTATTTCATCAAATAGATTGGGAAGAAAGGCTTATTGGAATAAAAGGAGCTAGAGGGACAGGAAAGACTACTTTAATTCTTCAATTCTTGAAAAAGAAGCAAGA
>Ga0335398_10001596_pt1 | contig 38333 bp, 32 predicted proteins | sample BON03_FD_205742 | JGI IMG/M metagenome (GOLD analysis project Ga0335398, IMG submission 205742) | Freshwater microbial communities from Lake Bonney liftoff mats and glacier meltwater in Antarctica - BON-03 (spades assembly) (version 2) | ecosystem: Environmental > Aquatic > Freshwater > Ice >... | reverse complement strand
GCGCCCAATTGCTGAGCCTCAAACAACCGAGTGCCTAAATACCACGCAGCTCCCCGTGGTCAAATCGTTTCCCAGGTGGGTCCGTTTTCCGCGCCGAAGTGGGTCCGATTTACAAGCCGATCTCCACATCGCCCCTTTGCTTCGTTCGCGTCCCCTTGGCTTCGTTCGGACGGGAGTGCGGGATTTCGGATTTACGAATCTGCAGAGGACGGCGTAATCAGACGCATCGCTCCCACACAGCGAAGTTGCACTGGAGCAGACCTCTTGAGGCAACGGATTCTGTGCAATCCGGATCGATCCAGGTCGGAAACTACCAGGACAACGTGGAAATTCTCACCGGTCTGCTTGGTATCAACGTCATCATGAAGGGAAAGACGCAGCTTTCCATGGGCTACGGTCTTCCACTGACTGGAGGAAACAGCCAACGGTTCGACGGATCTTTCCGACTCATGTTGCAAACATCGTTGCGGTGACGGGTTCCCTGGGACGCTGCCCCTAGTGGCTTTGGCGTTCCGCTACGAGGAATGGACATCAGGCACATTCGCGCTGCGCTATGGCAAAAGAGTCGTTACGGATTGGAAGCAATCGGAGGTGACGGCTTCAGGCCCTGAGACTGCGCGATCACGTGCAGAAGAGTTTTGTTATCGAGGAACGGCTCCTTACCGATCGTCCCCCAGATCACACGGCCATTGCGATCCACGATGAACGTTCCGTGATTCATAAACTCTGGTTTGTCCACTGTTTCCGGAAGATAGACGCCCCAAGTCTGCGACACGCGATAATCCACGTCGGCCAGCACAGGGAAATGAAACTCCCCGTACTCCTTGTACTTTTCTGAAGTATGCAGAGGTGTGTCAGAACTGATCGCCACGACGTCGGCATCCAGTTCGCTAAAATAATGCAGGTCCTGATCCAGCGCCAGCAACTGAGCCACGCAGTGACTGCAACCATAGCCCAGGTAAAAGACCACCACAATCGGTCGGTCTTTACCCAGAGCGCTCAGCTGCTTTTGGACATCATTGTGATCGGGCAAATCGAAATCCGCAGCAGGCTGATTCAGCTGAAGAATTGTTTGTGATTCCGCGGGCCGGAACTCATTGTCAGCCAGAATGATCGACAACCCTTCCGTCAGTCTTTGCTTCTGCACGACATCCAGATAAGCCTGAGCGTCCTTCCGAATGTTACCGGTGAACACAAGCCCGTATTGCAGGCAAATCTGCCGGCACTGCTCCAGCAGTCCACTGTGATCCGTCACTGTTTCCACTGGCTTTGAAACGTGATAAAACAGAACGACTCCGTAGAAACAGGTCACGAGACCGAGAAAGCCCAGAAACACTTTCGTGCTCACATCACGACGTCTCGGGGGCGTACTGCTTGTCTTTGGTGATGGAGCATCAACGGGTGATGGTGCATCAACGGACATGGGAACTCCTGAGCGGCTGTTATTGAATTCGAGCCATCTTCACTCCGTCGGAGCAGCATCTTCCGCAGGCCGCGGGACGTCCTTCTGCCACTCGATACGCGGAGCATCCGCCCACAGCTGTTCAAGATTGTAAAGGTCTCGCCCTTCCGGCGTGAAGACGTGCAGAACAACGTCACCATAGTCGGTGAGAATCCAGTTGCCTTCGGTGCGATAGCCTTCAATGCTGATCCGTCGGTTGCCATCTTCGTGCTTCAGCTTGCGATTCACTTCGTCGGCAATCGCGTGGGCCTGGCGCTGACTGGTGGCCGTAACGATGATGAAGAAGTCGACAATCGACGTCACCTTCGTCAGGTCCAGAATCAGAATATTCTGCCCGCGAAGCTGATCCGCGAGAGTTGCCGCGGTGATCGCGTTGGCAAGACTGGCTTCATACAGCTGTTTTGTGCGCGGAGCCGTTGAAGTTGTTTTATCAGTCAGAGTCGCCAGGGTGCCCACAGGGACGATTGATTCAGCCATTATCTGCTTACCACAAGAGAACAACACAGTTTCGCAAAGATGGAAGTCTACGCATGAAAGGTGTCTGTGACAACAAGCGCAACATGAATCGGTCAATTACCCTGCGACTCAGCGAATAACATCGCCAGCTATGAGAAACAACAAGCCATTTTCTGTGCCACCCAACGGAAACTCCGTGAATGCCGCGAAACGAAACAACCACGCCCAATGGCACTCGGTTTCAAAAAGTAGGCGTCACTCTCCGAGTGACGAAGGCCACCAAACGCGGCCGTCGGCGCTCATCACTCGGAGAGTGATGGCTACTATAATCGCAAATCGACTATAATCGCAAATCGACTTCCATTGCGACCACGCTTGCAGGAAACCGCAAACGTGGTCGTATTTTCTGTACGGCGGAGTCTTCAGAAAACGAGTCGCATTCAAGAAAAACGCGGCGTTCTGAATGTTCGAAAATTACACGTCACAGAGCTGAATGGCTTCCTTCAGACCGGCGAGTGGATCGCGGGTGGGAATGAATTCGTGACCTACGAATCCCTTGTATCCAATCTCCAGAAGCTTGCGCATAATCGGCGGGAAATTAATCTCCTGGTTGTTATCAAGTTCGGCGCGGCCAGGATTTCCAGCCGTATGAACATGACCGATCACATCCTTGCACTCTTCGATTCGCCGAATTACGTCACCGTTCATCAGCTGCACATGGTAAATGTCGAACAGCAACCTCACGCGTGGAGACCCAACGCGGCGGACGATATTTGCCACATAATCGATGTCGTCGCCCTGATAGCCCGGATGGCCCTTCATCGGATGAGACCCGTCGCGAGTATTCAGGTGTTCCAGACAAATGGTGACACCCTTCTTCTCCGCGTGAATCGCCAGTTTCTTCAACGCAGCCACACAATTGTCGGAGCCTTCCTGAAGTGAGATTTCACCACTGCCTGGGTCTTCTGCGTTCTTCCACTTGTAGCCGGTGAATGCTATCACGTTGGGCACACCCACCACCGCACATTCGTCAATGGTTTTCATCGTCGTGGCAATGACTTCTTCCTGGTAGGCTGGGTTGTTCAGCCCTTTCATAAACGGAGCTCCCGGCATTCCATTGGCCGCGATGGCGCACGTCAGGCCATGCTTCTTAATTGTCGGCCACTCCTCCGGGCCGCAGATCTCAACGGACTCGCAGCCCAGACTTTTTGAGATCGAGCAGGTCTTTTCGATGTCCCAGTTTTCTCCGGCAACGTTGAAGCACCAAAAAACGACGGAGTGTCTGATATTACCCTTCATGGCAACTTTCTGAATCTGTGAAAACGACAAGTGGAGGGACTAAACAGAGTCACTAAACGATGAACTTTCTCGACGCGTGATGCCAGCTCTGCGGACTGAGAAACAGCCTTCACTCGTCGAAGAGCAATCCGCTGAACAACCGACGAAGCGTCGCACAGGTCTGCCCTGATGTTGTGCGAAACACGATATCGTTCGGTTGAGAATCGAATCCACAGCCAGATTCCCGGCAGGCGATCCTGCATGGCATCACACCACGCCCCTTATCCATCTCAATGACCAGTGGTTTGAAGGTATCCACAAGGATTCCACATTGCAAGTTTCGAAGGTCGCGGTTCACTATTCCGAGGTACGACCGGTTGCTGGCGGGGAGAAATCAGCCAATGGGGCTCAGCGGGAGACCGTCATCATCGGCATGGTCTGGCGGAGGTGAAAATTGACGTTCGGCGATTCGGCGTCAGCTCGAACGGTCATTTCCGCAAAACGGCGACGGATCTTTTCCATCCGGTCTCGGTTAACGCCCATGTCAGAGTGGCCAACACGTGACGCAGAACGCAAATGGATGCGATCTGATTCGTCTTCAAAAAAGAATTCCACATCGTCGCAGAAGCGAAACAGGCGGCTGCGGAATTCAGCTCGCAGATAATGGTTTGACTGTTCCACAATCGTGGTGCGCGGAAACGAGCGAACGATTTCCGCGAGTACTTCAATTGGCGGCTGAACCGTTGAGGTCACGGAGATCGGGGCGATCCAGTGGTCGCGATCTTCTGCCTGAGTCGACACGCAGTTGGGTGACGAAGGACAGGCTGCAAGTCGACCGTCCTGAACTCCAAGGTTAGTTGGCCTTTCCGCTGTCAGACTCAGCAAAAAGAGACCAGTTGCCCCTACGGCCAGTGTGGATATAATTGTCAGTAGTACAGTAAACATGCGACGCCGAATCCTTAAAACCTGCATAAATCCCTCCATTTCTATCCGAACTGTCGGCGGAAAGTTAACAGACGGACTTCGATTCGTGTGGGGGTTGCCGCAGATTCCAGAGGAAATTCCTCACGGAACCACCAATGGCGCCTTTCGGAAGCCGATTGCCGCGCCTCCAGACAAAAACCGCTGGAAAAGTTCCCGGTCAGATCCCTTCAATGAATGAACTCTTCTGGCCGACCGGGAGTTTTCACGTTCCATCGGAGTGGCAAAGTTAGAACGCCTGCTGACCGTGCGTCAGAACGAACACAATCGCCAGTGCGTTAAGCTGCTTCCCGCACAGAACTGCTTTGCGGAGGCGCAGTGTCCATGGTTTTGACTTCGCGTGATGTCAGCTGCTCCAGAAGGTCTCGAATCGCGTGCTCAGCTTCCAGACGTTCGCGTTGCCAGCGTGTCTGCAGGGTGGAAATCTGAGACTGCAGCGCGGCAATGCTTTCCCGCTGATCGTCGACAACGGAATCCGCCGTGCGTGCTGACAATTCTTCTTCGCGTGTGGCGAACCATTGTTCCAGTTCGGCCCGGTCGCGTCGGAACTGCTGCTGACGTTCGGCAACTTCGTTGGCCGCTTCTTCAACCTTGTCCCGATCGGCGTTAATCTGCATGCGCAAGCGATCGAAGAAGGCCTGGACATCGCCTCGTGCCTGTTCCAGACGAGCCCGCGCGACGTCGGGGGAAATGCTGTCGCGAAGAAGCTGAGTCCGTGATTCTTCAATCACCAGCCGCTGCTCCAGAATCTCCGACTGAGTCTGATCGAGTTCCGCTCGCAACCGATTCAAACGCTGAGACCGATCTTCCAGCCGTGCGGCCAGATCGGCCATCGCCAGTTCCTGTTGACGAACTCGCCGCTGGCGACTTTCGATATCGCGCACAATCGCATCGCGTTCTTCTTCGCTGCGACGCTGCTGTCGTTCGATATCCGACAACGCGGCCGAACGAGATCTTTCTACAATTCGCGACTCGCGGCCAATCGATGCTTCTCGATCCGTCAACAACTGACGCACCTGTTCCAGCTGGCGAAATCGAAGACGATGCTGTTCCAGAAATCGCAGCCGCTCACTGCGAAACATCTGCTGCTCACGTCGAAATTCGCGAAGCTCGACTTCAAGGTCTTCCTTCGCACGCGTCAGATGTTCAAACTGAAATCGGTAGCGGCGTTGAAGGTTGTTCTGTTCGGTGAGCAGCCCCTGACGCTTCTTTTCGACTTCTTCACGCAACCGCTGCTGTTCGTCTTCCACCTGTTGGCCGAACAGTTCGCGCTGCTGCTGCAGGTCGTCAGCCTGCTGCTGAATCTCCTGCAGCTGATGTTCATGCGCCAACTGCCATTCGACCTTTTGGCGGTTCAGCAGCACGATCTCGGCAGTCAGGTCTTCCCGAGCCCGTTCGCCAAGTCGCTGTTTTTCCTGCTTGAGCTCTTCGTCGGCCTGACGAATTCGATCCGCGTAATCCTGACGTTCACGTTCTGCCTGAGCCCGCAGGCGGTCACGCTCCGCATCCAAAATGGCACGCTCCTGACCGAGCTTCATGCGATCTTCATCAAGCTCCGCCCGCACGGACTGCTTCAGAATCACACGTTCCTCGGCGAGTGATCGTTGGGCCGAACGCAGCTCGGCCGTGTGCCGCTGGAGCAACTCTTCTGTTTGCGAAACTTTGCTCAGTCGCTGTTCGAGGTCCGCCATCATTTCCCGCTGGTCAGCTCGATCGTGAGCAACCTGCGTGGCAAATTCCTGAGCCCGCTCTTCGAAAGCTCGACGTTCGGCTTCCAGTTGCTTCTGGTCGGCCAAAATTTCCGCACGACGCTGGTGCAGCTCGGAAAATCGCACCTGCAGCGATTCAGCCGCGGCAGAAGCCTGCAGCAGGATTCGCAGGGCTTCGGATTCCCCTGCCATTGAATTCAATTCGGCCCGTTCGGCTTTCTGAACGGCCGCCAATTGCTCGGATGCGGTTGCACCAGCCCCCGAAGCATCTGACGCGGTCAGATCCTCAACAGAGTTGTCCAGCATGTTCGGGACTCCTTTCCCAAACGAGACCACAGGCAGTGAACTCTCAACAGACGATTGTCGGAGTTCACAAAGAAACTTACTCATCCACCAGGAAAGCCGGAGGCCGAATTCTTTTCGGCCTCCACGACCTGCCCGGAAAACGGTGACGTCTGGTTATGTCAAAGCCTTGTCGATCATGTTGACGAAGTGCTGCTTGGGAGGAGCACCTACAACTTTGTCGACCAGCTGACCATTCTTGAACAGGATTACCGTCGGAATGCTGGTGATCCCGAAGCTGGCGGCCGTCTCGTGATTGTCGTCCGTATTCACTTTGCCAATCTTTACGCGACCCGCATATTCACCAGCGAGCTGTTCGACGGTTGGCATCAGCATACGGCATGGGCCACACCATGGAGCCCAGAAGTCGACCAGAACAGGCTCTGCTGATTCCAGAACTTCGGATTTGAAGTTTGCGTCAGTAAACTCGTGCAAATTGCCAGCCATTACCCTCACTCCTCTGAATACTCATCGAAGAAACGTCTGAAGACGTTCCCGTTTCGTGTGTCGGCGGAAAATACATATGCGGTGCAACCTTTGCAGCCTCGCCGCTCGACTTGGTCCCAGTCATCGCAAACCACCACTGCCATAATCCAGAACCGTAAGTCGGGGCGGGAAATATTGCAGAAACAGCGCACATTGCCGAATCAGTTGCGTTGCTCACGTTGAATGGGATTATTGGACAACCGAGTGACACTGTCAACGCGGGTCCCGTTCACATGCTCTTTACCAACCTTTTCCTCTTCCGTTGTTCGTATGCGGGATTGCAATGTGACGACAGTTTCTCGCACGGCCGGCAATTTCTGCCGCTTTGCGCAAGATGCTCGATCGTTGCGAGCCTTTCGATTCCCTGTGTGGCGATGTGGCCGTTATGCATTATCACGACTTCGATAAAATTCACTGCCCCATAACGATCCAACACCCGGTGGAATTCCAGTTCAATAATCCATCCTCACTCCTGTTTTGCGGCCGCGGGTGTTGCGGGAGTGGTGGCAACTGGAGCCTGGGCTGCCGGAACTGCAATGGCTTCCTGAACGACGCTGAGCTGATCGGGATAGTCGGGGACGGTGGATGGTGAATAATCTCCCGTCATCCAGCGAACCAGCAGATCGAGATCCTGATCGGAAAGTTTTTCCGGTGTGGACGCAGTCATCTGATTCTTCGCTCCATAATGCCGAGCGGCTCCTGGATGGCGAATGAAGTCCTTCAGCCACGCTGCAGAACCATACTTTGCCATGGTTGGGTAACCGCTGGCAGCGGCATCTGACGGTTCGGCAGGAAAATCATCGCCGATCGTGTCGTGACATTGTTTGCACGAGGTGCCGCTCAAGGCTCCCGCCCAGTTGCCTTCAGTGGCCAGCTTTCGCCCCTTCTCCACAAGAGCCGCATCGAATTCTGTCTGCTTGTGTCCGGCTTCTGCAGCCAGGAACTCAATCAGTGCCTTTACGTTTTCGGAATTCTCAGCAGACTTCAGTGACTCCATGTTGCCCGATGTCCAGTCGGCCATTTCCGAGCTTTCCGGATTGAGGAACTCAACGCTTTCTCCGGCGGCAGATTTTTCCATGGCAGTCTTGTACCAGCCGGCGTTTTTCAACCATGCAAAGTGATTGGAATAAACCATCACGACGCCGGTCATCCATTCGCGTTTTCCAAAGTTGCCGAGATCCGCGGCCGTTGGAACCCCGATAACCAGATTGCCGTCAGTTCCCATTTCCATCACCAAATCGCCTCGCCCCGAGTGCCCGTTGCTGCGATGGCAGGCTTTACAATGTTGCGCAAACAGACGTGGCCCCTGAGTGAACGGGTCTCGTCGCAGCAACGACACAGCACCGTCCACTGGAATCTTATCCGGACCGGATGCCAACTCGATGGCTCGCTGTCCATCGCGATGCGCTTCTGCCAGCGCCGCCTGGTGGGGACGATCGTTGGCATCTTCGTAAAACGCCAACACCGTCAGAACTGCAATGCCGACCCCTATGGCCCAGATAAACGCTTTATTTAGAATGTGGCCCGTTCGCCCAAGCACCTGCGCGGTGATCGGCATGAGGGTGAGGATGCCCATGATGATGCCGGGGACGATGATGGCTCCAAACGTCAGCCCCAGCGAATCGACAGCGTGGATCCGAAGGAAGCGGAACAGAAACAGGAAGTACCATTCCGGGCGAGCTGCATCGAACTTGACCGCCGGATCCGCCGGGGCGCTCAGTTCCGCTGGCCTGAACAGTGCAAGCATGAGCACAACTGCGAGCACCGCCAGGCAGGCGACGGCATCCTTTAGAACCTGATCCGGCCAGAAGGTCGTGTCCGGAGCATGTTTTTCGTCATGCACTTTCAGGCCATGACGACGGAAGACGTAAATGTGCAAAACCAGAAATCCGACCAGCATGGATGGCAGGATTCCGGCATGCATTGCAAAGAAACGAGTCAGCGTCAAATGCCCATAATCGCCGCCGCCCTGGGCCAGCTTCTGCACTTCCGGTCCAACGAACGGAGTGGCGCTCATGATGTTTGTTGTGACCTGCGTTGCATAGTAACCTTTCTGGTCCCAGGGAAGCAGATAACCGGTCAGAGACAGGCCAAGGACAATCATCATCAGCACAATTCCCAGCCAGAAATTCATTTCACGAGGAGCTTTGTAAGCTCCGTCAATGACCACCTGAATCAGATGGATGGCCATCAGCACGACCATCGCCTGAGCCGCATAATGGTGCAGTCCACGGATGATGTACCCCAGAAACATTTCGTTCTGAATGTAGTACACGCTTTCCCATGCCGTGCGAGTACTGGGGCTGTAGGCCGACCACAGCATAAAGCCGGTGATCATCTGCAGCGTGAATGTGAAAACCAGCGTGCTGCCCCAGACATAGCGCCAGCGGGCTCCTCCCGGCACACGTTCGTACAGAGCCTCGTGCATGAGGTCGCGGAAACCCGTTCTGCTGTCCAGCCAGTTGACTATTGCGTTCATCTTGTTTTAAGACTTTCGAATTCTGTACATGCTGATTTTCAAGAGGGCTCACAGCCAGATTGCAGATGTGTGCCATACCCTCATTGCTTCTGATGAGCCTCTTACCGCCGCCCCGATGAACTTCACTTTCGCAAATCGTATCGGTCTGCAGAAGAAGACCCAGAGAAGGAACACACGCTGCTGCCGGATCGCTGCGTTGTGAATCAGGGACTCGGCAATCTGACAAAAGCGGGCCATTTGGTTTGGGCCTTGAGTCGTGAAAACGCGTCAGACAGAAATCTTTTCTGCTGTGCCGCTGCGAAATTTTTGGTAGCGGACCCAGATTTCATTTCCATTGGGATCGTCCACGCCTTTGGTTCTCATGGAAACTTCCAGAGCGTCCATGTCGCGCGGCGGGATGTCGTTCGACTTCTTTCCGTCGAGCGTAAAAGAACTCGTGTGGCATGGGCAAAAGAAGTCGTTTTGAGCGCCACGAAAATCGACTGAACAGCCCAGATGAGGGCAAATCGAATTGAAGACGAGGATCGGGCCGTCGCCGACCTTGCGAAGCCAGATGCTTCCGGCCGGCACATTCTCAAAACGATTCCAGGCGTCGACGATATCATCCATGATCGTGATGGCAACAGGTGTTCCATCATCAGGCACGGCTTCTCTTGTAATATCGAGCCGAATAAAACCCGTTTCATCTTTTTTTGCCAGCTCATCGGCACTGCCCCCGGCAGCGGCCTTTTTCTTCCGCAGAATCGGGTCCAAAAAAAACAGGCCGCCAAGAGTCGCCGGGATGGCCACGATGACAAAGCTGATTACGGCTGTGATGAACTGGACCAGAATGCTTCTTCGCGGGGTTGCCGGACCGGGGGGATCCTGACCTTCGACAGGCGACTGAGCCGCTCCGGAGGCCGATTTTAACGAACTCATCAGACTCATTCCTGAACATTTTCGCTGGAGACGCCGGCGATGCCTGAGGCAACGCGGAAAGGGGCGGGGTGTGTTGCAGGCCTCTATTTGACGCTCTAAGCACCCCAAAAACAACCCACCGCACACCGTTTGCCACTGTCCAGAACTTTTCTCTGTATGAATGTGCACAGATTATGGCGCGAAACAGTCAGTTCGAGTGCTTTGGGCATCGCTTGGGGATCAGCTTAACCGTAGCGGAAGCCGCCAAGGCTTTTTGCACGCATAACCTTATCAGCGATCCAACAAAACGCCAAAGTTCGCCGAAACGTTTGACGCGGTCCGCTACCGGGATGTTGGATTGAATTTTTCAATTCCTAAAACGAAACCACTTTACGTGACGATAGATTATATGTAACGTATTTGTGAAGGAGCCACTTACATGGGAAATCAGCCGGGAAAACTGCAGCTGGAATTGAAAAAGAAACGGCCGTTTGATTCGCCCGAGCAGGAGGCCATCCTGAACATCCTGCGAACCAGCGACCAGTTTCAAAATCGATTCGGTCGTCTGCTGCGTGAATACGATCTGACGCCGTCTCAGTACAACGTGCTTCGTATTCTCAGAGGCGAAGGGAAACCGCTTCCGTGCCTTGAGATTTCAGAACGCATGATTCAGGTTGTTCCTGCAATGACCGGGTTGTTGGACCGTCTTGAAAAGCAGGAGCTGATCAAACGCGAACGCTGCACGGATGACAGACGAGTCGTCTATGTGGAGCTCACGGAAAAAGCATCCCTGCTTCTGGAGCGAATGGACCAGCCAATGACCGATCAGCATCGTGACATGATCGGCCATTTGACTCGCGCTGAACTAAAAGAACTGAGTCGACTATTGGAGAAAGCTCGCACGTCTGCCGAGGAAGTTTCAGCAAAAGAATGATCAGTTTCGCAAAGTCGTGCTTTCAATCATCCATCCTCTTAACCATGTAAGATCCATTTACGAAAGACCTGAAGATGAAATTTGATGTCAGCGGGAAAATAGCCTTGGTGACCGGAAGCAATCGCGGTATCGGCAAAGTGATTGTGGAAAAACTTCTGGCTGCTGGAGCCACCAAGGTTTACGCCGCCGTGCGAGACCCGGCTTCCGTGTCAGCCCTCGTGGCTTCCTCCGGTGGTCGCGTGATCGCCGTGCCGCTGGACCTGGCGAAGCCGGAAACGATTACGGCCGCTGCGGCTGTTGCGAAAGATGTTCAGCTGCTGATCAATAACGCAGGCGTTTTGAAAGCCGCAAATTTGATGGGAGCCGATGCCTTCGAGGCTCTGGATTTCGAAATAGACATCAACGTGAAAGGCCTGATGAGAGTTGCTCAGGCGTTTGCTCCCGTACTGAAGCAAAACGGCGGAGGCGCTTTCGTCCAGCTGAATTCTGTAGTATCGATCAAGAACTTTCCGGACTTTGCGACTTACTGCGCCTCCAAGGCCGCGTCTTACTCGATCACTCAAGCCCTGCGCGACAAGCTGGCCGAACAGGGAACTGTCGTGATGAGCGTCCATCCCGGTCCAATTGCGACTGACATGGCCGACAGTGCCGGACTTACGGAGATTGCAGAACCTCCGGCCGTCGTGGCCGATGCGATTCTCAAGGGCCTCGCAGTCGGCGATTTTCATGTGTTCCCGGACTCCATGGCGAGACAGTTCTGGCAGGCTTACGAAAGCTTTGCTAAGAGCATGATTGAGACCACGATGACGGAAGCATAGTCGTTGCTGATGCGGAGTGTTTTCATGTTAGCGAAATCGTGACGCCCGGATGTTTTCCACAGCGGCCCGGTTTCGCTGATCCAAAAATTATTAACATGCTGGAGAATTGTTGATGTCCGATGTGAGCCTTTTTTCGTCACTCAAAATGGGTGATCTGACTCTTCAGAAACGAATCGCGCTGGCTCCTATGACGCGAGCACGCTCCGGTGCGGAGCGGCTCCCGAATGCGTTGATGGCCGAATAGTATTGGCCTGTTGGTGCGAAAGGTTACATCGACTTCCCGCTCTATTCCGGCGGCTGAGTTCCTCTCCTCCCCAACTGCCTTCAAACGCCCAATGGCAGTCGATTGCGATTATAGTAGCCATCACTCTCCGAGTGATGAATGCCCTGGGCCGCCTTCTGCGGCCTTCGTCACTCGGAGAGTGACGTCTACTTTGTCAAATCGAGTGGCATTGTTCAAACGCCCCCGAGTTCAACTCGGGGGTTCATATCGCCTTTGCACAGCGGCCCGATTCCGGTCAATAAATTCACGTTTTTAGCAAACTACTCCTACTCAAAACTTAATCGTCGTCCATCCCGGCGAAGAGTCCTCCCAAGTGACGATCGGGCGCCTTCTTCGCAGCGCCTTCCTGACTCTGAATTGCAGGCTCAGAAAGCGGTTTCACGAGGTTGCGGATATTTTCAAGTGTGTCGGCCTCTTCCGCTTTCTTGTCGCGACGCCAGCGAGCGATTCGCGGGAACCGCACTGCGATTCCGGCCTTGTGACGGTTGGAAAGCTGCATGCCTTCAAAAGCCAGCTCAAACACCAGCTCCGCTTTGACGCTCTGCACCGGCCCGAAACGTTCGAGCGTGTTCGCGCGGATGAACTTGTCAACTTCGCGAATCTCCGCGTCGGTCAAACCGGAGTATGCTTTTGCAAACGGAACCAGCTGACCGTTGTCCCAGGCCGCAAACGTATAATCAGTGAATTTGCTGGCCCGTCGACCGTGACCTCGCTGCGCATAAATCAGGACCGCGTCGCAGTGCCACGGGTCCATCTTCCACTTCCACCACAGCCCTGTGACGCGCCCGACTCCGTATTCAGAATCCGCCCGTTTCACCATCAGGCCCTCAACACGCTGCTCACGACTGGTCTGTCGCAGCCGCACCGCTTCATCCCACGTCGAAGGCTGTAACACCGGAGAACCGGCGATTGCATTTTCCATGGGCACCGTCGCAGGACTCAACCCTTCGCGAACGCGACTCCGTTTGCCAGTTGTTGTCTCTGTGGATTTCGCCGTTGTCTGCTGCATGTCGGCCGCATGCTCGGACATCAGCTGATCCAGCAGAGGCCGTCGTTCGTGCAGGGGACGCAAACGAATATCGAGGCCGCTCATTTCCATTACATCGAAGGCAAGAAAACGTACCGGCATATCCGCCAGTAACTTTGCACTGGTGGTCTTGCGAGTAATCCGTTTCTGCAGATCGGCGAAGGGCAGCACCTGGCCGCGTTTCCAGGCCACCAGCTCCCCATCCAGAACCGTTCCGTCCGGCAGCCTATCGGCCTCGCGAACCACTTCGGGAAAACGTTCGGTCAGCAGTTCTTCGCCACGTGACCACACAAACGTCTGGCCCTTTCGCCGAATTATCTGAGCCCGAATGCCGTCCCATTTCCATTCCATCAGCCAGTTGTCTGTCGGTCCGAACTGGTCCATCATGACGACTGGCGGTTCTTCCTGAATCAATGAGCCCGCTTTGGAATCTTCGACAGTGAAAGAATTCGCCAGACAGAAAGGATAGGGCCGTGAGACCTCGGAACTTTCGGTATCAAGAGAAAGCAGCGAGGCAAAGAACTGGGCCGTTGGTTTCCACTCGCCCATCAGTCGATGGGCGATGACATCCGCTGGCACGCCGCTGAATTCGGCCAACGCTTTTCCGACAAGCTTCCGGGAAACGCCCACTCGAAATCCGCCGGTGAGCAGTTTATTGAAGACAAACCGTTCTCGCCGATCAAGCTCCTGCCAGGCCGTAATCACGGCCATTTTTTTTTGCGGTTCCTTTAGAGCCACCAGAGGCAGCAGACGATCCTGAACCCACTCACTCAGCGTTCCCGTCGACGAACACTGCGGCGCCGGAAGCAACAGTGCGATCGTTTCCGCCAGATCGCCGACAAAGTCATAAGTCTCCTCCAGCAGCCACGCGGGAATTCCGGAAATTTCCGCACACCATTCACGCAGCTTGCCCGCCGGAACGGCTCGTCGCGGGCGATTGCCACATAGAAACCAGACCGCCCAGGTCGCATCGTCTGCCGCGACGTCGCCAAAGTAACGGACAAGCGCAGTCACCTTGCGAGTCGTCTTTGTCGACTCGTCAAGTTCCTGGTAAAGTTGAGCGAAGCGTTTCATGATCGCGGAGTGCTGCAGACGGCCGGTCGTTCATTGGATCACGTGCCGGCCCGCCGCATTGCCTTGCCCTCATTCAGACCACAAAGGATTCTGAAGGGGCTCGGCTGAATATCGCATCACTTCACGCATGATGACTCATGCTCGACCGATGCTTAAACGCGTTCCAGCTTTGTAATTCTACCGGTCTGAACCCATTCGGCTACGAAGATATCCCCGTTTGGCGTAAAGCAGGCGTCATGAGGATGAACGAACTGGCCGTCTTTCCATTGATCAGGCTTGCCACGCAGGTTTTCCACTTCGCTCAGTCGTTCGACAGCACGGCCCAGACGCGCCACGACTTCGTTCTTTTCATTGAGCAAAGTGACACACGACTTCAGTTCGGGAACCAGCATCAGATTTTTCCAGGTATCAATGTTCGCTGGCAAACCGAACCCGGTCAAAGTTTCCTTGTACTGTCCATCCATCGTGAAGATCTGCAGAGTATCGTGAGCCCGGTCGGTCACGACGATGGAAGGTTCCCGGCCCGCTCGATTGTCGACCCACAGGCCGTGAGCCGTGTTGAACTTGCCTTGTCCGTCACCGGCGCCACCAAAGCTGCTGATCCATTTTGCATCTTTGTCATAACGATGAATACAGAACGTGCCATAACCGTCGACAAGCAAAAAGCCGCCGTCGTCGACGAATGCAAAGTTGGTCGGAAGAAATCCCTGCCGAGTCCACGTCGGTTCTGTCGAAGTGTCTTCACCGGCAGCGTATAAACCCGACTCCATTGGGGCCTTACGAAACCAGACGATATCGCCATTCAGAGTCAGCTTGGCAAACGCCTTGACCTGTTGATAGGCGGCCACATACAGAAATTCCGTTCCGCCTTCGTCGCGAACTTCAATCCCGTGGCCGCCACCCTGAAACTGAGCTCCAAAGGCTTTTACAAATTTGCCGGTCGAGTCGAAGACAAAAATCGACGGATGATCCTTCTGATCTCGCCGACCTTCATGAATCACATAAAGATTGCCGGCCTTGTCCACAGCCACGTTATGAGTCGTCTGCCAGGAATATTTATCGGGCAGCTGAGCAAATGCGTGATTGACACGGAATTTGTGTTCGCCTTCCCCGATGATCACTTCATTGCTGGTTCGGCTGGCGGTGGCAACCGCAGGCGCTGCCAGAATTGCGGCGGCTCCCACGGCGGAGGATGTAAGAAAACTTCGGCGAGAAGAGGTGTCTTTTGTCATCGGTGGAATCCTGATATCAGAGTCCTGAAAGTGGGGACCGTCGTGGACAGGTACGACAGCCGGTGTCCTGTGTACCATCGCCCGCCGCTGGATTCCAGTCTGCTGGGTTTCTGCCTGAGCCAGCGGAAGATCGCGAATCGTTTTTCGCCTTCACGATGCACGACGACGACGACGCATCCAAAGCAGGCGTTCGCTTGCAATTGCCGAGGCGTTGTAGTCTCCTGAGCAGGCAACGGAATCGCCGGATTTTGGCGGAACCGTTCATCGTGCCATCGTCAGTTTTCCCACCAGGAGCATTCCCGTGAAACATTTCTTGCTGGCCCTGTCAGCACCTTTCGTCTGCCTGCTGTTCGTCTCAACCGCTCAAGGCGCTGAGCCGGAAGTTGCCGACGGCAAGTATCCTAAAGGAGAATGGATTTCTCTCTTCAACGGCAAAGACCTGACAGGCTGGACGCCCAAAATTCGCTTCTGCGAACTCGGGGAGAACTTTGGAAACACCTATCGCGTTGAGGACGGCTTGCTGAAAGTCAGGTACAACGGTGCCGGATATGAAAAGTTTGAGGAACGCTTCGGGCATCTGTTTTTTAAAGACAGTTTTTCAAATTACAGGTTGCGCATCGAGTACCGCTTTGTTGGCGATCAATGTCCGGGCGGTCCCGGCTGGGCGATTCGCAACAGCGGCGTGATGGTTCATGGACAGGATCCGGCGACAATGGCCAAAGACCAGGATTTTCCAGTGTCCATTGAAGTTCAGATGCTCGGCGGAAACGGCAAGGATACTCGCACGACATCCAATCTCTGCACACCCGGTACGAACGTGGTGATGAGCGGCGAACTGAAGCTGCAACACTGCATTAACTCTTCGTCTAAAACATTTCACGGTGAGCAATGGGTGACCGTGGAGACGGAAGTCCATAACAAAGACGTCATTCGTCATCTGATCGACGGGGAAGTTGTTCTGGAATACAACCAGCCGCAACTGGATAAGCGCGACGAGTCTGCTCAGAAGCTGATTAAAGGCGACGACCTGCTGATCACGGGCGGCACGATTTCCCTGCAGTCAGAAAGCCACCCGATCGACTTTCGAAAAGTGGAAATCATGATCATGGAAGAATAGCGGCGTCAATTCCAGCACTCGGTGACGCGTTTTGAAGTTGCGACTTTTCAGGTTTCGAAACCCGAAACGTCAGTGAGGGATTGAGTTTTGGCTGTTCGGCTTCGTGCAAAAAAATCCCTCGCTAACGCGTCGGGTTGTAATAAATGTCATTCTTTTCGACCGAACCGTCACCCAGAACTCGCTGCCGGCTAGCGGCGAGTCTTCTGGGAAGCCATACGTTCGGCCAGCCAGGCACCAAGCGTTTTCTGAAGCGGGTCGCTGGTGAGGATGCGGCGGCAGTCGATGCCCATGGCTCCGCATTCGCGAGCCAGTGTCTGAGTGAACTCCCGATACTGACGCAGATATTCTTTTCGCAAACGCACCGGATCGACCAGAAGACGTTGGTTCAAGTCTTCAAGATTATGAAACTGCGTCGGACGCTCAAACGGAAATTCTTCTTCCTCCGGCGCGGCAATCCGAAAAATAATCAGCTCATGCTTTGCGTGGCGACATCGCTGCAGAGCCTTCAAAAGCAGCTCCAGATCATCGAAGCAATCGCTGATCAGAATCACCAGACTGCGGCGCGGAATGGACGGTAACGCGGACTCAAGAATTGAAGCAATGCTTGTGTCGGCCCCCGGCACCGTGGCCTCAAGAATTTCCTGCATGCGACGAAAGGTGTCACGATTACTGGACGGCTTCAGCTGATCACGAATTGCCGAATCAAAAGTCATCATCCCCACGGAATCTCGCTGCCCCAGCAGCAGCCAGGCAAGCGATGCCCCAAGCATACGAGCGTACTGAAACTTGCTGACGGTCTTACCGGCGTACGACATACTGCCGCTGACATCAATCAGCACCTGAGACCGCAAATTTGTTTCGTCTTCAAATTCCTTGACGTAGTAGCGTCCGGTTTTTCCGTAGGCCCGCCAGTCGATATGCCGAATTTCATCGCCCGGATAGTAATCCCGATGCTCCACAAATTCGACACTGGATCCTTTAAACGGACTGCGGTGCCGTCCCATCATCAGACCTTCCACCAGCTGTCGAGCAATCAGCTCCAGCCGGCCGAACTGAGCCAGTTCAGCCGGATTTTCAGGAAGCGGCACCGCACTCATCAGAAGATCGCAGTGAAAAGTTCATGGGAGAATTCATGAAGATGAAACACACCGTGAAGACTGCGATGTGAATCGGATGGTGGTGTGAATCAGATAGCCAGAAAATTCCGCAGCAGCCCGTAGCCGTTCTCAGTCAGAAAGCTTTCCGGATGAAACTGCACGCCATGCACCGGATATTCGCGATGCTGAAGCCCCATCACTTCAAACGACTGACCTGGATCTTCTACCCAGGCAGTGATTTGCAGACAGTCAGGAACGGTTTCTTTCGGAACAATCAAACTGTGATAACGAGTCGCCTGAAATGGATCAGGCAGCCCTGCAAAAACTCCCTGCCCGGAATGCGAGATCATCGACGTCTTGCCATGCATCAGCCGATTGGCCCGCACAACCTTGGCGCCATAAACCTCTGCCAGACACTGATGTCCCAGACAAACGCCCAGCACAGGAATGCGCGGACCGAAGTGAGCGATCAGTTCGCGTGACAAACCAGCTTCGGAGGGCGTGCACGGACCCGGCGAGATGATAATTCGTTCGGGCCGCAGGTCTTCAATCTGCTCCAGCGTAATCTGATCGTTTCGTTCAACTCGAATCTCAGCCTTCGGATCAATCTCACCGATGCGCTGGACCAGGTTGAATGTGAAAGAGTCGTAGTTGTCGAGCAGAAAAATCATTTTGCGACCAAACCTGGGTTTTGAACGTCTGAAGCAGCAGTCTGGCCGTTGCCAGCATTTTCCCGGAATGCTCTGACTTCAGCGACCGCCGGGATCACATTTCTATTCTATTACGACAGACCACATTCTCCTGAGGTTATCGCGGTTCCTGCCAAAAATCCTGTTCCATTCCTTCTTTTGAATTCAGGCCCCGCCATTTTCGAGATCACCTGAAACAAACGTGGACTGTGAAAATAGCCCCAGGGCAATTCAACTTCAACACACGTCGACTTGTTGTGTGGCTTCATTGCGAAAATAGGCGGACTGCAAAGGAGTTTTCGCATTCTCTGGAGACAGCCAGCACGATCTCGCGTCCAATCCCTGTTTCGCTTCGTCGGGAGCCTCCAAAACGTCGAAGAAAAAGATCAACCATTCTTCTTTCTTGCGCCTTCTATTGGCGTCGGTGGACAGTGCCGAAATGGACTGGTGGCTGACTCGGAGGTCAGCGGTTAACGAAATGCTTCCGTCGCTGAGTGGATGTTGCCATGAAGAAGCTTGCTTTACCGTTCGCGATACTGATCGCTGGCGCCCTTCAGGGATGTTCCACAGGCCCTCAGTGGTTTAGGCACAAAGATCCAACAAGCTGCCATGAGCAGGGCTCGGACGGATGGTGGGCTGAAAAGGCCGCGCTGCCGCCGGGCGTCCGTCAGACCCACAAAAAAGGGAAGATCTGGCCGGCTCGTCCTCGCTCAACGCAGCCGCGGCAGCAATTCTCGCACACCTATTATTCGGAGCATTACTGGCCGCTGCCCTATTCCTGTCAGGACCGTGAATCCGTCGGGATCTTCATGGACACTCAGACGGCGCTCGGCTGGCAGGAAGAAACAACGATCTACGACCGACACTTTGACAGCAGCACGGAACAGCTGACTCGTTCCGGTGAACTGCATCTGGAATACATTCTGCATGTCGTGCCGTCCGAACGACGAGCGGTCTACATTCAGTCGACTCATGATCCTGTGCTGGACGGCATTCGGACCGATTCTGTCAACGCGGCGATGGCACGCCTATCACCGGGCGGATGTGAAGTGCAGGTTTCCATTCGCGATTGCCAGCAATTCGGACGTCCAGCGGCTGAAGTCCAGGAGATTAATACTCTGTACAACTCGACCACCCCAACGCCACGGCTTGGCTCCGCTTCTGGAGCCGCCGCGGTATCCGGCGGGGCGGCTGGGCCGTAACGATGGTCGGGTTATTGCGTAGAACGGCGATGGAAATTGCCGAAGAACTCGTTGTCGGAACAATCATCATAAACGGAATTCTCAGGTTGCGCAGATTCTGCTGAACGCTTGCACTGTGCTTGTCCGACTAGTTCCCATGAGCTGCATCCGCGTGATCTGCACCCTTGTCTGTTTTTAATCGAATCTGTCTGTGTTTAATTAAAACGCTGGTAGCATGATGCTGCTGAAGCGAAGGCTGAATCAGTTCTCGACAAGCCCGTGAGCTTGCGCACATGGAGGTGCGAAATGAAAAGCAAGTACCTGAATGCTTTGCTGGCCGCCGCTCTCGGCGTATCAACCGGCTGCGCTTCATCTGATAAGCCATCCTTTTGGGCCAATCCTATGGCCGGCTTTCGTCCAGAGGCGGACAAGAAGGAAACACAGGCTTCTCCCATGGCGAGCCTGAAAGAAAAATTCGGCCGCGGCAAGGACAGTGAACTGAGCCCTGAGTTTCAGGCGGCCCAGAAGACTCTGAAGAAACATCCGGAAAAAACACTGCTCGCCTGGGCTCGGTACCAGGAAGATATTGGCGAATACGCCGAAGCTCGCAAGATGTACCGCGAGTTGCAGATCGCCTATCCCAGCAACATTGAAGCACATCTGGGAATGGCAAGAATCGAAATGCTGACCGGACGTTCCCAGCAGTCTCAGGATATTCTTGCCCAACTGGCAAAGGACTGGCCGGAGAATGCGGAAGTGCGTCTTGCCATCGGCCGGATGTATGTCCAGCAGGAAAACTGGGACGAAGCGATCGGAGCCTTTGAGGAGGCCTGTCAGATCAACCCTGATGATCAGAACTGCCGCTACGAACTGGGAATCGCCTTCGCTCAGTCAGGCAATTACGATCAGGCTCTGTCTCATCTGGCCTATTCCGTGGGTGAGCCAGCGGCTCACTACAACATCGGCTACATCCTGCACGAACAGGGCCGTGATGCGGATGCCAGCGAATGGTTCCGGAACGCGCTGCAGCTTCATCCGGATCAGCAGACCGCGCTTAAGTCCAGAGCCATGCTGGCAAAGCTGAATCCTGCCGAGCCCGAAGCTCCAAGCACTCAGATGGTGGCTCAGCAAAATTATTCCGGTCGCGGTACGCCGCCGATGGCGAAAAGAAATCTCCGCCGTCCGGGTGTCGCTGCGGCAGCATCGGTCGAATCATCTGGGCCAGCGGATGAGTCTTCCAGTGAGTTCACCGGCACCGAACTGCCAGTGGTTTCCAGTGGCCGACAGCATATTCGGCCGGCAACTGCGGGCTCAACAAAAATGGGTTCGTTTCGCCCCGCTGGCTCTGCCAATGCTGCTCCGGTAGAGCCTTCACAGCCTGCTCGGCCGGGAAGCGGAGACGCGTCACCGTTCAGAACGGCTTCGTACGCTGAATCTCAACAGAACGAAACCGCACCGACGGACGAACCAACTGGTCAGCCTCGACAATGGCACGGACCGTCTCCGCAGACGACCGCTCCAGCCGCTGTCGAGCAAACCGCAGTGAAGGATCCGGAAAACTGGCGTGCTCGCAGAAACTAATCGCTGAACTGCGGACTACTCCAGCAGCATCATCCACGTAATCAGATCGGCCATTGCCTGAGTGTCCAGGTTCTTTTCCAGACCTTCAGGCATCAGCGAACGTCCGGTGTCACGCAAAGCCTCCAGGTCAGATCGCAACAGGCTGGTTTCTTTGGCCTCTGCTCTTCGCAGAGTCAGGCTGCCTGCTGATTCCGCGATAAGCACTCCATTGTGAGTCGTGCCTTCGATCGTCACGGCGACATAATCTCGCCAGGCGGGATTCACTTCGCGGTTCGGATCCAGCACGTTTGTCAAAATCGCTTCGGGCCCTCGATTTTTCATCGTGGCCAGATTCGGTCCCACCTGATTTCCGACGGTTCCGATCTGGTGACAGTTGGAACAATTCTGCTTGAACAGAGCAGCTCCTCGTTCACGATCGCCCTTCAGTGTTAAAGCCACCTGATAGGCACGAATGATCTCATCGCGGGAAGAGCCGGCCATCGATTCCAGCAGTCGAATGGATCGAGATCTCACGCCTTCATCCGGAAGATCTGTCAGACGCTGCAGATCGGACTGGGTAAGCGTTGTCTGTGGCAGGCTGCCGGACGCGATCGAATCCAGCAGCAGGATGCTCCACGATGTTCGACTAATCAAACCATCTCGCACACCTTCGGCCAGCTTTGGTGACATGCCTGGCCAGCGTTCCAGCAATTGCTTCGCGATGTCTTCATCACCAAATTGAATCAGCGTCGCCAGCGCCGCATTCTGCACCGCCGGCGGTTGAGTGCTGTCCATGAGCGACAACAGCAGTTCACCGTCACTGGCGTAGGATGACAGGCCCAAAGCGCTGACCGCTGACGCGCGTTGAGATTCTTCAAGTTCGCCGTTCGCGGCCTTCGTTCTGGAGTTACTTAGCAACTGAGTCGTCAGGTCCTTGAACGCCGGACTCTGCTGAGCTGGTTTGCTGGCGATGTAAACCGCCTGCAGAATTTTTACCTGCAGAGCCGGATCGGCAGAACGCATAGCCACCACGGCCGCGACTTTCTGCCAGCCTTCTTCTGTTGAAGTTCTGCGAGCGACAAGGTCGGCCAACTCCGGAAGTGCGATGGCTGCAGCGGCTGGAGTCATCGACGAGTTGGCCGCAAGTGCCTCAAACGCGACTTCGGCTTCGGTTCCGAGCGACGAAAATACGGCCGTCCGAATCCAGCGGTCCTGAGCGGAGCCCGTCAGAATCGACTGAAGTGCCGCCAGCCGCTTTGGTGACGCGGGAAACTCACCCAGCGAGAACGCAAGCTGCATTCGCACGCGAGCATTTTCGTCGTCGGTCATCGAAACCAGCTTTGCCAGCAGTTCCTCTGATGTTGTCAGCTTTTCGGACGCCAGGATGGCTCGTTCACGGACGCCTGCTTCAGGATCGCCGAGGGCCACGATGATGTCGGCAGCCGTCAGGGCCTGCAGTCCTTCCAGCGAGCCGATGGCGTGAAAATGAGCCACCGACGATTTTGATTCCGTCAGCAGCTCTCGGAGTCCGGCTACCGCGGATTGATCCTGCCTTTCGTAGATCAGTCGAGACGCCGTTTCACGATGCCAGGAATTCGGATGCTCCAGCAGAGCCACCAGTTCCTCGATCGACGCGTGACTGAGTTGCGGAACCGGGCGTGGCTTCCAGCCGTTTGGCACAATGTGATACAGCCGACCGCGGTCGCGGCCGCTGGTCAGGTCAAGATGCTTTTTGATTTCTGGCGGCAGACTGGCGGGATGTTCAATCGTTTCCCGGTACATATCCAGCACCTGCAGACAGCCGTCCGGTGCATTGGTGTACTGAACTGGCCTGAACCACACGTCGGTGGACGCCACCAGCTCGCGGCCCGGATCAACCCGCTCGGCCTTCCAGATCACTCCTTCAGCCGTCACTTTCTTGCGATGAATAATGTTGCTGCCGACATCACCAATGATGGCCATGCCCTTGGTTTCCGCAGGCCACGCATCACCACGATAAATAGTGATCCCCGTGGCCCCGGTGAAGTAACCGGCCGGCTTTCCGCCGCCTTCCACAATTCCCTTCGACAACCCCGAAGCCCGCAGTCGTGTTCTTACAATTCGCCACGGTTCCACCTGGCTGATGCGAAACACGGGTGCCTGGCCACCATCGACCGCAATGCTGACACGAGCCGGTGCGGCGGATGGCAGAGGAGAACGCGAAAGGTATTCATCCCGATAAATGATCGCCTGAGCATGGTCGCTGTTGGCACTGACAAAGCGATGACCCCAGTCATCAAATGACATCCCGTGCTGACCCCCGCCGGTTTCCGCTCGCAGTTCCAGAGTTTTGGGGTCAAACGAAAAGTCTCGACCGCGGCATTCCAGCGGCTTGCGATCCGGATACTTTGGACTGGTAATTGTCCCGCCGACCGTACTGGCCGAACCATAAATCCGATTGTCCGGACCCCAGTGGAAACTGTTAATCAGTCCCTGAACATTCTGACGTCCAAAACCCGTGAAGACCATTTCCGTCACGTCGGCCTTCAGGTCGCCGTCAGTATCCTTCAGAAAATACAAATGCGGCGCCGCACCAACGAAGACACCATCGTTCGCACAGAGAATGGCCGTCGGCCAGCTCAAACCTTCTGCAAAAATGGTGCTCTGATCAAACTTCCCGTCGCCGTCAGTATCGACCAGCGTGCGAATGGCTCCCAGATTCTCTTTGTCCTGTTCTGAATAGTCCCGCATTTCCGCAACGAACAGGCGACCGTCTGCGTCAAAAGAAATGGCGACCGGATCTGTGACAAGAGGCTCCGCAGCGATCTGCTGCATCTCAAATCCGTCAATCACCTGAAACGTCGACAAAGCGTCAGCCGGCTCATGAGCGGCAATCCGCGGCAGCTCCGCAGCGTAGTCCGGTTCAAAGGCAGCCGGCGTATGCGCCAGAACTCGATCCATCACTCCATAAGACTGCAGACGCATGTCTGTGGGAAAATTGTGGTCGCTATCCGGTGTCAACAGGATCAGCTCACTGCGCGCTTTCAGCATCGCATAAATCGACCCGGCAACCGGGATCGCTTTCTTGACGCCGTTGATATCAAAGTTGGAATCTTCCACCGGAGACACGGACACAAATGTGCGCGGTGCCAGAGCCGCAATCAGTTCATAAAAGTCAAACGGCACTTTGTCAGGATCAAGATTGTATTTTTCCTTCAGCAGCGGCATGTAACGGTCACTGGTCCAGCCAGCAATCTTGCCACCATAGTAGTCATGAAACGGACACCATCCACAGCTGGACACAATGACCTTCACGCGTTCATCAAACACGCCAAGAAAAATGGCATTGTGACCACCAAGTGAATGGCCAATCGCTCCGATGTGGTTCGAATCGACAAACTTCATTGCGGATAAAAAATCCACGCAACGCATGTGATTGAAGATCCCCTTCATGGTCCCGGAGATAAACTTGTCACTCGCGAAATCGTACTTGTCGTAATCTCCAAAGGATGGATAGTCGGGAGCTATCACGACGTATCCGCGTTGAGCCATTTCGATACCGTATTGGCGTCCGGCTTTGCCTTCTCCAGCAACGATTCGCTTCCCGGCCGGCCCGGTAGGATGGAGTGCAATCACGGCTGCGACTTTTTTCGAAGCGTCGGCTTGCAGCAACTGCTTCACGTCGACGGAATCGGCTAACGACTGCGGCAGATACATATCCAGCGGAAGCCGATCGTCGGCGTCCACCGCGATGGTCATGGTAAGCCGCCGAACTCCATGCAGACGGATGTCGTCCGTAATTTTTACGTCAAAGCCGGGCAGATTTTCGCGTGACGGCAATGCACCTGTGGCCTGCTGCATTCCTTCCAGAATCTGACTGCGGCGTTTGGCCCAGTCATCGGCTGTTTTAATCGGAAGGAGCGATCCGTCGGCCGCGCGATAGACGCTCAAATCAGAGTGCCGAAGTTCGCTCGCCCCAGCCGCCGGTTGGGCATCCTGAGCAAATCCTGTCACTGCATGAATGAACAATGAACCAGCCAAAACGCACAGCGCGCGAACACAAAACATATGAAGTGACTCCAGTGGAAGGATATAGTGGCGGGACGTCTGTTTTAGCGACTGATCAACGCTCTGAGAACCCACCGCAGTCACAAATGCATATTTCCCGCGGCCATGGTGTTCAGTCGTCCGCATTTACTCACATGAACACTGAGTCTCTGTGTTTCTTACAAGCCGCGTGGACCTTACTGCACCAGGCCTTTGGTGAGCTGCAGGAATGCGGTTTCCAGGTTCACTTCTTCTTCACGGAACAGAGTAATCGCGAAGCCCGCTTCAACGAGCGCCGTTGGAAGAGAACTGTAGTCTTCCACGGTGGGCTTCATGGTCACTTCCAGCATCTGATCCTTCGTAATGTTCACTGCTTCGACCACATCCAACTGTTCGAACAGCTTCGCAGCAGCATCAGTGCGTGTCTTGACGCGAATGTTCAGCATGATCCGCTGCCGCGCCTTGCGCATGACTTCGGCGACGTTTCCATCGATGATCATATGACCTTTTTCGATCATGCCCACGCGAGTACAAACGTCCGCCAGTTCAGGAAGAATGTGACTGCTAACGATCACAGTCTTCTTCATTTCGCCAAGTCGCTTCAGCAGATTTCGTATCTCGATTCGAGCCCGTGGATCAAGGCCGCTTGCAGGCTCGTCCAAAAGCAGCACCTGCGGCTCATGCAGCAACGTGCGAGCCAGGCCGATGCGTTGCGTCTGACCACGCGACAGTTCGTTTACCATGGCGTCGCGTTTGAACGCCATGTCGACAAGTTCCAGTTTCTCTTCACAAACCTTCCGCCGGCTGGGGCCATTGATACGGTAGGCAGCCGCGAAGAATTCCAGATATTCAATGACCGTCATGTCATCGTAAACACCGAAAAAATCAGGCATGAAACCCACCAGCCGACGAATCTCTTCCTGGTCCGTGTAAATGGATTTGCCGCAGACGTAAGCTTCCCCATGATCCGGGTTCAGCAGAGTGGCAATCATCCGCATGGTGGTCGTTTTGCCAGACCCGTTTGGCCCGATGAAGCCAAAAACATCGCCCTCTTCCAGCTTCAGGGTGATGTCGTTGGCAGCAATCAGATTGCCGTAGCGTTTCGTCAGATTTCGAGTTTCGATCATCGAAGGAACCTGAGTCCCAAAAAAAATATGTGTTCGGCTTCCACGCGGAAGACTGCGGCTTTGATCCTGCGGCCACCTTTTTCAGGGTGGAGGGCGGTCCGTGCAGCTCTACGTTCTGGCTTCGCGGGTGTTTGCACAAAGTTCGAACCAGGGTCCTGTTTCCCTGATTCCGCTCTGTTTGCCTGATTGCACCGACCTTTTAGTCGGCCTGCAAGCAGAAGACACTGATTCTCGACCGGTTCCGGTCACTCCGGAGGGCAAACCTGGTCCAACCCACGACACCGGACCGCGGAAGTGCTCCGTCAACCTCCGATCCTGCATCTCGTCATTCCTGCGCAGGCGGGAATGACGGACAACCCCAACTTGAGCCTCTGACAGAGTATGAGACTGCATTTCTGAATGCATCTGGAATCAGCCGGACGCAGCAAATCACCCGGCCATCGATTGTTCAAACAGAGAACGCAGGTCGTCCGGAATCCGGGTGACTCGTTGAGTCGTATAGTCGAAAATCACGATGACCGAACTTCCTTCGGCCACGACCTGATCCTGAGAATGGCTGATCACCGCGTGACCAATGTCGGCACTGGACCGACCAACTCGCGTCATTCGCGAACCAATGTAAACTGTGTCCGGAAACCGAAGCTGCCGTCTGTAATCGCATTTAATGGAAGCCAGAATTGGCCCCAGTCCCGAGCCGGACATCGTTACCGACGACGGGAACAGATTCAGCAGATCAATCCGCGCCGATTCAAACCAACGAAAATAGACGACGTTGTTCACGTGCCCGAACGCGTCCTGATCACCCCACTGAACCGGCAGAACAGTGATGCTGGAATAACCGACCAATGCCGTTCGCACGGTTTCAGGAACAGGCGGCTGCCGTTCTTCCATCACTGATCACTCCGCTGCAAATTCAGCGGCCATTGGCGGCCCTGCGTTAAGAGCTTTCAGCTTGTGCGTATCGCGAACTTTCGCGACACCGCTCATGGCCACAATCAGGGCCGACAGCAGCAGCACAACGGCCGTCCATTTTCCGGAGTTGTCGCGAAACTTCTGAGTCCCCGCGGAGCGACCGACAAGAACTGAGGCGAAGAAGAAGACCACGAAGGCGAGAATGATCTTGGTGCCGATCAACCCGTGATAAAGTCCGTCGCCTTTATGCAGCGGCATGGCTTTAATGTAATTGAAGAAGCCGGAAAGAATCAGCAACGCAATGCCGCCGTGAATGAACTTCTTCCAGCGACTTCGGATGGCTGTCATCAGTTCCGGAGCCTGTCCCTGAAGAACTGGTCCTGCCACAAACTTCATGAAGCAGGTCCCGCCAACCATCACAATCACGGTTCCCACGTGAATCCAGCGAGACACCAGAGCCAGGATAAAATCCACGTCCATCTTTTCAGCACTCCCCAGCAGACCATTTCAAATGCCATCAACTCAACATACAGGCAGATGGTAGACGCTATGCCGCGTGGTGCGAGTCACTGATGTCCGACAAGCTGCAGAATTCTGGAGTTTGAACAGGAGAACAGGTCTCATAGTCTGTCCGAGCGTCGTCACGGTCGTCACAACTGGCGGCGTCTATCGGAATCGTGTCGCTCGGCATCGGCGAATTGTGAGTTAAGCCCCGATGGAAAAGTTTCAGCGTTTAACCGTCAGCCGATAGGCGTACGCGGGGACTGATCAACGTACGCCTGTCGGCTAACGGTTAAACGAATTCTGCCCAATTACTTGTGTGTGTGTGTGCTTACGGCTGGTCGGCGCTTGAGTTCTGGGCGGGAGTAACGGCAGGCCGTGCGACTGGCATCGTGATTTTTGGCGGTACCGGACGTGGAAGTAATCGCTCGGCTTCCGTCACCAGCTCTTCAAGCTGCTCACAGAGAAATTTTGAAGCAATCACGGCCTGTTGGAAATTCGTATGCGTCGATGCATGCCAGGCGTCCTTCTGAAATTGCTCCGCCGCAGAGTGCAGCTTTGACAACTTCTTACGAACCGTTCGAAAATACGTGACCGGGTCTTCGACCTGCGTTTCCACAGCGCGAAAGACGTCAAAAATTGTCCGAGCCATCTCGTTGAGCTCCGGAAAATCGTCGACCTCATCCGAATGCTTGATGAACGTGCGGATCATCCACGCGTGAGCCATCACCTTCTGACTTCGCTGCACCATCGCCAGAAGCTGCTGCTTGATTTCAGCGGAAAGGGAATTTTCCACGGGAGCATTCTCCGTCATCGGTTTTGCGACTCCTTTTGAAGGACCATGAACTTCGCACACTGACCTCAGTGTAATCAAGTCGCTCTGCAAAACCGAGCACTGATGGCGTGTGAGTTTTTACAACAAGTTCGTAGGCGGGCTTGCCGTTAAACGAAAATTTATCTGCGGGACTTGGCCTCGATCGGACTTTTTTTGCTGGCCCACGAGGTCACCAATTTTCTGATCAATCATGCATCTCCAGGCAGACGGAAACCACACGGGCTGACGGAGTCAATGCTTCGTCTGGTGCAACCAGGATCTGCAATTCGTTGAATTCCTTCAGGCTGTGAGTCACATCGAACCGAACCCAGTCGCTCTCGAGGACCGCCGATGCTTTTGGTGGTTCGACCATGTTCGGTGAGTGAAAGGCTATATCGACGCCATTCAATTGAAGCTGCACGCATCCATTCACAACTTCAACGGCCAACAGAACGATTACCGAATCGTCAATCCCCGTTGGACGATGGAACCGACGAAATAGCCACACGGGCTGCACCGCTGCAGCAGACTGAGGAACCGTTGCGGACGACGCAGGCGATTCCAGTGCAGGGAACGGCAATCGGCAGGGCTGCCGTTCAGGGCCTCGTGCCGCGGCGGACGAATTTACAGGCCGCCATTCCCACGGCCCGACCAGACGGATTCTGTGAACGCTCATACGAGATCAATCGCCCGTCGAATTAGGGATTCGCTTTTAACGCGGCAGCAGGCACAGCAGGCGCCGGTGCGGGGGAGCGCGCCAGGACTGTCAGCGTTTTGTCCGGCGCCAACGAGAAGATCGTGCGGATGTGTGGATCAGCAATCAGAAGATTTTCCCCATTGCGGCACAGCCCGACCGGTCGATCAAGCGGCGGACCGCTGACGAATTTTTCTGGCTTTCCGTCAGCCGCAATCTTCCAAACCGCGTGCTCATAATTGTCCGTGACGAACATCGTGCCGTCTTCGAGCCGCACAATGTTGTGTGGCAGATTGAATGGGTGATCCTTGATCAGCGGTTCGATTTTTCCCTCTGGCGTGACCTTCTGAATCTGGCCGTCTTTGCTGGAAGTCGAAAGAACCCAAAGATTGCCATCAGCATCAATGGTTAAACCACGAGGGGAATTGATGACGGCAAATTCGATTGGCATCTCGGCGCCTTCCGCCGGCATTTTCCAGATGCGATGCAGTTCCAGATCGGCAGTGTAGATCGTCCCGTCCAGAGCAACCGCGATGGCCATCGGAATTCCGATCCAGCCTTTCGTCAGGGGCTGTGGCTGGCCAGCATCGTCAAATCGAAAGACTTCCCGCGTCGAAGAATCGCCTGCCAGCAGTTTCCCCTGATGGTCAATGGCAAGGCAGCGGACGGCGTTCAGCGGCGTCCGAAATTTCTTTGAGGCCTGGAAGAACAGCGATTTCTGGCCGTTCTCAATTTTCCAAATGCCGGGCAAATTTCGATCGGCGACGTAGACAATTCCATCGGCCGTCGCGATGACCGCCAGCGGGTAGTTGAACTCCGTCGGAGCAGGCGCCGCTTCCTGCGCCACAGCCAGTCCGCTGAACTCTATGCTCAGGCACGCAACGATCAGCCTTAAAAACAGACGATTCATAGTGCAACTCCCATCAAACCGAGGTGAGCGAAGACAGCTCGCCGTGAGAAAAGCGGATTTAAAACTAAAAGACGAGTTTGGCAAAGAATTCTGAGTTCTACAACGGACGGCGGCCAATGACTCTGGAATCGGGTGCAGTCTCGGATTTTGGTGGTAGCGAATTGAAAGTTGATTCCAGGGAGGGCGAGGCTCCTGCCGAGCCGATGATCTGAATGCCTTTTTTCGAATGTTATAACTTCGGCGACCAGCTGCCCAGGAATTCCCAAATCATGCCATTCCGCAATCTGGCCAGGTCTGCCAGAATTCATCACTGACCGGAAACGGGAGTAAAACTGCATTTTTCTGACTTCCGAGATGCGGCGAATGTCGGTTCACCGGGTGAATTCCACAAAATCGGATAAATCGCTCTGAAGCCGCCATTCGATGGCACGATGACCAATTGTTTACCGCTAAACTGCTCCGTTCTCTTGGCGGCAAAACGAGGCTGATCTCACTGCAAGACTTCCTACTTATTCTGTTTGTTCAACTCATGAAACGTAATCTGCTGAAGTCCAAGATTCATCGAGCCACAGTGACGGATGCCAGTCTGCACTATGAAGGCAGCGTTACGATTGATCCGCTCTTGATGGAAGCCACGGACATCGTCGAATGGGAGCAGGTGGATGTTTACGACATCAGCAATGGAAATCGCCTTACAACTTACGCCATCAGTGGAAAACCGGGGTCTGGCGTCATTTGCCTGAACGGCGCCGCCGCGCGACTTGTTCACATCGGCGATCTTGTAATTATCTGCAGCTACGCTCAGTACACAGAAGAAGAACGCCGCCGACATGATCCCAAAATCGTGCTCGTCGATGGCCACAACAAAATTGCCCGCCCCTGCGACAGCTGACCGCGCCGGCGAGGGCACGCGCCACGCGGGAACGTGTGTTTTTCTGGCTGCTTGCTATTTTGCGAGATCGCTCTCGGCGACCATGCGATTCGTGACCATGCGATTCGTAAACAGGGGAAATCCGTCTGTTTCTGCGGCAGGCAGCGCCGCCAATTGCAAATGTCACTAGCACTGGGATAATGCCAATTCCGGCAGGGAGCCGGGATTCGCCTCAGACGGATTGGACGCCCGCGTTTTTCATTCAAAGTTCCAACGGAATGCAGTCAACGGCCAGGCCCGCGAATTCGCGTGCATTTGGTCGTCTCTGCTTAACCCACATCTCAATTTCAGAACGCTGTCGACTGGCTGTCTGCTGCCCCTATGAATCAAGAGCTCAAACAAGACCCCGGCGTGACTTCCTCAGCGCGGCCACGCGTTTTAATGCCCATGGATTCGCAGCTCAAAGATATCCAGCCGGGCGGAGGAGTCATCATTCGTCTGGAGCAGGCCTGGGGCGGCGTCCGTCGAGGATTGCTCAAGACGTTCTGCCGCGGATACGTGGCAAAGATGGCCGCCTGCCGCAAAGGCGATTTTAATCCGTGTCCGTATGAAGTGCTTGATTCGCGAGACCTGAAGTTTTATCGCAATCAGGGCGGCTGGCATTGGGATCTCAAAGACGATCCGTTTGCCTGGCGAGACAGCCTTCCGTTCGCACGCGTCGGTCTGGCCGAATTGTTTGTGATGGTCGGAACAGCCACCGTGGCGACCCTGGGATTTTCCTGGTGGGCCAGTCAAGCGGCTGGTCCTGCAAAAATTATCGCCGTTCTGCTGGCCGTCACAGCAGCAGTCATTGGGATTCTGATTGCGTGGTTCTTTCGCAATCCTCGGCGGACGATCGCGCTGGAGCCTGGTCTGGTGGTTTCACCGGCGGATGGCAAAATTGTCGATATCGAAAATCTGCCGTTTGATGAATTCGTTGGCGGGCCTGCGATTAAAATCGGAATCTTCCTTTCAATTTTCAACGTCCACATCAATCGGGCGCCGATCGCCGGGCGAGTCATCGGACTGCGTTACCGGCCGGGCAAGTATCTGAACGCTCTGCGTCCGGAATCCGCCAGAGAGAACGAGCAGCTGGCGGTGATGATTGAAGAACAGCAGGCTCCGTTTCGAGGCATGGTGGTTCGCCAGATCACCGGTGCGATCGCTCGGCGAATTGTCTGCTGGCTGAAACCAGGCGACGAATTGGCCCGCGGTGAGCAGTTTGGGATGATTAAACTGGGTTCTCGCACAGAACTGGTGATGCCGGCCGAGGAAGGTCTTGAAATTCGTGTCCGTCTGGGTGATAAAGTTCAGGCCGGTTCGACGATCGTGGCGCAGTATTCCAGGATCATCTAAGGATTCACCGACAGCAATGATGGGGCAAAACCCGGCGATCATGGCTGTTTTGGTGGCTTGGCGGGCCAGGGCGCTTACCGGGCGGCACGAATGGGCTCCCTCAGAAATTTTTCCCGTGAGTACTCTTTCCCACGAATTCACGGCAGCCTGAGTTACATGTGGAGTGAAGGCTTTTCTATGTCTGCCAATGTTTCGTCAGCACCACGGAAGACTCGTCGTCAAAAGGTCTTCGCGGTTTTACCAACCCTGCTGACTCTGTGTAACGCCGCCTGCGGGTTTGGTGCGATCACGATTGCGGCAAAGATTGGCCCGGAAGAAATCGGTGATCCGGAACTGCTGGTCACCGCCGCGACCTTGATCTTTCTGGCGATGCTTTTTGACATGCTCGATGGCAGTGCGGCGCGTCTGACAAACCAGACATCCGACTTCGGCGCTCAACTTGACAGTCTTTGCGATGCTGTCAGTTTCGGTGTCGCCCCAGGTTTCATCCTGCTGCAGCTGGCGAACCCTGAACATAATCTGCTTGCCAAAGCTTCGATCGCATTTCCCTCACGACTGCTCTGGGCCATCGCGGTGCTCTTCATGGCCTGTGCCATCCTGCGACTGGCGCGCTTCAACGTTGAATCCGATGAAGAAGATTCGCACGAACACTTCAGCGGCCTTCCTTCGCCTGCCGCGGCTGGCGTGGTCGCCTCGTTTCCGATCGGGATTCGCGAACTGAACAACACGATCGCGCCCAGCAATTTGCTGTCGACCTATCTGCTGCCGATGCTTGCCATTCTTCTGCCGCTGATCACGCTTGCTGCAGCCGTGCTGATGGTGTCTCGAATTCGTTATGCTCACGTATTTAATCAGATGATCCGTGGTCGCCGCAGTCGTGTTCAGATCCTGCAGATTGTGTTTACGATGGTGCTGGTGTTTGTGGTTCGCGAAATGGCGATTCCAGTGCTATTTTGCGTGTTCGCGTTTTCGTCGCCTCTGCGAGCCTTGTGGGACCGTTACATCCGACCAGCCACGCCAGCCGTGGCGATCAAACCAGATTCCGATGCCGCATAAACGGCTTTGTTTCCAGAACCACGGGACTGCACTATCAGACAACGGAGAATGTCATGAAAAGGCTTTCAGTGAAGTTCATCACGCTCGTCGCATCCGCCTTCGTTTCGGCGTTGTTCAGCACGGCTCAGCTGATCGCTCAGCCGCCCGCTGCCGGTGACATCTCTCCTCAGCAGTATGAGGTGCTGTCGGAGCTGAATCAGAAAGCCCCGATGCGGGATGGTATTGAACTGACTGTCGATATCTTTCGTCCGGCGGGCGACGAAAAGTTCCCGGCGATAGTCTATCTGACGCCCTATAACAAAACCGGAAATACTGCGCGAGCTCAGCTGTTCGCTTCCCGCGGATATGTCGTGATCAACGCGGATACTCGCGGCCGCTTTGAGTCCGGCGGCGAGTGGGATCCGTTTTCTCCGCTGCACAAGCGGGACGGCCATGATCTGGTGGAATGGGCCGCCACACAGCCATGGAGTACCGGCAATGTCGGAATGTTTGGCCTGTCTTACATGGGCTGGACACAATGGTGGACCGCGACTCAGGCACCACCTTCGCTGAAGTGTATCGTTCCGGAAGTGGCTCCTCCTGACAACTTCTTTAACTGCCCGTATCAGAATGGGATTCTTGTGTGCTGGATGGTGGACTGGGCCGGAATGGTCTCCGGCCGAAATCCTTACAGCGCCGGACCCGGACCATACGGTGGATTCGCGGTCAATCGTGAGGCCGCTTATCGTAACCTGCCTTACATTGATTTTGACAAAACGCGTCGTCATCTGCCGACAGAATGGTGGCACAAGTGGATTCTGCAAAACACCGCGGAAGGCGAATACTGGAAGAGTATCGCGTATCAGACACCAGAGGACTACGGCAGAGTTATGGTGCCGTCGCTCGCTGCCACGGGCTGGTTTGACGCGAACTTTTCGGGGACTCCGTCAAACTATCTCGGTGTGAAAAAGTTCGGAGCCACGCCGGAGGCCCGGCAGCCACGCATGGTCATCGGGCCATGGGAACATATCATCAATACTCACCGCGTTGCCGCCGACATCGATTTCGGACCGCAGGCGATCATCGACTGGAACGGCTATGTCTGCCGCTGGTTCGATTACCATCTGAAAGGAATCGAAAACGGGGTACTCAACGACCCACCGATTCACTTGTTCGTGATGGGACTGAATGAATGGCGCACCGCGACGGAGTGGCCGCTTCCGGAAACTCAGTGGACGAAGTACTACTTGCACAGTGAGGGGAAAGCAAATTCGTCCGCCGGCAATGGCCTACTTTCCACAGTTCCTCCCGGTGATGAGCCGGAAGATCAGTACGTCTACGATCCTGAAAATCCGACGCCGTCCGCCGATTTTCAGAACGGTCATATTGATGGCCCACGCGACATTCAAAAATCTGCCACACGCGAAGATGTCCTGGTTTACACAACTCCCGTGCTTGAGCAGGACGTTGAAATCATCGGTCCAATCACTGCGGAAATCTTCGCGGCAACGAGCGCCAAAGACACCGACTGGATGGTCAGGTTGTGCGACGTCAATCCCGATGGCCGATCCTCGTTTCTGGCCGAAGGAGTGATGCGGGCGCGGCACCGAGATCCGGAAAATGCAGGAGCCTTCAACGCTTATCGCTTGAGTTCCATTGAGCCCGATCAGGTTTATCCATACATCATTGAATTCTGGCGGCCGACGGGTAATCGATTTCTCGCGGGTCACCGGATCCGGCTCGAGATCTCCAGCAGCTACTATCCCTATTATCTGAGAAATCTGAATACCGGTGAAGATAATCTGGGACTCGCAACCACCTCCGTTGTCGCAAAACAGCGGATTCATCATGACGCAGCCCATCCCTCGCACATTATGCTGCCGGTGATCCCAGTACATTCTCAATAAAAATCACAGTGCCATCCACCCGATTGACACCAACACCAGCTTCACCGGGTCTTACGCCAGCGAGGCGTCACCTCCGGGCTTCAGGAGGTAACCAACTGAACTCGGGATTCGCGGCGAGTGATGCGGAAATCCTGACGCGATTTCGGCAGGCGCGCTTCGTTGCAGAATCGTTTCCGGAAGTTCCTGACCAAGTCCACCCATGTCTCGGCACTGCATTCGATTGGCTCAAGAATCGGAGCCAGCCAGCCGGCTTTCTCACTGTGCTCGATGCGAATATCCTTAGCATTCGGTGTCGAAACTTCCGCAGCCGATGCTCGATCTTCGATCCGTTCTTTCACGCTCGTAAAATCGCTCGTCTCCGGTGTCGTCGCAATGCCCGCTCAAATCGGGCTCAGGTCTAAATACGCCATGCAGGCCGCGATCCCTTAAGACAACGTCATCGCATTCCACTGGCGTTCCGTAAATTGATTCCATGCGGGCGTAGAACCGGTTGCCGTCGCAGGAGGATTTGGAACGCCGATCATATTACCGGCTCGGTCGCGCTTTTGTCGGAACAGCCTGCGATAGGTTGCGTGCAAAATGGTGGAGAACGTAAAACGGAGTTTTTCAACCACGAAAGGCACGAAATTGACGAAAAGAATCCCCGGGAAAAGAGACGTGGAAGTGGATCGCGATTTTGTTTCAATTGTTATGACTGGCGTTCTTTGGGCGTTGCCACTTTTTCGTGTCTTCCGTGCCTTTCGTGGTTCCACACTGCGATGCAATGTCCCACGCTGCTGATGGGTCAGATGGTAGAGACCGTCATATTAATACAGTTCACTGTAACCGCTGAGCACACCGTCTTTTCGCCAGGTGCGATTGGAATCTCGGTCGTAGCCGTATTCGATCTGAGCCAGCGTCTTCGAAACGACGAGTTTGGCACATCGTGATACGGACCTTTATTCTTCGTTGTAATTAACATGAAACAAAGCTATTAATTCAATCCCCCATGTTGCGGAAAAACGAAGGAGAGCTCCAAAAAGAGATCTCCCAGAAGGGGACATTCTACTTATCATGGCGTTTTGGCCTTCCTCGCGGACGAAGAGAAGATTCAAGTCCGAGCTGTGCTGAAGTTCTGGACTGCCAGCGACTGTCACCGAACGGTGTGCCCCGAGCAAGGCTGTGGCGGAGCGACTTGAGTTCCGCTTCTGTTTCCACACCGTTCACATGACGAGTCCATTGAGCGGGCTTCTGAATCGGTCCGTTCCACAACAATCCATCGGGACCGCTCCGAGCTGTCGGTTTCAGGCTGGACCACTCCCAGTCCTGACTTCGCTCGACAACGTTCGCCCGCAGCGGATTGCGTTCGACATAACGCAGGACCGTCAGATAGTGCTCGTCCGGCTGAACCGGAAACGCCTTGAAGCGGCCCTGCCAGACATGGCCACTTCCTTTGTAGTGCCGATGGTACCTGCGGACATGTGAGGTCATCAGCCATTGCATCCAGCGACTCAGGTCTCCATCCTCGCGCGGCCACAACAGCAGATGGAAATGGTCTGGCAGAAGACAAAACCCGGTCAGCCGCATCGAAACTTTCTCGTGGGCCTCCCGCATCAGACCTACGAACGCGGCGAAGTCCTCATCCTGATGGAAGACATCACTTCGCCCATTGCCCCGATTCAGGACATGGTAAACAAACCCACCTCTAGACGCTCTGGATGTTCGTGGCATCGACACAGGGTAACTGCAGAAAAACCCGCTGTAAAGTAGAATGTCCCCATTTCGATTCCTTTGTCCTGAACCGGGGCAATTTGCGACAGGCGACCTTTGAGAAAGATGCAGACTACGAAGCGTTTCTGCGTGTACTTCGCGAAGGGTTCAACAAGTACTCTGTAGAAGTTTTTTGTTTCACGTTAATGCATAATCATTGGCATTTGATCCTTCGCCCCTGCGAAGATGGGCAGATGGGCCGTTTCCTACGCTGGGTTACCGCAACGCACACATTGCCACACCATGCACACTATCATCGCCGAGGTGGCGGGCACTTGTACCAATCTCGGTTCAAGAGTTTTCCGATTCAGGATGACGGGCATTTCTATGTGGCTTGTCGATACGTCGAACGTAACCCACTTCGTGCTGGCTTTGTCGCTTCCGCGAAGGTCTGGCGATTTGGATCGCTTTGGCGATGGAACCAATCCAGTGAGCCCGACCCGCCGATCCTTTCGCCTTGGCCACTGCCGCGCCTGCCGAAATGGAACCAGCGAGTCGATACACCACTGTCGTCATCGGAACTCAAAGCGATCCGCACGTGTGTGGATCGTGGACGGCCGATGGGCGACGAGATCTGGACCGAAGAAATGGCTGAAAGACACGGACTGTGGCACACTCTTGGACCGGCAGGTAGACCACGCAAGCGTCCAAAACCGAAAGTCTCGCAGAACTGATGCAAATCAACCCCCGTCCCGTTTTCTTTCTCGTCCCGTTTTCTTTCTCGACGGTGAAAAAAAGCAACTTTTGCCCTTGAAATTATCTGATGCTTCTGGCCCCCGCCTGTGTGCGCGTTGGTCGGGAAGATGACACTAAAAAAAACGAGCTTATAATTTCCATAGTACAAGTGTTTTCTTTGCTTTTTTGACCTGAATAGTTACAAAAGCAGACACAATGGGTCGTCGCTGAATGTGGTGAAATTAGTTGCCTTGATGATCTTTGCAGTCGTCGCGCTTATTCTCCTCACGCCTGCATTGTTCAAGCGGTCGCCGATCTTTCTTGAACGATCAATTTATACATGCTCATTGGCGCCGGAAAATACTGAAGCCGGTCCTACTTGTCATCCCCAAAACGGAACGAGTACAGGTCGGCGTCGAACAGTTGCACGCGCAGCCGCACCGGCTTGCCTGCCAGACGGCTGACGTCGCCGCCGCGCTTCCAGGTGACGGAGTACTCGATTTCGTTGCCGAACAGCGTTTCGCTCTCGTCCATCGCGAACCCCTTGATGACGCCACCGTCCACATCGCACAGCTCAAAGCGCAGTGACCCGATCGCGGAGGTGGCATAGTTCAC
>Ga0335398_10001590_pt1 | contig 38494 bp, 36 predicted proteins | sample BON03_FD_205742 | JGI IMG/M metagenome (GOLD analysis project Ga0335398, IMG submission 205742) | Freshwater microbial communities from Lake Bonney liftoff mats and glacier meltwater in Antarctica - BON-03 (spades assembly) (version 2) | ecosystem: Environmental > Aquatic > Freshwater > Ice >... | reverse complement strand
TGAAGAAGCTCTAAGAGCTCTTAAACGTAAAAATGCATCTCTTTTAAACAATTTAAAAACATTCAATTAGTTGATCTGGAGAGATCTTTCAATGAATTACTTATTAACTATTGCGGAAGTCCTGAAAATAGTATTTCAAGTGATCTGTCTTTTCAAGACGTTGCAAATAAATTTCTCGGTAAACATCATATGGATAATAAGTTTGATCGTGATGCTTATAAAAAAACAAAACTCGTTCAAGAAACTTTGCCTATTAAATATTACTCAATGAGCGATCTAAAAAAAGCATTAGAAGAAGTTATAAGTGATGACAATTTAGAATTGTCAAAAACTTTACTTCCATTTGCTAAAAAAATAAGTCATGAAAATCTGTTATGTCTAGCTGTTCTACATAGCAGCTCTCAGGTTTTTAATTTTTTAATCAAACAAAATAAAAATAAAAATCAATCAAGAGCATTTCAAGCAGCTATAAACATAAGTAATCCTTTATTTGCTCGAGAACTCATATACTATGGATCTCAAATTGATCCTGAATCATATGAAAGAACAGCTGGAAAGCTTTTAAGCATAGGCGTAAGCCACCGTGATATTGCTACACTTATCAAACAATCTTACATTGATATACATAAAAAAGATGCTCATGGCGAAACACCTTTGTTTCACTTCATTGATAAATCTGACAATGATATGATTTCTATTTTAACAAAAGCAAATGTTAATATTAATCATCAAAACAATGAAATGCTAACACCTTTATTAAAGGCTACAGTTAAAAAAAATATAGGGGCTATGGCAATTTTATTACAAGCTGGTGCCAACCCTAACAGTCAAAACATATCTGGAAAAACCTCGTTATTATTATCAACTGAAGCAAAAAATAGAGATGGTGTTCAACTACTAATAAAATTTAATGCAAATTTGAACTTAAAAGATTATGGAGAAGAGTATCCATTATTAATAGCTGTTAATAACTCTCATCCTGATTATCATCCTGATTCTCATAGCAACACTATTGCTCAAGATTTAATTAGAGCTGGTGCTTATGTTAATTATAAAGATGGTGGTTATGTTCATTATAAAGATGGAGACACACCATTAGAAATTGCAGCTGGAAAAAAATCTTTAATTTTAACTAAAGCTTTAGTTGCAGCTGGTGCACAGTGTCAAAATATAACTACACAAAAATCTGTTTCGGAATGTCTGAAACAAGATACAAGCTTTTCTGGATTATCATCTGAAGATTGGTCAAATTTTAAAATATAAACCTAAAATAGATATAAATTTCAAAGCCTCAAAAACAAAATCATTTAAAAAAAGAAAAAATCATGAATCAAAAATTATTTATAATAGCAGTAACAACCTGTCTATTTACTCAAAGCAATTTAATAATAACATCTGCGGGAAAAGAAAACATTGAAATTCAAAGTGCACTTGGTAAACGAAACTTTGAAGATAATGCCAAAGAAAGTAATTCGAGTGATTTATTATCAGCTATTAAAAAGAATGAATATGAAAAGTCTCAACAATTAATCAAAGATGGAATTTACTTAAATGATTACGTTTCTAGCGAAATAGAGTATACAATGAACTCTGCTATTTTCAAAAATGATATTGAAAAAGCAATGATATTACTTCAAGCAAGAATGAATGTGAAAAAATGTTTTTCACGTCAAGGACTAACTCACCTACTTAATGCTACAATTCAAAATCGTACTGAAATTGCTATGATGCTTATTCAAAATGGTGATCAGGTCAATTGGTTACAAGCTGCTACAGGAATATTTCCATTATCTGCTGCAACTAAAAATCAAAATTTCAAACTCATTAAGTCTTTACTCACTCACGGAGCTCACATTAATCAAAAAGGTAAATTAGGTCATATTGCTTTATTTGATGCAGTAAAAACTGAGAATATGAATCTCTTAAACTTATTTATTGCAAATGGTGCTGATCTAACATATTGCAATCGTAATACCCGAGAGAGTGCACTATCATTAGCACAAACTATTGGAAATCGTGATATAATTGAGCTCATCAACAGAAGAATTGAAGCTCAAACTATTCGAGATGCAGAAGAAAAACAAGAAAAATATGATGGAGCTCAAGCACTTATCCAAATGCTACATCAACCTGTAAGAGTAATACCTTCTCCGGCAATAATAGATTTAACTCAAGAAGAAGAAGAAGGTGCAGCTCAAGCGCTTATCCAAATGCTACATCAACCTGTAAGAGTAATACCTGCTCCAATAGCAATAATAGATTTAACTCAAGAAGAAGAAATACCTGCTATTGATCTAAATCTTAAAAATGGTCTTGGTAATACTCCACTGATTCAAGCTATTTTAGATGGTGATATGATTGAAATTAATCAATTAATTGAAAATCCTAACGTTGATAAAAATGCAAAAAACAATAGAGGTTATACACCTTTAAATCAAGTTATCATCTTGAATAATGTTCCTGCAGCTGTAGCTTTAATTGAATCTGATGCTGACCTCAATTCAATTTCTAAAAGAGGTTATACACTATTAAATCATACTATTAACCTTGGTAGAACAGATATGTTTAAGCTCTTAATTAATGCTGGTGCTAATCCAAATCTTCCAGATGATGAAGGTGTTTTTCCATTAACTCTAGCTGTTCATAAAGGCAATGCCAAAATGTTGAGAATTATAGTTCAAGCTCATGGGTTTGATATAAACATTGAAGGCGATCAAGGCCGTAGACTTTTAAATATTGCTGCTCAAAACACATCTCACAATCAACTTAAAGCATTAAATATTTTAACTGAGGCAGGAGCTAATATTAATGCTAAAGATGCTACTGGTAATACATTATTGTCTTACAGCTTAATTGATAATAATAACCATTATTTTAGAACAAAAGTAAAATCTTTAATCAAAGCTGGAGCTGATCTTAATATCCCAAACAGCTACGGAGACACTCCACTAGCTTTCATGTATAAGAATCCTCACATATATGAATCAGACCAAATTATAGAGTTACTTCAAATACATGGAGCTCATTTATAAATTTAAATATGACTTAAAAAAAAAAGCCGATTAATTCAAGATTTTAAATTTCTGAATTAATCGGCTTTTTTATTATACTTTTAGAATGCATAGTGCTTATAAATAATTGAAAGATCAAAAATAAAGAATATAATTAAAGTATCTTTAAAATTGGCAATAATTCATAGACAGAAAAAATATTAATGAGCAAAAACATATTTAAAATCATAGCAATGGTCTATTTGCTTTTTCAAAACAATCTTGAAAAAGCATCTGGTATTAATAATTCAAGTATGAATATTCATCTTCAAAAAGATTATTCAATAGAAGCACTTTTAGGCTCAGAGGAAGAAAAAATAACACTAGAAGTCCTTTCAGAACTAAAACACATACCTATTTTAGATTTTGAATTTTTATCAGAATCAACACCACGATATTTAAATGATCTTGGTATTATGGATAATCAAACTAATAGATTATTTATTCATGCTGTTACTTTACAAAATATTGAAACAATTGAATATTCAGTTCGTGCTGGTGCTGATATTGATAGAGCACATAATAATGGATTTACATCATTAATAATTGCTACAGAACAAAACAATATCGAGATCATTCGATTGTTAATTAATCTTGGTGCAAACGTTAACAGCAGATACAAACAACTTTCACCTTTAGTCGCTGCTGCTTTAAAAAACAATTGCGATATAGCTCAGTTGTTCATTCAAGTTGGTGCTGATGTTAATATTGAAACTAATGAAGGATATACGCTTTTACATTTTTTACTTAATCATAAAACAGTACAGATTTCATCGGAGATGAAGAAGCTGCTAATTGAATCTGGTGCTCATGAATAAATCTAAATTAAAATAAAAATTATTAAAAAGAGAAAACAGTATGAATAAAATTTTTATAATTATTATAACTTTATCTACAATACCTGCTGGTTTTATAAAATCAGCTGAAAAACTAAATAATCAATATGAAAAACTTGGTGTATTAGGTAAAAGAAAAGCATATGCTGAAAATTTTCATGAAAAAAAATCTAAATCTCATGATAAAAATAACAAAAGATTAATGGAATCTATTTCTAGAAATGATTTTAATTCATTAACTCAAGCAATACACGATGGTGCTGATGTTAATCATACAGACAACCAAGGATGGTCACCTCTCTTAATAGCTACCAAAAATAATCGATCAAATTTTATTAATATTTTAATCAAATCTGGTGCTCATTCCAATCCTATTAATGGTGGAATGCTCACACCATTATTGTGTGCTATTATAAAAAATCATATTTTTTGTGCTGAAGCTTTAATTAAAAGTAGCACGAATCTTAATAATAAACATTTTCAAGGGCATACCATATTAACTATGGCAAAAAGTCATTCAAAAATATATCTTTCACCAGAAATGGAAGCTCTACTTATTGCAGCTGGAGCTCATGAATAAATATAAATTCATAGTAGAAAACCTCTAAATAATAAAAAAGCCGATGAGTTCAAGATTTTATACTTTTGAATTCATCGGCTTTTTTATTATTTAAATTGAAATAGTTTGAACAGACCTCACACCATCTTTTTGGTATAGTTCAAAATATGATGTGTTTGCATATTTTTGTACTAAATCTTGGTGATGAACAATTGCAATAATTGTTATATTTTCTTGCATTGCAAGATTCTTTAAAAAATCCATAACAATCATAGCATTTTCTTCGTCAAGAGCTGCGGTTGGTTCATCTAATAATAAAATTCGTGGTGATTTTTGCAATGTCATCAAAATAGATAAAATTTGCCTTTGACCACCTGACAATAAAGATATCGGCATATCGTATACAATTTTATATTTATCTACAAATGCTGGTAATGGTTGTACGTCGGATAAATTATATAATGATGGATACTTTGGCATCAAAGCAAATTGTAGATTTTCATAAAATGAATAATTATCAACTAACATGCTATTAAAATTTTGCGATACCATCGCGACATGTTCTAAGATTTTATCTGACAATTTCAAACTATACTCTTGATCGTCAATCTTAAGTAATCCATTTAAATGACAAAAGCTGTCTGTTTGTCCTGATAAAACTTTTAATAAAGTTGATTTACCAATTCCATTTTTACCGCAAATGAAATTTATCTGGCCTTGTACAAAATTAATAGTGAAGTTATCAAAAAAAGGCTTACTACTTTTATTAAATGAAAAACCTACATTTTTTAATGCAATACCATATTTATTCATATTATATTCCTAATTGATCATGCTGGGCACGATTGTTTTTATAAAAAAATAATAAAATAATAAATACTAACAATGACTGAATCATCGTAAAATATTTTAAATTAAAACCAACTTTTAATAAAATTTGTTGTAAGAAAAAATAACTGATAACACCTACACAAGGAATTGAAATCGAAACCTTTTTATTTTCATACAATGATCGGCCTAAAATAAGTGCTGTAATACAAAATAAAGATTTTCCAATTCCCATATTTACATCAATAAGATTATTAGTCTGTGCAAAGAAAAATCCTGCTAAACCAGCAAGGCCATTTGCAATTACAATTCCGGTAATAAAAACATAGCCAGTTGATATCTTAAAATGTTTGAAAAACTCAGGATTTTGCCCAAAAATAGCAAAGCTGTATCCTAGTTGTTTCTGTAATAGATAAATAAGGAGTAAAAGCATACTGCAATTAATCATTATCAAGGCAAGCATTTCTGGATGCCAAGCAATATAAGGGAATATCGTTAAAACGTTATGAAACTTTGCAAGCGAAACATAAGGCTGACTACAAAATAAAAAGAATCCATTCCACAAACCAAAAGTAATGATTGATGATAACAAGTGAGGAATATTACCAAAATAAGTAATACAGCTCGATGTTAACCCCACAAGCACACCTCCAAATATGGAGGCTACAACAACAACCGGCAATGATATAAACATTGAATAGCCATGCATAACTTGCAAAGCTAAACCAGCAAAAAAAGCTCCCATAAGATATGCTGTTTCTAAACTTAAATCTGGTACTTTCAAAAGAGAAAAGCTGATGTAAGCTCCAAGCGCTATTGGTAAATAAATCATAGATTGCTCGAGAACAATCATCATAAAATTAAACATCATCGAGTCCTTTTTTATTAAGTTCTACATCATGCAAAGATAAAGTTGCAAGATTAATATCTAAACCTTGTAATTTCATCTGACTACAATTAATGACCATTCTCATTCCTTGAACTGCAACAATCGGAACATTACAAGGTTTCATACCTTGCTCTAAAATAAGTTTTGCTTGATCAGATCCCTGTATGCCTGATTGTGCTTCATAAAAACCATAAGCTAAAACAGCTCCTTTTGTCCCAGAATTTAAATCAGTTGCTAGTAACGGTACATGATATCGTTGGCATAAAGTAATCAAACTATCGATACCAGAGACCATCGTATTATCTTTTAAAATCATAACAACATCGGCTTGTGTTATAACCCCGGTTACCTTTTGCTGTATTTCCGAAATATTAGAAATCTCTATACTTTCAAGCGTTATATTTTTATCTTTCAAAATAGCTCTAATTTCATCTTTATCTTTTTCTAATCCTGATGCCTGGACCACATCATAAACAAGTAAAAGTTTTTTAATCGTTGGTTTTATCTGTAATAATAGATTTAACTGTTCTGGATAATTCATAACTTCAATAACACCAGTTATATTTTTCCCATCTAAATTAAGTTTTACTGGATCATCGACCGCACAAAAAACTACCGGAATTTCGCTTTGTTTTTTAGAACAAATTTCTTTGATTGCAAGTGAACATCCAACACCAATAGTGAAAATTAAATCATAGTTACTTTGTATCATTTCTTGTGCTTGTGCCTGCATTAACATGGTATTACCGTTTGCATTATAGACTGTGCAATCATAATTAATATTACCAGATTGCATACTATCGATAAATGCTTGTGCAATTTCGTCAAGTGCGGGGTGTGTTGTCGGCTGAAAAATTCCAATACGAGATCGATGCCCATCAAAAGAATTATTATCATTTTTTTCTAATATAGAAAAGTATTGAAACCCAAAAATGGTCCCAATAAAAGCCAATAGAAATATTATTTTTTTAAATTGCATAGTAAGCTCACTTCGTCATAATTTTTATAATCTAATTTTTTCTTAATAAATAAAAAACTGAATTTGATAAGCATTATACTTATCGATAAAATCGAATAATACATATTTTATGGCCATGATGGCCATGTATTGAAAATAGTAAAAATTCTAAAATAAGAACATAAGAATTTACGTAGGACGTAAAAAAAATGATTAGTTTCGCCAGGGACCGACAGAAACCACTACTTGATAATGATGAAATATTGAAAAAGAAGATGCCATGATCTTCATAGAAACTCCTGAGCAATGATATAAACTTCTTATATAATTTTATACCATCGACAATGCAATTGTCAATTGAAAACAATTATCACATCTAATTAAACATTATAATCATAATTTATGAGTCATAAAAAAAGCCCTACCTTTAAAAAGTAGAGCTCTTAAAAATCATAAAAAAAATATTAAATTATTGATTGTTTAACCCAAAGACCGGCCGCAACAATGGTCGTAACCATTCCAACAACTACAACTCCGCTTCCACAAGCCCCGAGTACTTGAAGAACATCTTCTTCAATATCTGTATATTTATCTACTTGAGCTTGTTTATTACCATTGTTTTTTTGATTTAATACATTTTCATTTTTTATATGAGAAGGTATATCTTTTTTAATGTTTTTTTGAGCATCATCCATAGAATGGACCATTGATGTTGTCAACAATATAGCTAATACTGTTTTTGTTTTTTTCATGAAATCTTTCTTAATTTACAAAAACTGTGTGAACTGGTGACCAAGCTGGATAGGTACAATTTTCTGATGATGGGGTTAAATATTGCATACGACCAGTTAAGAGATTATATCGAGCTATTCTACTTTGACCATGTGATCGTGCAGCAAAAATAATAAAATTTCCGCAGGGTGACCAACAACCCTCTTCTTTACTTTCTGAACCTGTTGTTAACTGCTCATGAGTTTTTGTTGCAAGATCATAAATAAAGATCTGCATTCCACGCCCAACCATTTTAGAATAGAGCAGTTTATTATTAACTTTAGAATATGCAGGACATGCACAATACCCACTCGTAGAAATTGGCGTAATATTTAATGTTTTCATATCAATAAAATAGATTGCTGGTTTTCTACCTTTATAGTCAGATACGAAAGCAACCGTATTTTCATCAATAAAACATGGTGAAAAATTATCAGCACTATTACTTGTCATGCGATTAAAAACTCGCTTCTTTTCTTTATTTAAAAAAGAGTTATAAAGTTGACTCGAGCCATCTTTTGATAAACAAAAAACAATATTTTTATTATCATCAGAAAATGCTGGTAACATATTAAGACCATCAAAGCTACAAACAGTACGACGTTTGCCATACATATTAGCCATAACTAAACGAACATTAGATAAAGTGTTTTCTGAATAAAACAAAATTGGATCCGATGGTTGATTACCCCATCGTGGTGCCATACAAATTGTAGGAATTTCAATTAAAGGCCGCACCGATTTACCATTAGCATCCGCAATATAAATATGCTTATAAACTTTATCTTTGCCATCATGCTTTGCCCAAATCTGTTTACAATAAGCAATTTTAGAAGAAAAACAACTTTCACTACCCATGAATTCTGGCCAAATTTGATCAGCTAAATTATGAGCCCATCCACGAAGAACATTTCCTCGTTTCTCATATTTTTTGCCACTCACCATCGTCGCATTATGTGTATCATACAAACGCCAACTTAATCCATTTTTATCTTGTACTACAAAAATAGCAATATAATAACCTTGGCTATACAGTTGCTTAATTTCAGATTTTTTTTCTATTAAATCAAAATGATCTATTTTAACGGTACACTGTTCTGTCATCTGAAAATCTGATGCAATCGTTTCAACAATATCAGTTAATATAGCTGTTTGTTCGCCTAAAGAACAAAGCAATATTGATATTTTTTGATGCTGCTGCGCATTAACCGCAACATGAACTGCTTCTTCCTTCGTAGAAATATCAATTACAGAAAATAAATTCAATACAAGAAATAGTAGTAATTTTTTCATTATTGACCTAACACAACTATAATTTCTTTACCTATAACTTCTTTTGGATAAACAACTTGTAACAATGCTGCTCGAGCACAAATATCATTTGCCATGCTACCAGACCCTTTTTTAATTGTAATTTCTGGTTTTCCTTGAGAATCTACAAAAACGATAAGTTCGCAAACTGCTTTTTTAGATATTCCAACTGGCGGCTTATAATATTTGTTAGCCTCAATCGAAATAAAATTTTGAATCTGTAATCGATCTAAATCATGCCGTCCAATAAATGAAACATTATCAAGATCAATATCTTCAGCAACTTTTTCAACCTCTTCAGTTTTTTCTGGCTCAACAACTGAATCTACTATGCTTTTTTCTACCGGAACTGGCTTTACAATTTCTTTTTCTGTAGGAACAGATTTTTCAGTTTTAATATCAGGTGTAACTGCTTGTTTAATCTCTTCAATTTTCTTCTTTTTTAAAGGATCTTCTTTTATGGGCTTTAGAATAGTTGGTTTTTTTTCTGGATTTTTTTTCAAAGATTTCTCTTTTTCTACTTTGCTCACAGGTTTTTTCTCAACCTTTTTTTCTGGCTTATCTTGTGCAATCGTTGTAGGAGATTTTTTCACTATTTTTTTAGCCGAAGATTCTTTTTTAACAACCTTTATAAGAGATTTATTTTCAACTTTTTTCTTAGTTTCAACAGTTGTTTTTTTCTTTTCTAAAGCAAGTTTATGTTGATAATCCTCATAGCTTATTACTTTTTTAGTAACATCTGCTTGATCTGATTTTTTCATTTTAGGATCTTGAGATACACGTTTTCGCAAAGGCATAAATACAACAGTAGATTGTAAGTTATTCGAATTAATAACAAATCGCTCCTGCTCATATTGACCTTTATCAAAAATGATAACAAGCCCAAGTGAAATGAGGTGTCCTATAAAAACAATAGATACTATGTCTTTGTAAAATAATCTTTTATTGTATTGCACGTTTTGTCGCAAGGGCCACATACTTAATACCGCCGGCCATTTTAATGGTATCAACTAAATCAATAACTTTTCCATACTCTACAGCTTGATCTGCTTTAACAAAAACTATTTCTATTTTTTGTTGTTTCGTCATTTTTTGTAACTCTTCAAGGATAGATTTTAAATTCATCTTTGAGCCATTTAAATGCAAATCATTATCTTTATCAATATAAACAATTGTTTCTTGTTTTGTATTGTTTTCAGTTTCATCAACCTTTGATGCTGGTAATTCAACTTTAATAACATTATTCATCATAGGTGTGGTAATCATAAAAATAATAAGAAGTGTTAAAGCTGTATCAATCAAAGGAGTTAATGATACTTCGGGCAAAATAATTGGCTTACGATTTCTTCTAAACTTCGAATTTCTCATAATAATTCCTACAAAGGTTGGTCTGGCATAAATGCTTCATCTTCTATGATTGAAGATGATATATCACTTTTTTCAACAACTAATTTACGAGCAACGCGAACAACAACATCTGATAAAACACATAATTGGAATTCAACTTCTTTTACCTTGCTACTCACATAGTAAAATAACATAACTGCAGGAATAGCGACTAAAAGACCTGCGACAGTCGTAATCAAAGCTTCTGCAATTCCAGGTGCTACCGTAACAATATCTGCTGATTGCTTTTGACTAATACTAATAAATGCATGTACCAATCCCCAAACAGTTCCAAACAAACCGAGTAATGGTGCGACCGCTGCACTTACACCAAGTACTGCTACTAATGATTCTTCTTGGTAAACAACTTCGTCGATTAATTGACCATTTTGAATTTGTAAAAAATCTAATCCAGCACTTTGTGCATATTCTTCTTTGCCAGATTGTTTAATTAATAAAAGATCTTTAAGATATTTCATTGATCGTGATAAGAAATATCCTGGCATTGTTTTAGCATGCTCGGTCATCACTGAAAATAAAATTTTAATATCGTCTATATCTTTTAACTGCGAAAGCACTTTTCGTAACTGCTCATTTTTAATCTTAAATAAAACTAATTTATACAAAGCAATTGACCAACAAAGAACTGACATTCCAAAAAGAAATATTAGTACAAACTTTGTCATCATATCACCCTGTAACACGAGACTCCACACAGTGTTTCCACCTAAAACATTTGCCATATCCATCCTTAGATCAAATAAATAACATTTTCAATACTAAATCTAACAAACTACGAGAATTAGTGTAACTAAAATCAAAAAAGATTAATATCTAAAAAAAAATTCCCCTGATAAAATAAATATAAAGATATTCTTTATTAAATTAATGAAATCACTATTTTTTTAAGTTCAGACTTGTCAGTTAATCCTTGATTTATTTGCAGCTCATAAGATTTCTTAACAAGCAAACCAACTTGCGGTCCATCTGCAACATCAAGAAAATCTTTACCTGTTAATACAGGATCTTCAGAATGATCGCTCACTCTTAGTTTTTCCGCTTGTTCTAATATATTTTCTGAAACTTGCTGGCTCTTCATAATCTTCATAAATTTTGATAATAATCGAATAGATACTTCTGGTGCAAGCCAAACTGCAAGCCACTTCATTTGAATATCAGTTATATTAACTGTCATCATTTGTGCATACAGTACAATATTTGCAATCTGATCACTCATCTGTTTCTGTCGAGTTATTCTTTTTATATAACTAAGATATACCTGCTTTTTTTTATAATTTAATCGCTCAAAATTATAATTTTGTTCTGGTACATCTAAAAATGAAATAATTATAGCCCACATGATCACAATTTTTTCTTGCTCGGTTGTATAGTTCTGCTGGGCTGCATTATCTAATTTTAACCATAAAAGATCATCTGTTTTAATGTTTGGTAATAATTCACAAAATTTATTTATAGAAATAAGCCACTTCAAACCAGTTGAAGGCCGCTGTGATTGTAAAAAAAGTTTTAAAAACTCTTGTTCAATTCGTTCAGATGAAACGGTACTGATATCTATGTTACGACATAAATCTGATAATTTTTCATCAACCTGCATTTCAAGTCGACCAACAAATTGCATAACTCGTAATACGCGAAGCGGATCTTGTGCAAAAAAATCGAGATCTGGAGATCGTAAAATTTTATTTTGAAGATCATTCATACCACCATAAGGATCAATTAAAACGAATGATTGCATATCGACACCCATAGCATTAATTGTTAAATCTCGTCGAATAAATGCTTGTTCATAACTCATGAACTGATCATAAACAACAATTGGGTGTCTACCGCTGCTATCTTTACGTGGTAAAGACCAATCAACGTTTAATCCATGTAGTCGCAAAACACCAAATGACTTACCAATTAAACTCACGTGTCCATGCTGCTCTAGCACCTGCTGTAGTTCATTCATTGTTAATCCATAAACTTCAAAATCGAGGTCTTTCATTGGTAAATCTAAGAATATATCTCGGACTGCTCCACCAACAAGAAGTACCTTTCCATTCAGGCTTATGATAGAATTTAAAATATCTTTTACGAATCGATGGTTTTTTACTATCTTAGATACACAGATTGAAATTGAGTTTGCAACATTCATACTTATGCTCTTTTTATTCTATGGAGACAACAATGAAATTTTATACGTTACCAATTATAGTAACACTTTTATTTTCAACCATGCAAGCTGATGTTTTTTGGTCAAAATTATCTGATACGATTTCATCAAAAATTAAAAACAGTAGAGAACTTGTTATACACAAAGAATTCTCTACTGCTCAACGACTTGAAATCAACAATGAACATGGCAATATTATTATTAATAGTTGGAAGCAAAAAACAATTGCAATAGAAGCAATTATTAATGGAAATGAAACTGCTGCAAAAAATGTAACCGTCGATATAGAATCGATTGATGAAGTTATTAAAATTCTCACCAAGTTTAGTGATCCCAAACTTAAAGCTACTGTTAATTTTAACATTTTATTACCAACTGATATTGCAATAAAAATTATAACCAAGTCTGGTGATATCGTTATTAAAGATGTTAATAACTCTCTTGATATTCAAACTTCATCTGGCGATATTAAATTAGCTAATCTTCATAATAATATTACGGCAATAACAAAATCAGGTAATATTTTTTTTAGAACACTGGAAATTGAAAATGGGAAAGAAGTAGAGTTAATAACCAATAAAGGTAACATTGAATTTTGCACTATTCCGAATATAAATTGTAATCTTAATGCATCTGCCTTGCAAGGTAAGGTAATATCTGATATACCAATAACACTTGATAGCAAAACAACTTTATTAAACCAAGAATCATGGAATAAACATAAACAAGTTGTGGATGGAAGAATTGGGCAATCTGATTCTCAAGTTACAATAATTGCTGATCACGGAACTATTTCGATTATGTCGTATATAAAACAAAATGATATTTTTTAAAACCAATAAATAACAAGGATTTTTATGATCAAAAAAATAATGCTACTTGCTTCATTTCTATGTTATCAATCAACAATGCAAAGTGTGCATTTTTCATCATACATTGATCATAAAAATGAATTAAATCAAACAGTTACAATCAATGTTATGCTCGATGAAAATGAAACAATTTTTTCAGACACGGTTCATACTTCTATTGATAGCCCTCACTTTACATTCGATGAATCAATTATAAACATTTCACCAATTAAAAAATATATTCCAGAATTCAAACAGAAGAAAATGGTTTATGATCAAGATTTTACAATAACGGTTAATGTTGACTGCTCTGAACAAAAACATGTATCGCAAGGAACATTGCATATTAGTTATTTATCAAGTAATAATAATACAATTCTTGATGAAAAAGTTGCTTTATACTGCAATCCAAAAAACAATTTAGAACAACAAGCTTTAGATTCTTCTAACCTATCTCCAATGCCTGCTCCGGTTGAATCTAAAATAGATGAAAAAAATAATTCTTTCGTATCAACAATTCAGGATCTTGTTGAACACACAAAAGCTCCTTGGGCTCAAATTTTGTTTGCTCTTTTACTTGGACTTTTATTAAGCTTAACACCGTGTATCTATCCAATGATTCCTATTACTATAGGAATACTACATAGCCATGGTAAAAAATCTTTACTCCAAAACTTCTTAGGTTCAATGTCGTATGCTTTTGGTATAGCAACAACATTTGCATGTTTAGGATTGCTCGCAACAGTTGCTGGGAGTTCATTTGGATCACTTTTATCTAACCCCCTATTCGTTATGTTTTTAGTAATCTTTATTGGATACATGTCATTAACAATGATCGGTATTCTTGATATGTATATTCCTTCTATCATGAAAGCCGAAATTAAATTTTATAAAAATCTTGGACCTTACCTTGCAGCTTATTTATTTGGTGCAATTAGTGGTACGATTGCAAGCCCATGTGTATCTCCAGGTCTTGCGCTTTTGTTAAGCATCGTTGCAACTATGGGAAATAAAATATTAGGTTTCTTCTTACTTTTTGCTTTTGGTATTGGACTCAGTACACCCCTGATTATCATTGGAACATTTTCTAATTCATTATACATGTTACCAAAGTCTGGTATGTGGATGCTTGAAATCAAAAAGATACTAGGATTTTTCATGCTAGCAACCTGTTTTTACTACCTTTCAAACATTCTACCTATTTCGATTGTTTATTGGTTATTCACAGGATTTACATTCTTCATGGCGATGTTTTATTTAATGGGAACTGATAAAGATAGCAACGTATCATTCAAAACGCTTCATAGTGTTATTGGTATCATCATGATAAGTTTAACCATTTTAATGGCAACAAAATCATACGAGAAAACATTTTACTCAACACCTTTAGTAGAAATTGGTACATCAGTTGAATGGCAAGATAATTATGAAGTTGCGTGTGAACATGCGATCAATAATAATAATCTTTTACTTATCGATTTTTGGGCAAATCATTGCACAATATGCAAAGCAATTGATAAAAAAGTATTTCAAAATAGTAAATTTAATAACATACTCAAAGATTCAATTACGTTTTTAAAAATTGATGCAACCCATAATTCTAATGCAGATTATACGCTTTTGAAAAATCTTTATAAAGTATATGCACAACCAACAATACTTTTAATTGATCCTAAAACACAAACTGTTCTTAAAAAATGGAGTAGCGAACCATACGGTATGACTATTGAAGAATTTGCACAAGAAATTAAAAACATACAAAAATAAAATAAATATAAATAGTAAAAAAAAGATCCGCATTTCTACTTTTAGAAATGCGGATCTTTTTTTAAATACTAAAGAAAATTTATCCTTTTTTTGTACGCAAGGTAAATAATACCGGTACACTTTTCAAATTAACTGCTTTACGCAATACATTTTCAAAGAATGAAATTTGCATTTGAGAAAACAATTCAGGATTTCTAACGACTAACTCTATACGAATTGGCGCTGTTCCCATTTGATTGGCATAATAAAAAGTTAAAATTCTACCATTTTTATATAGTGGAGTTTTAAACAAAGCTTGTTTAAATAATTCAGGTAAAAAAGTTTCTTCAAACTTCATCGAATGTCTTTCCCAGACAGTTTCAACTAAAGGTAAAACTCTACCTACATTTTTACCATCCAAGCATGAGATCTTCATCACTTCCATTTTCTTCATCAAAAAATTATATTCAAGCATACTATTATCAAGACGTTCAAGCATTTCTTGTGTGAATAAATCTAATTTATTAACTAATAAAATCAAAGCTGAACCATTTTCAAATGCAAATTCTGCAAGTTTTAAAACTTGTGCAGAAAGATGTGGTTCACTTGCATCCATTAATAATAGAACCATATGTGCATGGCGAATAGCATTTAAACTATTCTTAACCATCATGGTTTCTAAACCTTCTTGAACTGTTCTTTGACGACGAATACCAGCTGTATCAACCAACTCAAACATACTCTTATTAAAGTTTATTTTTTTATGTAATGCTTCGCGAGTTGTACCTTCAACGTCTGATACTATCGAAAAGTCTTCTTTTACTAAACGATTAAGCAAAGAAGATTTTCCTGCATTTGGTCGACCAACTAAAGTAATTCTTGGGACCAATTCACCACGACTAAAATCTGGAATAGCTGCATGAACCGCACGAGTTACATCATCTAAAAGATTTCCAATTCCAATTGAATGAACCGCTGAAACACCATAGATTTGATCAAAACCTAAATGTTCAAATTCATATAATCTTTGTTTTGTTGCATCATTTTCAACTTTGTTGATAACTAAAAATATTTTACATTTATCGCTTTGTAATTTTAATAATTTACGAGCAATACGTTTATCTTCTTGTGTAACACCAACCTGAATATCACACATAAATAAAATAGCTGAAGCTTCTTTAATAATTTTTTCTACTTTTTCATAAATTTGCTTTGAAATGTAATCTTGTTTTTTAACTAATGAAATTCCACCAGTATCTACAAGATTAAAAGCTACACCAGCCCACTCTGCATCTTCCATAATGCAATCACGAGTTACGCCTTCTTCGTCCAAAACAATACTACGTTGTGATTGAGTAATTTTGTTGAACAAAGATGATTTCCCAACATTTGTTCTCCCAACAATTACAACATTTGCTAACTTACTCATACATATTCCCACTAATTTCTGTAATTATTCCATCAAAATATTTCATCAACTCATGCGTCAATTTCCAATGACTTGCATCTGATACATCAAGCTTATTGCCTGCAAACCGAGCATGAGGATGAATTACTGGTAATTTTTTAATATTCGATTCTTGCACTGTGCTCTGTTGTGTTTTCTGAGCAGTAGATTCAAAGTCAAATTGTAACTGTGAATTATGGCCAAATAGATTTTGTAAAACTATTGACCAATGTTTTTTTTCTTGTTCTATAATATCTTTAAATATCGTAAATTTTTTCAAAAATGAAATAGTTACTATAGAACTTTTTTTATCAAAACTTATAAATTTTGCTTCTTGCATCATAGTTACTAAAACCAAATCATCAAATGATTGAATTTTTTGTAAAAAATTTTGCCATTTATCTTCTACAGATAAAACTTTTTTAGGCTGCAATGAATCTGGTATTATCTTATTTTTTTTTTTTTGACTCCGAAGAATCATCTTGATGATAAAGATTTTGCAATAATGTCATTTCCAGAAACCTTAGTTTCTTGGTTGTTTTTAATAAATTTTGTTCCTGACTACACAACATTTCAAATAATGATGTTAATCGATCAATATCACTATAGGTAATAAGATTTTGATAATGTTCTGAAAGTGTTATAAATTCACGTGGAGGAACATTATATTTTATCAAAATAGCATCATATACTAACTCAATCAATTGTGCCCAAATATACTCGATAGAAAATTCATACTTTTCTAAATCGGTACAAAACATTAATAATTTTTGCAGATCACCTTGTATAACTTTTTCAAAAAGTTCTAACAATGTTGCTTCATCAACATGTCCAAGTACAGAAAGAACCGCTTGTTTCGTAACTTTTTTAGTTGCAAACCTCACTTGCTCAAGCAAATTAATTGCATCACGAACCGATCCATCTGCCTCTTTAGACAAAGCTAAAAGACCTTGTTCATCAAATGATATATTTTCACTTGTACAAATTTTTTCTAAATGCTTTGCGATAATCTGATACTCAACTGGATCAAAAAATATTTGAAAACATCGAGACTTCACCGTATCTAAAATCTTTTGCATATCCGTTGTTGCTAAAATAAAAATAACTGATGGTGGTGGTTCTTCTAAAATTTTTAAAAATGCGTTGAATGCCGCCTTACTCAACATGTGAGCTTCATCAATTAAATATATTTTTTTATGACTTAAAAGTGGTAAGAATGAAGATGCATCAATAATATTTCTAATATTATCAACACCTGTATGTGATGCTGCATCGATTTCAATAAAGTCCGGGTGTTGAGACTTGCTCATAGCAATGCATGATTCACATTCTAAACAAGGTAAATGAAACTTGCGAGGATCTTTCTGGAAGTCTTCTAGTCGTGTACAATTAACAGCTGCAGCAAAAATACGAGCTGTCGATGTTTTTCCACATCCACGTTGTCCTGCAAAAAGATATACCGGAAAAAACTGCTTAAGATATAAGCTGTTTTGCAAAATTCGAATCGCTAAAGGTTGTCCAATAACTTCTTTAAAATTTTTAGATCTCCATTTACGAGTTAAATTTAATTCAATTTTTTCCATGAATATATCTTTCTCTATTTACTCTTTTATAAACTTTAATGCTTTAGCAAAAAATGCTATAAAACACTAAAATAACTAACTAACCAAAAAGATGGGGAAGTTAATACAAAAATATATATGTTTTTGCTGCTTCCTTTCGGACCTGACAAAGTAAACATCATACTTCTTATAAACTTCCCCAAATTTAAATTCTTATTTATTAAATAGAATCCATATTGACTCACCTACCAAACATTTGTTTGATAAATAACTGGTGGAGAGAGAGGGATTCGAACCCTCGATACCTTTTGACAGGTATACACAATTTCCAATCGTGCTCTTTCGACCACTCAGACATCTCTCCTACGAAAGCTATCTTCGTCAAATAAAATCTAATTTTTAGCGTCTGCTTTATCAGCAAGTTTTTTTGGTAAAACTTCTTGCTTTTCAGATACTACTGGTTTTTCATTATCACGAGGAGCTATAGGTTTTTTAGCTACAAAAGCTTTTTTACTTACAGGGTTTTTCGCTGCTGGATCTGATGCTTTAGCAATTGCTTGAGCTTCTTCTTGTAGATTTTTTTTATCAAGTCCACGAGCAACACCTGCAGCTAAATAGTCTAAAACAAATTTAATTGCTTTTGGTGAATCATCATTTCCTGGAATAACGTAATCTACGCCTGTTGGATCTCCATTTGAATCAACTAAAGCTACAACTGGTACACCAGCTGATACAGCTTCTAATAATGCAGTAGCTTCTTTTTTAACGTCAATTAAAACAATTGCGCCAACTGGCATCTTAAGATCAATAAGACCACCGATAGTTCTTTTTAATCTGTCAGCAGATTTTTGAAAAGTAACACACTCTTTTTTAGTGTACATGTTTTCATCAGCTTTTTTAACGATATCTTCAAGATATAAAAACTTAGTTACAGCTTTTTTAACTTGGTAGAAATTGGTAATAGTACCACCAACCCAACGATGACTTACATAAGGCATGTTGAGATTTTCACCAATTGATTCAACCATGTTTTTAGCTGATTTTTTAGTACCAACCCAAAGAATAGTCTCACCTTTAGCCGCTACAGCTTCTAAAAATTTAGCTGATTTTTCTAAATTGAAAGCAATTTTTGAAACATCAATAAGATGAACGCCATTTCTGTGGCCCCAAATATAACCAGCCATTTTTGGGCACCAACGAGATTTTTGATGTCCAAAATGCAAACCTGCTTGAATTAAATCACGAAACTCTATCATAAAATACCTTTTAATTTCCTCTTTCAAGGATATAACTTTATAAAACCATTACATTTCACGCTTACGCTGCGCTTATCTTCTCAGAAGATTTTTATCAAATTCAAAGTAATTAACAACTACTTTTTATAAGATATTTTCAAATATCACGTAAAGTATGTTTTGTTTTCTATATCTATTTAGTCTACTTCAAATCATAAAAAGAGCAATATTTAAAGCACTTTACTTTAAACCTATAACCTCTCCATTTTTAACAGCTTGTGTATATCTTCTACCAAGCCACCAAGCTACTAAAATCCACAATGCAATTATGCCAGAAAAAAATGAAACATAAACCACATTAAATGCCATAGTCCCGGGTGAAATGTTTTTTGTAGCTTCTACAAAAGCTGCACTTCCAACTTTTGATATTTTTGTTCCGAAAGAATCGATCCAAGACTTCGACTTATATTTAATATCTTTAACTGTTGGAATATACAAACTTTCTCTTAAAGGAGATGCAAATGCATAGTTCAAAACACCTAAACCTGTATAAACCATTAATACTGCGTGTTCATCATAAGCCATCATGAAATATATTAGACAAATTCCGATAAGAATAGGAGTTAAAATTAAACAAACCCGCTCTCCAAGTTTTTTCAACAAAACTCTTGTTCCAAAAAATGATACGAAAAATCCTATCGAATGAATAAGAGCTCTTTGTCCAAACATTTTTCCTGAAAAACCATTACCCTGTAAAATACCAATTCTTTGGACCGAAATCACAACATTTAACATTTCGTAAAAAAAGATGATTCCAAAAATAGCTAATATGTATGGCTGTTGAAACATAATCAAAAGACCAGACAACATACCGGTTTGATCAGTTCCTTCTTTCTTTTCTTTTTTCTCTACTTTATATCCGGCTTCATAACCATGAAGATTTTCTTGATTACCCATTTTCATTAAATAATAGATGATTAAAGGAGCTCCACATAACATGATAGATGCAAGTGCTAATAAAAATTGATGAATGAGAATATGAGATAACCCAATATCTCCAATGATACTCGTCGGAGTTAATAGCAAGCAAGCAAGACCCGCGGTGAAAAGACCACCAAGCTTCGAACCTGCAATCATCAAAGGATAACCTTTTTTTGCTGTTTCTGGAGAAGTAACTGAATTAGAAAATGACCAAAACAAACTCACTACAAATGGTACTGCACCTTCGTAAAACAAGTAAATAAACCATCCAAACCAACGATCTCTTGATGCAACTGTATTTGCTAATCCAATAACTGGATCACTTAAATAAAAAGCAATAACAAAACCGACTAAACCATACAACATGCTATAAAAACAAAGTAATCGAAATCGACTCATACGATCAACAAGCTTTGCATACAACATAGTTGCCGGAACAAGTAAACACATAGAAATAAATTTAACTTGTCCGATAGAAGACTTGCCAACGAACAATACAAATAAAATATCTTTCATTTCTTTTAATACTGTATAAGCACCAATAACACAGAAAAATGCGAGTGATAAAAGAAATATTTTAAATAAATCTTTTTTATTCATATCAAAAGACAAACCCATTCTTTTTAACAAATGTGTCATAAAAAACCTCTTTTTTTTACCAATTTTTGATTTGGATGTTTATAATTTAATTACATAAAAGCAGTTTTTTATCAAATTACTTGTTGCAACAACTGTATAATTGGTAAATCTGGTTCTGGATACTTATACTTTGATAACTCTTTGACTTCAACCCAAGAAATAGCCAAATGCTCATTTAATTTCATTTCACCTGTATAAGAATCAACTTTAAAAACACACATATCATATAAAGAATCTTTATGATAAAACGTGCTCGTGCAAAAATATTCCCCTACCTCAGCATGAATATTCAACTCTTCATACAACTCTCTTACTAAACATTCTTGTAATGTTTCATCACCCTCTACTTTTCCGCCAGGAAATTCCCATAGACCGTAGAGTGAATCTTTTTTTCCACGTTGAGCAATTAAAAATTTACCATTTTTTTCAATAATAGCTGCTGCTATATATTTTTTATTAAGATTTTTCAAGTTTTGCATGTTCATAAATCCATTGCATAATAAGAGTATTAGATGTTCCTTGATAAATATCTAGTAAAGTTTCTTGGGCGTTTTCAATTTCAGGCATAACGTTATCATTTATTTCATATTCATAACCATCAGACTCTAACATAGCCAAAGTCACATCTCTTGTTTTGTCATAAATTTGAGTGAAATTAGTCTTCATTGTTACATGACCTAATTTTAATTTTTCAGACTTTTCTTCAGGAAGCCTTTCTTTTAAATCTTTATAAACTAATTCTGTTACAAAAGCAAAAAATCCCATATCATATGGCAAACCAGTATAAATATCAGTACTTCTAGATGAAACAGCGCAACATAAATAATTATTTGAAACAAAAAATTGCATTCCTATAGTACAAGGAAAATCTTTACTTATATCAACTTTATGCTGAGGTTGATTTATATTGATAAAAGCTTCTCTTGAATCTAAATTTCTTTCTAAATTTTGAATTACCCATTCATATTGAGTAATGTTATTAGCTTCAGGAATTCTTTGATGAAATACATAATATCCATAATTAGATGCAATCTCAAAGTTGTCATCCGCCAAAGACAACCAAGCTGATGATGCTTGAAATAAACCATCATGAACATTAAGACTGCCTTTTAAATAAGCTAACAACTCTCTAGAAAAATATCTAATTGATTTTGGTTGTCTAATCAAATGTAATCTTTGCTTTGGATCAAGCAGTGTATAAGTAACATCACAAACTTGCTGTCCACTACCAGCTATAGCATTAAATCGATCTCCGTGGGATTCTATATACCTAATTCCTGACAATACAAGATTGTCCAAACTATCTTCTGTTATAACAACTGGATTATAACTATTTTTTTCAACTATTGATTTATCCATAGATATAAAGATAGTTGAATTTAAAAAAACATTGAATATTAAAAATTTTAAAATGTTTTTTGATTTTATTTTCATAATAAATCTATTAATTAAAGAGTTACATATTTTTATATTGAAATACACCAAGCAAGCATTTATTGAATAGTTAACTCCTTATCGTGTAATAATTTTATTTGATTCGACAGCACGCTCATATTTACGACCAAGTAGGAGCGCTGTAATAAACCATCCCACCATAAGAGTTGAAATAAATCCTAGATAAATGATATAAAACATTGGAGTACCAGGAACTGTAGTTGTAATAAAATCAGTACAAATACCTCCTGCAGATTTAGAAATTTTAGTTCCAAATGAATCTATCCAAGATTTTGCTTTAAACTTCATATCTTTCAACGTAGGAATATACAAAGCCTCAATCAATGGTTTTGACATTGAATAATTAATAGATCCAAACCCAATAAAAACATGCAACATTGCTTCAGGTGTTTGTAGAATCATAAGATAGAGTAAAAGAAGACTAACAAGAACTGGTACCATTAATAAACATTTCTTTTCGCCATATTTTTTTAATAGGAATCGCATACCAAAGAATGATAAGATCCATCCATAAAAATGCATCCAAAAACGTTGTATAAACATAGATCCTGTCAATGCTGACATACTTACAACACCATTTGAACTGGTTGCCGCAGTCTTCAACAATGCAATTCTCTGAATACTTAGAACAACATTTAATGATTCATAAAAGAAAACAAGAAGGAAAATACCAAGAACATAAGGTGATTCTAATAAAATTTTCAAACCAGAAAAAATACCTGTATTAGCTGTTCCAGCTTTGCTGTTTTTCTTTTCAAGTTTATAAACAACTTCATAGCCATGTAAATAACGACCCGGAACTACATACATTAAAGTATAAATAATAATTGGTACACATAATAATAAAATTGCTGAAATAGTAAGTAGAATTTGATGCGCAAGTGTATCTGAATAATTGAAATACCCTGATGAATTTAAATTATTCATCATGTAAGCTGCAAATAAAGCTGTTATCATTCCTCCAACCTTTGACCCTGCAACCATCGTTGCATAACTATCCTTGGCTTCTTTTGGATCTGATACTGAATTTGCAAAAGCCCAAAAAACACCTACAACAAAAGGAGAAAAACCCTCTAAAACAAAATACACAATCCATCCAAATAAACGCCATGGACTGGTTGTAGTATTATCAAGTCCATAAGATGGGGACCCTAAGAAATATGCGAATAAAAGGAGAATTGCTCCGTACAAGAAGCAATAAAAAGAGAGAAGTTGATATCGTCGAATGTTGTCGACAAGTGACGCATAAAGTAAAGCTGCAATCATAATGAAAAATATAACCAAATACTTGGCTTTTGACATATATTCATTACCGACAATGCCAACAAAAATAGAATCTTTCAATTCTTTAGCAATAGTGTAAGAACCAATTACCAAGCAAAATGCTATAGTAAGTAAAGAAAACTTTAATCTCTCATATCTTTTAACATCAACAGAACACATATCACCTGGAAGCGCACTCATGAAACATCCTTAAAGATAAAAAACTGTACTCACTTAATTAATTTAATATTGCGAAAAACATAACTCTATCAACCGAACGAAAATGATCTTTTAAAGATTAAAGCCAATATAAGAAACAGAAGTTGAAATGCTCTTGAAAATAAAATAATTTCTATACGGAAACAGTTTTCTCTTCGTACCCACAACTTCTTAAAACATATCTTTGAATTTAATACATACTGTATAAAAAAGAGTATAGCAGTTTCATAAAAACAACGCAAAACCTGTTTTCAAAAAATAGATCTTTAAATATGAATTAATGAGTTAAAGATATTTACAAGAAGTCATCTTATTCTTTTTTTCAAGCATCTCTAAGTTAGAATCTTCATGTTTTTCTTGTTCTGCCATTTTTGATCGTAGAGAATAACATAAATACCCTACTGAGCATATAATTGGTACAATTCCACCAGAAAAGCATGCTTGAGATATTGTGATAGAACTTTTGAATAAGGTTAATCCTAGCTGAGTATCATGAATTTCACTTTGTGATTTATTTTTTCTTGAATTTACTTCTACAATATCTATTGTTTTAAATATTACTATAGAACCTACTGTTTTAATAGTTGTCTCTAGATTCACTGTTTTTAGAGCTTTTTCTACTTCATCGCTAGGATAAATGCAAAGAAATCCAAAATTAAATGTCATCATAAATAAAATTAATTGTAAGAGCTTCATGGTATAATTTTTCTATAAAAAGTGTTGTATTATACATAAACTTTAACAAAAACATCTTGCTTTAAAAATGTTTTTATTTTTTAAAGCAAATCCCTTATTAATAGTGTAAATTATATACGAGTAAATCTTCTGACAAAAAACAACCTAAACGAAAGATTCAAAATATGCTTTTTGCCAGACTATTGATGGTTACAACAATGATAACCTGTTCTGCAGGAATAAGTGCGAGTCATAGATCACCTGAAAAATCTCAAAACAGAACATCATGTCAAGCGCTTCAAAAGGCTCTTGGTCTTACTTTACAAGATTCAAAAACTAAATTTCAATTTAATAAAAATAACAATGCTATAAATCCTATTTTAAAATTAATTGAGTCTCATGTTTGTTCAAAAAATGAAAAAGACGACCAAAGCTTTAAAAACGATCAAAAAAAATCTGAAAATACAAAATTTAATGATTTTGCTTTGCATTATTGGACGCCTTAATTTAGATACTTTTTACAAAAAAATTCTATTAATGCACCGGTTTACGAAGAAATGCTTTTATAGTATACTATTACTATCTGAAGATAAGGGGAAACTATCATCAGATATCTATATCATTAAGAAAGGTAGTTTATATTCATGGCACATGAAACAAAAATCATAGAAATAACTGATGAAGAATTAATTGAAGTAATGCCAACGGTTCTTGCTGTATTACCATTAAAAAACATTGTAACGCTTCCAGGCAGTATTGTACCAGTAATTGTTGGTAGAAAATCATCAATTCAGGCTGTAGAATATGCAGTTAAACATAACAATAAAGCTATTTTTGTCACCTCTCAAAAACATCCTGATACCGAAGATCCTTCACTTTCTGACATTTTCGAACATGGTACGGTTTCAACAATTTTACAAATTATTAAAATGCCTAATGGATCGCTTAAGATCCTTGTCGAAGGCATTCAACGTGCTAAAATAACGAACATGCAAGAAAACAGTGGATTTTTGCTAGCTGATTTTGAATATATCACAACACCTGAGAGTTCTTCTGATGCCGAATTAGAAGCTGCATGGAGACAGTTAGATATTATTTATCAAAACTACACAAAATTCAATAGTAAGATCCCAACAGATTTAACGGTTATGATACGTGATTTCAAAGATAAAGATACAACAGCTGATACAATTGCGGTTCATGCTAACTTGTCTTTTTCGGATCGCCAAAGAATTCTTGAAACTTCTGACCTGACAACCAGAATGATTGATCTTACAATTTTATTAAAAAATGAAATTGATATTTTACAAGTTGAACAAAAAATAAAAAATAGAATTCAAGATCAGGTAGAAAAAAACCAACGTGAATATTATTTGACTGAGCAAATTAAAGCAATTCATAAAGAACTTGGTCGTGAAGATCAAATGGAAGAAGTTAATGAACTTCGTATACAATTAAAAGCTTTAAAATTGCCGGATAATATCACCGAGAAGATTAATAAAGAATTAACTCGTCTTGAGCAAATGCCAACGATCTCTGCAGAGTCAAGCATTAGCAAAAATTATTTAGACTGGATTATTCACTTACCTTGGCACAAAAAGAGCAAAGATAGCATTAGTTTAAAACAAGCTGAAACAATGCTTGAAAAACAACATGCTGGGCTTAAAAAAGTTAAAGAACGTATCATTGAATTCATTGCAGCTAAAAAGTTTGCAAAGAATCTAAAAAGATCTCCTATCATTTGTCTTGTTGGAGCTCCTGGTGTTGGTAAAACTTCACTTGCAGGTTCGATTGCAGCAAGTCTTGGACGTGAGTTTGTTAGAATTTCTCTTGGTGGTGTTCGAGATGAAGCAGAAATCAGAGGGCATCGAAGAACCTATATCGGAGCAATGCCTGGTAAAATAATGCAAGCAATGCGCAAAGCAAAAACGGTAAATCCGGTTATTTTACTTGATGAAATCGATAAAATATCTCGTGATCATTCGGGCGATCCTTCAGCAGCACTACTTGAAGTGTTAGATCCAGAACAAAACAAAACATTTGTAGATCATTTTATTGATACAGAATATGACTTATCACAAGTTATGTTTATTGCTACAGCAAATATGATCGATACCATTCCTTATGCTCTTTATGATCGTATGGAAATCATTGGTCTTTCTGGTTATACAGAACAAGAAAAACTATTCATTGTTAATAAATTTTTAATACCTAAACATCTTAAAGAACACAGTTTGCTTAAGAAACAGTTTAAGATGAAGGATGAAGTTTTATTAAAAGTTATTGACCAATACACACAAGAAGCTGGTGTTCGTCAACTTGAACGAGTGATTATGAAGTTAATTCGTAAAACTATTCAGGAACTACTTCATAAAGGTATAGATAAATCTGTTGTTATTAATAATGCAATGATTCAAAAATGGCTTGGATATCCTAAATTCAAAAAATCGAGTTTAAACACACAAAGTCGAATTGGTATTGCAACTGGTCTTGCATGGACAGAACTTGGTGGCGATGTACTTGAAATCGAAATTGCACTTTTGCCAGGAAAAGGAAACTTTACACTCACCGGACAACTTGGTGAAGTTATGCAAGAATCTGCTCAGGCAGCATTTAGTTATATTAAAGCAAATGCAACGCGTTTGAAAATACCTCAAACTGTTTTCAGCAACAAAGACATCCACATTCACCTACCCGAAGGAGCGACCCCTAAAGATGGTCCTTCTGCTGGTATATCAATGTGCTCGGCTTTGGTGTCAGTTCTAACTAACAACCCTTTAAAGGCGAATTTAGCTATGACTGGTGAGATGACTTTACGTGGTCGTGTCCTTGGTGTTGGTGGACTGAAAGAAAAACTTCTTGCTGCTCAGCAATATCAGATGACGAATGTCATTCTGCCAAAATCGAATGAAAATGACATAAAAGAGTTTGCAGATGAGATAGAAAGTGTTACATTATTCTTTGCGGACCACATGGATCAAGTCTTAGAACAAGCACTTGAAGAAAATCCTTTTACGAGAAAATCTGTAAAGGAAAAAGTCGCAAAAAATTCCCCAAAAAAGAAGTCAGTAGTTTTAAGTAGTAAAAAAAATAAATAACAAGATTGATTTTTAAAGGATTTTTTATGAACAAATATATAAACTTATTGTTTATGGTTACTGCTTTTGGTTGTGCTGGATGTGCTAGCAAGAAAACAACAAAAGTATCTCATGATCAAAAAGATGCTGTAGTTCGTAATATTGTTCAAGATGAACAATCTACAGATTCAAAAGAAGATTATTCAATCGTAGCGTAAGCTGCTTGATAATATAGTAAAAAAAAGGAGGAATCTAATGTTCCTCCTTTTTTGCGACCTTAATTAAGTAATAGCTGCTATTACTTTGAGTTTAAAATAAGCTATGCCTGCATTTTCAAATCTATAGAAAATTACGGAAAGGTGAATGGGGCGGCCGTTATTCGATTTTTTCAAAAATATTTTTTGATTTTCATAGTGATTATAGCAAGTTATTTTGAGTTGCATGAAAAGCTTTGGAAGTCTGGTGGGGGCGGCCAGAAAATGCTTTGAAATGAGGGTGATGAATTCTTAAAGAGTTAGGACTCCCAAAATGTTAGTGAAAAATATAAGGCAAAATTATATTTTTAAAAGTTCATTTATAGAATTTAAAATTACTGCTGTTATTAACTAAAAACAGCGAATAGCCCGCGCTCGTGCCATATTCCCGGAGCGTAAGCGTAGGCTGTATTTTTATTAAACATATGATTTCAAAAAAATGTATCTTTTAAGTGAAATCTCAAGAAGCTAATAGCCCGCGCTCGGGCAAGACTCCCGGAGCGTAAGCGTAGGTTAACATTTGAAAAACCTACAAATCAACCTCATTAAATATCAATTTTTTTATGCTCTAAATTGATCACTACTCCACAAGACAATACCTTGATGATAAGCCATTGTTTTTGCAAATAGTTCTTCCATTTCTGTGTTTTTCACATAATCTAATGCTCTATCGCCTTGATCATCTAAAATTTTAATCTCAGCACCTTTTTCTAAAAATAACTTAACAATATCAAAATTATTAAACATAACTGCATTATGCAATGCTGTCCGACCATGATTATCTTGCAGGTCAAGATCAACAAATCCAGTAGTTAATTTCTGTGCCATCTTGTAATAATCTACAAAAAATCGTGATCCACTCGCACGAATAATAACTGTATGTAATGGAGTCTGACCAGCATTATTCGCAAGGTTACAATCTGGTTGTTGCGATAGAATAAGATTAAAATTTTCTAAATCATGATAATAAACTGCTGTATTTATCGGTGTCCATCCAGTTTCATTTTGTACATTAATATCAGCTCCAAGTGAAATTAAAAACTTAACGGCCAATACATTATCATTTGCAATAGCGCGATCAAATAAGGTATCTCCATTATCATATCGAAATAAATTCACACTCGGAATAAATATCATTGGATATACTCGTTCATACACATTTATTTCTGGTAACAAATCACGCAAATCACTTTTTTTATTAATTGCCTGAGCTAAATTTTTAACTAAAGCTTTTTCTGATTTTTCTCCCAAAAGATCATCAACTTGTAGCTCAAGTATCTTTTCATCAGATTCTTTTGTTTTATTAATTATATCAATTTGCTCAGAAGTCATTAATTTTGTTTGACGTTCTGCTGTAAGAAAAGATGCCTGTATAATAAGAATACAAGCAAATATTTTTGTGATTTTTTGCATAAATTTCATTTTTAAACCCTTTTTAGAAAATATAGGATTACATCCATATAAATAAGTTTACTTAAATTGACTAACAGAAATCAACAGATCTGTTACCTATTGATTTTTATAAAAACAAACCTACGCTTATGCTCCGGAAGTCTGGCCCGGGCGCGGGCTATTCGCTTTCTTTAAAATAAATGAGAGGCATCTTTTTTGATATGAAAATGTCAGCCTCGCTTTAAAAATGTCTTTTAGAAAAAGCGTTTCGTGGCCGCTGCCACCATATTTCCGGAGATGAACATCGTGAAATTGCAGGCTTTGGAACTGTTTCAAGCTCAGTCCAACTTGCTATAATATATTTTTAATTACTTGATCATGTTGTATGAGATGGTGTACGCTGTGCACGTTAGATTAATTATTGTTCAACAGACTAGCATTTTATATGAAAGATAGTTGGTATGAATCGATCATATCTATTGCGAATTATATTCTATGTCATGATAGTTCATTGCTCTCTCATAGATACAAAAGAACCTGATATCTATCTAACTCCAATGTTTCAACCAGCAGAACAGATTCAACAACATTCAGCTCCACATATACCAGATTTTCACGGATCAGAATCATATTATAAGCATCAAGAATATAAAAAATCGGTGTTACAAACATGTGGGATCTTCTTATGTCATAACGGAACACACGTATATATGACACAAGAAGATTATCATTTGATTGATCGTATTTGCAAAGATAATCAACATTATAATGCAGCTATATTATCAACCATCCTTGCACAAAGTTCGATCATCAATAATGCTCACCAATTTTTTAAAAATAATAATGCATTAGATTGTTTTCGATCAGATATTTTTATTGATCCAATTCATTTTAAAGACACCACAGATAAAGATCTTCGTATTGAAAATATGATGGATGCTGTAGAAAAAGTAGTGCACAATAGGCACAAACAAGAAAAAACTCAGTTAGAATCTATTCAAAAACAACAAATGAAAGTTGCTAAGAAAAAGTCTAAAATAGAAGAAAATCACGTAGCATTACGTCACAAAAAAGAATTAAAATATTTGTCTGCTAAACAAAATGAAGAAAAAAAGCATCCATTAAGAGTTAAAAAAGTTCAACAACCTGATCTCAAATCACCACAAATACCAGTTATTTTTAACGATCAAACATCTAACTCTCAAGTTGAAATAGTTACAAAAGAAGAAATTATACAGCAGTATCAAAAGCTGCGTGAACAGCATCAAGCTTCAGAAGTTTTGTATTATAAAAATAGTTCATATCAACAGGTTATGGACAAGCGATTACAAGCTTTTGAATCTTCTCTAAAAAATCAAAAAACAACAATCGAACAGGTTCAGATTACTTCTCAAACACGAGGTTTTTTACAAGCACATGGAATTGATCCGGTTCAATTTCAAAAAATAGAAGGAGTACCAATTCAACATCACCTCACACGAGAATTGGTAGAAATTTTAGATGCAGTTGCAGATTCTGCGTTACATCATCAGTATGCAATGTATCAAAAAAATCTTATACAACATTGTGCAGATCTTGCATCATTATCCCAACAATCAAATCACCAAGGCGTTTTGCAACAAGCAATTGAAGGCACAAATTGTTGTCATGGAATCAAACATTATCTTAACGGTATAGCTTCTGAAGCTTTACATGCATATCAAGAGTTTCAATCCGCTCTACATTATCTACAACCAACATTAGAAGAATATGCGTTAATTATTGAACAAGACGCAATACAAGGAATTGCAATTGTATCAGCTTTAGAAGCAATTGTAGCCGCTGGAATGGTTATTGCACCAACAGCAACTGTGGCTGCAACTGGAATAATGATTGGAGCAACTGCATATGTCATGGCTCCACTATGTGCGCAAGCAGCACTTAATACACTCTCTTTTGGTCAATCGTGCATAACAGGAAACTGGGATAAAGTAGCACAAAACTTTGATACTTTTACTAAATTTTTAAGCGCACCTGAGACGGTTGCTCGGCTAGCAGAATGTGCTGGTGGAGCTGCAGTATCAACACCACATATAAGTAGCGTGATTGATGGAGTATTGTCGTTGCGACCAGTGATCACATCGGTACACAATGAAGCTGGTCAGATGATGTCTCAATTTTATATCATGACAAAAGATAACGTAAGAAATGTGTTTCAACAGTCAATAGAGCTTTTGCAGCTGCCAGAATTTGTTAACTTCACTTGTGCTTACAAAAATATTATAGGATGTAACTTTTTTACATTGTTTCCTGATTCAGAACCGATACTTATTGCTGCTTTTCAAGGTATGGACAATAGTTTTTTAACTTCGATTGATCATGCAATTATTTCTCAATTATTTTCAAAATCAGAATCAGTTGTTGTCAGTAATCTTGTAAAAACTGGATTATCTCAAGGTGTTGCGGGATATATTACTGAATTTTTAGCTACAGATGTTGGTAAGAAAATGTATGAACTTGCACAGCAAGATTATGAAGTCAAACGACTCAATAGAATTGCTAAAGAATATAACAAAATAGTTGAAAATCGAGCTCCACAAGAAGTTGTTGATACCTTTCTGAAATGTTATGAATTATCAATTATACCTACAAAAATATCTGCTCAGTTAGATAATTTACATACTATCTTCAAAGATAAATATCTTGGGCTTCCTGAATTTAGTTCTGAAAATAAATATCTGACTATGCAGGTTAAACATATTTTTTATCCAAGTATAGAATCAGTTATTAATCCAGATGCTCAATCAATTAAAAAAATCACACTCAATGGATTTCATCATGATGAATATAATGCTTTAGAAAAAGCAGGATTATTTAGGTATAAAAATAAAGAATATGGTACAGAAGAGTGTTTTAAGGCAACTTTAGATTTTGAAAATGGAATAACTTCTGAAGGAAAAACATTTTTTCCTTCTAACTGGTCTCGAGAAAAAACAGCGGAAGTTATTTTTGAAGCATCTCAAAACAGAATTGAGGAAATAATCATAAATAATCCATCACAAAGAAAATTTGAATGTCTTGGACCTAATAATTTAATTATTGAAATCATGTTTAATAAACAAAATTTAATTGTATCAGCATATCCAAGTATGAAAAATTTTAAAAAATATTAGAAAGATAATTATGAAACAATTTATCACTTTAAAACCTATGAAAACTAGTGGATATAAAGTTTTAGAAACAGTAGATTCAAGGTTTTATGCTTTATATGAAGCTTTAGAGTTTCATTTTTATCAAAGCAAATTTAATATTATTGATTGGTTGTTCGATGAAAAAAAAACATCTACAGGTAATGACTGGGTAAGTATTGACAAAGAACGAGGAGCTATTGCTTTGTATGATGTATCAGCTTGGATGGATGAAACATATACAGGTGAATATTATGATCCTGAAAAACGATTTGAAATGAGTATAAAAAACTTTGCAGAAATTTTAGTGCAATGGGAAGAATTACGAGTAAGCATGCCCGATATTATTTTAATTGTGATTCATGAGAATAATCATGTTTCATTAGAAACTGATCCTATTATTATAAAAGAATATCAAGATGCTAATTATGCGTTTGATATTAATAAAAAATAATATTTTTATTAGATAATTTACATACTATCTTCAATGATAAATATCTTGATCTTCCTGAATTTAGTTCTGAAAATAAATATCTGACTATGCAGGTTAAACATATTTTTCATCCAAGTATAGAGCCTAAACTTGATAATAGTTTTCAACATGTTCAACGCGTTAATTTGAATGGTTTTCATCATGATGAATATAGTGTTCTAGAAAAAGCAGGATTGTTTACATATATCAATAAAGAATATGGAAGAGCTGATTTTGGAGCGCAAGAATGTATTAAAGCAACTTTAAATTTTGGAAATGAAATTATGATAAAATAATTTAAAACATTTGTATGTCAAACTCACAATAAGCTATTTATTGATATTGTTATAAATTCAAAAAATACAATTGTCTCAGCATATCCAAGTATGAAAAATTTTAAATAGATGGTGAAAAACATGAAACAATATTTAATTATGCAAAAAAATAAAGAATATGAAATTTATAAATTTATAGGTTCAAAAAATTGGCGATTTAGTCAATTAATTCAATTATTCAGTGATAAATTCGAATCAAACTATCTTATTGATTGGTTATTTGATGAAAAAAAAACATCTACAGGTAATGACTGGGTAAGTATTGACAAAGAACGAGGTGCTATTGCTTTATATGATGTTTCATCTTGGATGGATGAAACGTATACAGGTGAATATCTTGATCCTGAAAAACGATTTGAAATGACCATAAAAAACTTTGCAGAAATTTTAGTGCAATGGGAAGAATTACGAGTAAGCATGCCCGATATTATTTTAATTGTGATTCATGAGGATAATCATGTTTCATTAGAAACTGACCTTGTCATTATAAAAGAATATCAAGATGCTAATTACGCTTTTGATATTCAAAAAAAATAATATTTTTATTAGATAATTTACATACTATCTTCAAAGATAAATATCTTGGGCTTCCTGAATTTAGTTCTGAAAATAAATATCTGACTATGCAGGTTAAACATATTTTTTATCCAAGCATAGAGCCTAAACTTGATAATAGTTTTCAACATGTTCAACGTGTTAATTTGAATGGTTTTCATCATGATGAATATATAGATAGTCGATCTTAGATGGTCCCATTATTAGTGCTTTTAATTATTCACAAAGAAGCTAAACTGTATTTCTTTAAAAGGAGCTTGTAAATGGGGTATCCATATAGTTTAGATTTAAGACAACGAATAATTAATGCAATTGATAGTGGCACAAGTCAAGTAGAAGCGGCAAAACTATTTAAAGTAAATAGAAGAACAATTAGTCGATGGTTAGAATTACGCTCGAAAACTAATAGCTTAACTCCAAAAATTGGTTATCAAAAAGGCCATAGCCATAAAATTACCGACTGGAATGAGTTTGAAAAATTTGCAGAAATAAACAAATATTGTACTGGTGAAGAGATGGCAGAAAAATGGGCTGCCTTGAAAAATATAAAAATATCTGTCGATGTTATTTATTTGGCTTTAGCAAAAGTTGGTTACACTTTCAAAAAAAAACCTTTCGATATACTGAAAGCAAGTTGGAAAAGCAGCAAGAATTATTAAAAGAATTAGAATCTATTGATCCTGAAATGATTGTATATTCTGATGAAACTGGGATTGATGATAATGAAGTCAAAATGTTTGGCTGGTCTAAAATAAATGAGCGATGTAGAGATTCTAAAAAAGGTAATCGAAAAACACGCATAAATATCACGGCTGCTCTTCATAAAGGAAAGTTATTTGCACCATTTTTATTTATAGGATACTCAACAAAAGTTACGTTTGAAACCTATATTGAAAAAATCTTAATTCCTTCTTTGGTAGCAGGAATGGTACTTATAATTGATAATGCTAGTTTTCACAAGTCTAAAAAAATTACTGATCTTATTCTTGCTGCAGGGTGTCGAATATTATATTTACCCCCTTATTCACCAGAATTTAATCCAATAGAACATTTTTGGGCAGCAGTAAAAACATCTGTGAAAAAAGCTGCCTTAAAAATTAAAAATAATTTTTAAGGCAGCTGTTCAAGGTTTAGGAGAAATGTGTACAGCTTAGTCCAAATAGCTATATTATATAAATTTGCTTTTTTATGAAATTTAAAATAGTGTTGTTTTTAACCATGAAAACAGATAAAATGGGTATATTTTTAACCATTCTGTAAAAAACTACCGGTTTTAACCATGAAACATAAATAAATAGATCTATTTTAAACCACGAGAAAGAGATGCATGAAACGAATTATTGATTACTATCTTTTGCAATGGAAACATAGCTCCATTCGAAAGCCACTTTTATTACGTGGAGCTCGTCAAGTTGGAAAAACTTATGCAGCACGAGAATTAGGTAAAACCTATGAAAGTTTTGTTGAAATCAATTTAGAGTCTGACCTAAAAGCTCATGAAGCTTTTACAGGAGATCTTGATCCACAAGAAATGATTTTAAAACTACATGCTGCTACAAAAAAATTAATTACTCCAGGAAAAACTTTATTATTTATCGATGAAATCCAAACTGTTCCACGAGCTATTATTGCCTTGCGATATTTTTATGAAATATTGCCAGAATTACATGTTATTGCAGCTGGATCATTACTCGATTTTGCAATCCAAAAAGTTGGTGTTCCTGTCGGTAGAATTCAATCTTTAGAAATGCATCCAGTTTCTTTCATCGAATATCTTGGGTACAACAACCAAGTTCCTGCTGAAATAATTTTAAACCATGAACCTACTCAAGGAATTAAAGAACCTACACACAGCATAGGTTTAGAAAATTTACTCGGTCGATATTTAGCAATTGGCGGTATGCCGCAAGCTATTGCTCATTGGATCAATACACAAAACCCATTAGATATAGCTCGTATGCATGCAAGCATACTTAATTTTTATCGCCAAGACTTTAGTAAATATGCAGAAAAACATGAAATTAAATATGTAGAAACTATTTTCAGGCACATTCCTTTACAACTTGGACATAAATTTAAATATAGTGCAATCGAAGGTGATTATCGTAAACGAGAATTAGCACCTGCTCTTGATCTTTTGATTACAGCAGGGATTGCTCATAAAGTTTATTATTCTGCTGGGCAAGGAATTCCGCTTGGAGCACAATCAGATGATCTTGATTATAAAGTTATTTTTCTGGATGTTGGACTTACTCAAACAAGTTTAGGTTTAGATATTACCGAATGGTTTTTGCAACCTCAACAAGAATTCATTAAGAAAGGTGCTCTCATGGAGGCTTTTGTAGGGCAAGAAATAGTTGCTTACGCTAACCCACATACAAATCATGATCTTTATTATTGGCACAAAGATTCATCTCCTGCGCAAGCAGAAATCGATTATTTAATTAATATTGACCGTAAGGTTATTCCTGTTGAAGTAAAATCTGGTGATGGTCGAACTTTAAAAAGTCTTCATCGATTTCTTGAATCTCATGAACAAAGCCCTTACGGAATTAAATTTTCGACACAAGATTATTCTGTCTATAATAATATTCATTCCTATCCACTTTATGCTGTTGCAAAAGTTATGAGTGATTTTAATTCTGACATGAAAAATGCAATTTTATGTTTAATATCTGAACCAAAAGTTATCAATTTTCAAGCTAACTTTGGTAATCAATCAACTCAGATCGAAAAAACACTTTTTGATACTCCGCCATTAGAAGAACAAGTTATTATTATTAATTTTATTGATGATAAATTTAAACCATCTTTAAATAGAACCATAAATGATCTCAATGATTTATTTTCAAATAAAAATCAGATGATAATGAATCGACTACATGATCATCATAAAAAATTACGAGTAATACAACTTATGCATGAAAATGTGATAGTTTGGCAAACTGCAATTCTTGATCATCTACTAAAATTTAATCTTTAGAAACGCAGCCTATGCTTGCGCTCCGGGAGTTTTGCCCGAGCGCGGGCTATCCGCTTTTTTAAAATACCAGTGTTTTTCATGCAGGGAACAACCGAGATGAAACTTGTATTAAATCAAAAATCAATGTGCTCTCATCGTTTGATGAGAAAATCTAAAAAACATTTTTCAAAAAAGCGAATAACGGCCGCCGCCATGACCTTTCCGGAATTTTTAATGCAATGAAAAATGTAGGCTAAACTTATGCACTCAGCTCAATCTACCATGCCATATTAATTTACAGCCACTCACAATAAAAAAATTGAAAATATATGATCATAAAAAAGACTCTGCTCAAAGTATTATTACCTTAAAGCAGAGTCTTTTTTTATATACGAAGGGCCCAGGCTTTGCAAACATTGTAAAGCCTGGGGTTAAAGGATTTTAAACAGGGTCCACAGAACCTACAACCAAGATACGTCCATCTGAATGGATAAGCGCATCGTTTGCAGTTTCTGATGTTGTTCCAGTTCCAACAGTATAAACAATATAACCATTACTATTGAATGGAACATTGTTTGATGCTACTGATACATCAAGAGCAGAACCATCTGCTATGAAACGAGCAATAGTTGTTGTTTCTGGGCTTGGGAATGAATCCGAAGCAACAATAACTATTTTGCCATTTTCATCAACAAGGACTCTTCCTAGAGTATAAACTGATGAACTTGTTGTTCCACCAAGTGCAGTACCTAGGTATGTAGTAGTTACAACTGTAGTTGTACCATCTTCAGTAATACTTGCTAGCACAATATCACTTGCAGTAGTGTTCAATATAACACCCGCTACAACAATATTATTGCTGCTATCTACAGCAACTTTGATATTACTGTTTGAAGATACCGTAACAATTCCAGTTGCGAGAACTCCAGTAGTATTAAATGATGTATCAAGCGCAGAACCATCTGCCAAGAATCGAGCAACACTTACTGTACCAGCTACATTATAAGCTACAACGATACGGTTTAATGTATCGATTGCATGAGTATAAAGACCTGTTGAACCTTGTGTCTGATAACCACCAGTACCAAAACTAGGATCTAGCTTACCTGCTGATGTATAACCAAGTAAAAGACCTAAGCTGTTTTGGCTTAAACCGGCAGCAATAATACGACCTGATGATTGGCGACCAACAGAGAATAGTTGCTGACCATCACCAAAGGCAACACCGGCTTCGTTACCATCAAAACCACCAAATGTGCTATCTAAAGCAGCTGTATCTAAGTTATATTGCAATAGCAATGAACTTGTAATAGCTGGAGTTGTATTGGTAACATAACCTGCAATAATGGCTTTATGAACACCGGCAACAGTTGTAAACGTTACCATGTCCTGAACATATTGATTAGAATATGTTGCTAAAGCTGTTGCTTTACCGTCAGTGCT
>Ga0335398_10001589_pt1 | contig 38497 bp, 30 predicted proteins | sample BON03_FD_205742 | JGI IMG/M metagenome (GOLD analysis project Ga0335398, IMG submission 205742) | Freshwater microbial communities from Lake Bonney liftoff mats and glacier meltwater in Antarctica - BON-03 (spades assembly) (version 2) | ecosystem: Environmental > Aquatic > Freshwater > Ice >... | reverse complement strand
TAGTCCTTGAGCCATTGTCAATTTCTATCTTAGCGTGAATGATGCCTTAATATAGATTTATTTAACTGATTTTCAACTATTTAAAGCTATATTAAATACTCTTTTTCAGAGTCTAAAAGTAGAATTAGGATCAAAACTTCAGTAATTGTGATCAGTTAATATGAAGAATAATTTAAATTCGCTTCTCACATTTCACCCCGAATGAATGAAATACCTTGGTTTTTTTGTTGCTTTGGCAATATCCGTTGCTTTAGCTATAGTGGTATCTATGCCTGTAGGGCCTGTTCCCCCTATAGTCCCACTGCTGGATCCGAATCATGGATTCTGGCAAAACTCTTACAGCGAAGATGAACTTGCGAAAGATGAGTTGGACTTATCCAATCTGAGCTCGCCAGTCACGGTAGTCTACGATGAAAATCTAATTCCTCATATTTTTGCAGAAAACGAAGAAGATCTCTATCGGGCTCAAGGGTACGTGACTGCCAAGCATAGATTGTGGCAAATGGAGTTTCAGACGATGGCCGCGGCAGGTAGAATTTCCGAGGTAGTGGGCAATGTTGCACTCGAACTCGACCGTATGACTCGCAGAAAAGGCCTTGGTTTTGGTGCAGAGCTTGGATTAAAATATTTGCAGGAAAACGATCCCCAAACTCTGAAGCTTGTTGAAGCATACGCTGATGGTGTGAATCAATATATTGATCAACTTTCACCTGGACAAGTTCCGTTAGAATACAAAATCCTAAATTATAGACCAGAACATTGGAACGCGTACAAGTCACTTTTACTTCTCAAATACATGTCTGACATGCTCATGGGTGATAGGGATTTGGAATATTCCAATCTTCGAAAAATTCTTGGTCAGAAGATGCTTGACAAACTATACCCGGAGTTTCCAACCGAAAGCGATCCGGTGATAGAAGAAAGTAAGACATGGGGTTTTGCACCAATTCCTATTTCCAAACCTGACAGTATCTCTTTTCCCAACGATCTATTGGTGATCGAGCCACTTCCACAACCGGAGAAAGGCACTGGCTCAAACAACTGGGCTGTTTCTGGATCTAAAACTAAAAGTGGCAATCCCATTTTGGCAAACGACCCACATCTTGCGTTGAATTTGCCTTCGCTTTGGTATTCCATGCAGTTGACGACCCCGACTCATTCTGTGAAAGGAGCGACTCTTCCAGGAGCTATCGGCGTGATTTCAGGTTTCAATGAGAATATCGCTTGGGGAGTCACAAATGCAACTAAAGATACTCGAGACTGGTACAAAATAACCTTTGAAGATAATAGCAGAAAAACTTATAAGTATGGAAATGAATGGCGCGCCACCGATTTCCGAATAGAGGAGATCAAGATCAAAGGAGAAGCAGCTTATTTGGATACTGTGGTTTATACACACTACGGTCCGGTTGTTTACGATCGTACCTTTAGAGGTGATCGCCAGGATGTTAATTTTGCATTGAAGTGGACGGTTCACGAGGGCTCAAACGAACAGCGAACTTTTGTGATGATGAACAAGGCCAAAAATTATGAGGATTATAATAAAGCCCTTGATGACTATTCAGCGCCTCCTCAAAATTTTGTTTTTGCTTCCAAATCTGGAGATATTGCTATGCGTATTCAAGGGAAGTTTCCATTAAAGTGGAAAGAGCAAGGAAAGTTTTTTATGGATGGGGCTGATACAAGAATGGAATGGCAGGGGTATATTCCAAATAATCAGAATGCAGCTACTTTAAATCCCGAACGTGGTTTTGTGTCCTCTGCCAATCAGCATCCTGTTGGCCCGTCGTATCCTTATTATGTCTTTGACAACAGTTACGAACATTACAGAAATCGCCGATTGAATAATCGTCTTCGGGAATTGAATAAAATCACTATTGATGACATGAAAGCATTGCAGTTTGATGATTACTATTTGCATGCGGAGGAAGCTTTGCCAGTGATGATTGCACTTCTGGGGTCTGCATCTGAAAGTGATCCACGGGCTAAAAAATATCTGGATGAGTTAAAAAACTGGGATTTTTATGCAGATCCGAATCAGAAGGCTCCAACACTTTTCTACATCTGGTGGGAAAAGACTTACGATCAAATCTGGAAAAAATGGTCTGAGTTTGGGGTGCCAGTGGTTTTTCCAAATAATTACCAGACAGTCCAATTATTAGAAATCACGCCAAATGATTCTATTTTTGACCTTGAAAATACTTCCGTTCGAGAAACTGCTGCGGATCATGTTAAAATAGGTTTTCAGGAAATGCTTGAGTCCATGAAGTCTTGGGAAGAAGAAGAAGGTGATTATTCTTGGGCAAATTACAAGCGAACAAGTGTTCGGCATTTAGTACCACAGTTTGCACCCTTCTCTGTTAATAATATATATACAGGCGGTGGTCGGGGTATTCTTAATGCCACAAGCGAAAGATCCGGTGCAAGCTGGAGGATGGTAGTAGAACTGGGAGAGGAGATCAGTGCATTTGGGATTTATCCTGGTGGGCAATCCGGTAATCCTGGAAGTAAATTCTATAGTAATTTTATCCCTATTTGGGCAAATGGAGAATATATCAATTTCAACCTTCGAAAAAAGGAGCAATTAGATGAAGTCCTATTTCAAACGATTTTAAAGTAAACACGATGAGATTTATATTATTTATTCTAGTCACAATCGGTATTGTAGTTTTTCTTAATCCTATATTCCCTTATTGGGTTATCATGATATTGATAGGAATTGGATCCGCACTTTTGGGCCTAAGTGGGCTGCAGGGTTTTCTAGCCGGTGGTCTGGGTTTGGGCTTGGCATGGCTTGGGCAAGCTATTTTTATCAGTACTACTACAGGAAGTGCACTTCCGAATAAGATAGGTGAATTGATGGGATTAGGTTCTGGGATGACAGTGGCAGGAGTGACTGCAATCATCGGATTTCTGCTTGGCGGTTTTAGTGGACTGACAGGAAGTTTGCTTCGAAACTTAGTTCGTAAAAAGCCTGATAATCTATATCGAGGATGATAATATGATACACTGCCAGTAATTAGTGTAAACCATCGATAATTTGGCGATCTATCAATATGAATTTGGCCATTTCTGTGTTTGGTAAAGCTTGCTAGTAAGATATTAAAGCAAAAAGTGTTTCTGCTGTAAAGCCGTGATGCACTAACAATAATTAAAGACAATGTTAAAACGGTTCTTTTTAGTCGAAAGAACCGTTTTTATTTTACGTTTTGGATGAAATGAGTACATTTGTTACTCACTACTCATAGTGAACTTTTATGCTTGGATCCTTAATAACCTCAAAGACTCGTTTGAGGTTGCTTGTTAAGTTTTTTGTGAATTCAAAGACGCAAAGTCACCTTAGAGGTTTGGCTGAGGAATTTGGTGAGTCTACTAATGCCATTCGCAAGGAGCTGAATAACCTTACACAAGCTGGAATCTTGACGAAACAGAATGATAAGAATAAAATTTCATATCAGGCAAATGTCAAGCATCCCTTTTTCTCAAACATTCAAGAAATAATTCGCAAATACTTGGGCTTGGACCAATTGCTCGAACAAATTCTGGGACGGATGGGTGCGGTGAGTCAAGTTGTTGTAATAGGCGATATAGCCAAAGGTATCGACTCTGGTAGCATAGAAGTGGTCATAGCAGGTGAAGAGTTGAACGAAAGTTATATTCTTAATCTTTCCAATCGAATTGAGGAAATGATTGAGCGCAAGGTGATACTTACCTTGCGTGAAGAGCGCCTTACCGCTACAGGTTTGGTTCTTTTTGAGAGTGCAGTAGAAGGCTAAATTTTGGAGTTTCTTGCTCCTTCTTTTAGATAGGCACGAATGTGACCGAAAGGGCGAAGCTGTGTCTGACTTATTTGATTATCAAATAAATAGCATAAATAAATTTTCATTTTTTAATTAATAACAATCGAACACCAACTTATCAAAATTGAAAAATATTAACTCGTTTAAATTAAGCTTAAAATCTATTTTGATAGGTTTATTTGTGCTCATTGTATTTTCCTTACAAGGGCAAAGTCTGTCGGATATTCAAAATCTCAAAGTAGATGATCTTTCTGATGCCCAAATAGCCCAATTGATCAAAAGAGCAGAAGCCAGTGGATTAACCGCAAATCAGTTGGAATCTGTGGCTCGTGAGCGGGGTATGCCTGCATCGGAAGCAGCCAAATTGAGAGAGCGAATCAATTCTCTACAGAGCTCATTAGGTGGAGACTCAAACACGTCTGATGCTGGAAGCGACTCAAGAACATTTAAGAATGGGCAGGGCAAGGATATGTTTGATTCTATCCGACGTGCAGATCCTTATTATGATCTGACTCCCACACAGAAAAAGATTTTTGGTTTCAAACTTTTTCATAATCGAGAGCTGGATTTCAGTCCAAGCCTCAACATTCCTACTCCTCAATCCTACGTAATAGGTTCAGGAGATCAACTATTGCTTGATATTTATGGTGCATCACAACAGTCGTATGACTTGGAAGTGAGTCCTGAGGGCAGTGTCTTCGTGCCAAATGTGGGTCCTGTACAGGTAGGAGGAGCCACTATTGAGGCAGCTTTAGTAAGATTAAAGACCAGTATGAGTCGCATCTATTCTGGCCTGAATGGATCGAACGCAAATACATTCTTACAGATTAGATTGGGTAATATCAGATCTATCAAGGTCTCTATGGTCGGTGAGTTAACCAAGCCGGGAAGCTATATGTTACCTTCATTTGCCACTGTTTTCAACGGTCTATATGCTGCCGGCGGTCCAAATGAAAATGGAGCTTTTCGAAACATCCAAGTTTATCGAGACAATCGACTAATCTCAACAGTAGATATTTATGAATTTTTGGCTAAAGGCGACCAATCCTCCAATATCACTCTTCAGGATAATGATGTAATCATAGTACAACCTGTGCAGGCTCGAGTGGAAATAGTAGGTCCTGTCAGAAGAGAGGGTTTATTTGAGGTCAAGCAGGATGAGGAGTTGAATGATCTTTTCATCTATACAGGAGGATTTACCAGTCTGGCATACAAAGACCGGGTGACGATTCGAAGAATTGAAAATAATCAGCGAAAGGTGATCGATGTTTCATCTGATCAGTTTGATTCTTTTCCCTTAAATGATGGAGACGAGATTCTAATAGGAGAGGCACTGGAGCGATTTTCGAATCGTGTGCAGATCTCAGGAGCTGTCAACCGTCCAGGAGAATTCTCATTGGGAGACGGTGATTTGACTGTTAAAGGCCTTATTGAGAAAGCAGATGGATTAAAACCGGAAGCTTTTGTAAATAGAGCTACTCTCTATAGAACGAGCGATGATCTGACATTGGCTGCGGAATCTCTGGATTTGAAAGGGATTTTGGCAGGTACTACGGAAGATGTGACTTTAAAAAATGAAGACCTTCTTTTCATACCCAGCAGGTACGATATCCAAGAGGCTTATTACGTTAAGATTTCGGGTGAAATAGGATCTCCTGGAACTTATCCCTTTGCCTCTAATATGACCGTTGGCGATTTGATCCTTCGGGCAGGTGGATTGTTAGAATCTGCCACTAACTCTTCGATTGAATTAGCCAGAAGAGTGAGAGTTCCAAATTCCGGAAGACTTGCGATGATTTCCACTTTGACCATAGACTCCAATCTTCAACTTACAGAAGAAGAAAAAAATCAGTCCTTAAAAGCTTTCGATCATGTGTTTATTCGTAGAAGTCCTGGCTTCGAAAGTGAGCAGTTGGTCACAATAACCGGTGAAGCAGTCTATCCTGGAGATTTTGCCATGGCAAATGCCAATGAGCGGATCTCCGATGTGGTCAGCAGGGCAGGGGGCCTTTCGCCATTTGCATATCCCAAAGGAGCTTCATTGATGAGACGCACCGTTAATTACAAAAGAAAAAGCGAGGAGGAGTTAATTGAGGAGAAATTGCGGGAATTAATATATAATCTTGATCCCAAAGTAACTAGAAATCAAAATCAAGCCGAGTCTATACTTTTTGAGCGATTGGGCGATAGGATTAAGACAATTGAAGAGGAAAAAGTAAAAAATAATCTTTCTGATTTGGAAACTTCGAGAGACTCGGTGCAAAAAAATTCTGAGCTGTACAAAATTAGATATAAAGAACAGGATATGATTGGAATTGATTTGGAGTTTATACTCCAGAATCCCGGATCAGAAGCAGATCTGATTCTTTTTGAAGGAGATGTAGTTCAGATTCCAAAGCAACTTCAGACCGTAAGGATGATGGGAGAAGTACTGCTACCTACTACCTCGAGATACATCGAAATGCAAGGTTTCAGATCATATATTTCAAAGGCTGGTGGATTCACCGAAAATGCGCGGAGGTCTAAATCGTATGTAATCTATGCCAATGGTGATGCTAGACGTACGTATAGTTTTTTGGGATTGAAGTTTTACCCCAAGTTAGAGCCCGGCGCTGAAATTGTGGTTCCGTTGAAACCGCAAAAAGATAGACTAAGCGCAGCTGCTTGGATAGGTATAGCTACTTCACTTGCCACACTCGGTATACTAATAAACACAGTGGTCAATCAAACGCCTTAATACAAATTAAATAAAAGATGAAAATAGCAATCGTAGGTACAGGATATGTAGGTCTAGTATCGGGAGCATGTTTCGCAGATGTAGGAATCGAAGTCACATGTGTAGATATCGATAAGAAGAAGATCGAGAAATTAAAGAATGGTATTATGCCAATCTACGAGCCTGGACTGGAAGAAATAGTTTTGCGTAATTTCAAGAGTGGAAGACTTAAGTTTAGTACTGACTTGGGCGAAGCCATTCAGGGAGCCTCAGTTGCATTTATTGCTGTTGGTACTCCTCCAGGTGAGGATGGATCTGCGGACTTAAAGTATGTGCTTGCTGTGGCAGAGGAGATTGGTACTAAAATGACTGATTACATTGTAGTGGCGACCAAGAGTACTGTTCCCGTGACTACAGGTGAGAAAGTTCGAGCAGCACTAAGGGAGGCTTTAGGAAAGCGAAATTCGGATTTGCCTTTTGCGGTTGCATCTAATCCTGAATTTTTGAAAGAAGGTGCTGCTGTGGAGGATTTCCTAAAACCTGATCGTATTGTGATCGGCGTGGATGACACTCGTGCTGAAGAGATCATGAAGCGTCTCTATAAGCCATTTCAATTGAGTGGAGAACGAATTATTTATATGGATATTCCTTCGGCTGAAATGACGAAGTACACTGCCAATGCGATGCTGGCGACTAAGATTTCATTTATGAATGATATCGCAAATCTGTGTGAATTAGTTGGTGCAGATGCCAATATGGTGCGAAAAGGAATCGGTTCGGATCCTCGGATCGGTAACAAATTCATCTATCCTGGAGTAGGATATGGCGGATCATGTTTTCCCAAGGATGTGAAGGCAATTATCAAAACTGCCAAGCAATATGGCTACGAGCTGAAAGTATTGCAGGCAGTAGAAGAAGTAAATGATGCTCAAAAACATGTTTTAGCAGCAAAAGTAAAGTCGCATTTTGGAGAAGATCTGACAGGAATGACCTTTGCAATGTGGGGCTTGAGTTTCAAGCCAAACACAGACGACATGCGCGAAGCTCCGGCAGGAGTGATCATCGACGAGTTGAGAGCAGCTGGAGCGAAGGTCAAAGCATACGATCCCGTAGCAATGGAGGAAGCACGAGAACACTATATTTTTGATAAAGTAACTTACTGCAAAGATGCCTATGAGGCGCTGGTAGACTCAGATGCTTTACTGCTAATCACTGAATGGTCAGAATTCCGAATTCCGAGCTGGGAAGTAGTAGGCAAACTATTGAAAAACAAGGTGGTCTTTGACGGTAGAAACATCTATGAAAAAAGCTATTTGAAAGGCTTGGGTTTTGAACATTATGGGATAGGTACGAAGTAGTATTCGTAAATCAACTTAAAATATTTAACACTCTGGTTCAGCAAATATTTCTCGATAGATTTAAATTTTATTCTTCTAATAGCGATATCCTAGATTATATTTAATGTTTTATATCCTCATAAGTGCACGTCACGATCTAAAACAAAATCTTGATTGGAAACGGATCAAATTTCCCTTTTTTTAAAGGGGGATAGGGGGATTTATCATATCAAATCAGCAATGAACTTGTCCACGTGCAACAAACCAGATACACATAATATTTAATATGAGTGTCTCAAAAAGTGCACGTTAGTAATTAAAAATAAACCTTGATTAGAGTCGAACCAAATTTATTCTTTTTCAAAGGGCGTAAGGTTGATTTTTCAAATCAAATCAATAACAAATTTAGCTAAGTGCAGCCTTGTGGGTACATATAATATTTAATATTTCGCACTAATATTAAACGAAAAATTCTATGAAAAAAGTAAAATGAATAAAAATAATAATGGAATAAATTTAATTTATTTCTTTAAAGCAGTGGCGGATAAAAAACTTTCTGTTTTTTTTCTTTTGACTGTTTTTTTTCTTTTAGGCCTTTTCATCGCGCTGTCATCGAAGAAAATGTATACTGCTAACTCTTTATTTATTCCTCAAACAACACAACAAAATGGTCAAGGCGCCTCACTTGGGGGGTTAGCCTCTTTAGCAGGGATTAATATTGGAAGTATGAGTAATAGTAATGACATCTCTCCCTCACTTTATCCTCAATTTATTTCATCTATAAAATTTAAGAAAAAGCTAGCCGGAACCAAAATTAACCTAGATGGTCAAAGTAATGATATAACTTATGCAGAATATTATGAAAAACTATATCAGCCAAATATTCTAGAGCTATTTTTTAAATATACCATTGGTTTACCAGGTGAAATTATTAAATTCTTGAGAAGCGCTCCTCCCGTTATTAAAAACGAGACCAACTCGGCTGGTGAAAATATCTTCGAGCATATTTCATACGAGGAGTTTGAGCTTTTTGCAAGAATAGATGGTCAGCTTTCTGTAGTTAGTATGGAAAAAGAAGGGGTTGTTCAATTGAGTTTTGTAATGCCAGATCCACTAATGGCAGCGCAAATGGCTCAGTCAGCTGAAAGTTTACTTCAAACTGAAATTATAGAATATAAAATAAAAAATGCGAGTGAACAGTTGAAATTTACGGAGGCACAGTACGAGGCGAAAAAAGCAGAATTTAACGAAGTACAGTCCCGATTAGCTGGATTTAAGGATAGAAATCAAAATATTATTTCCGCATCCTTGTTGAATCAACAAGATAGACTTGAAGCTGAATATGATTTCTCGTTTAGCATTTACACGGAATTAGCTAAGCAACTTGAACAAGCTAAATTGCAAGTTTCAAAGGATACTCCAGTATTTTCCATTATTCAGAAAGTATCGATACCAATCCAAAAATCGAGTCCAAATCGTCCAAAGATTTTGTTTATTTTTATTTTAGTTGGGCTCATTTCAGCCCTTGGGTATGTGGCTTTATCCTGGATTATATTGAATTTAAAAAGAGACTGGCAAAACATTGGTTAAAGGCGTATTAAATTTGAATATAGTTTCTGTTATAGACTTTCCAAGGGTTCAAGATATGAGGGGAAATTTGACTTTCATCCAAAATCAAGATCATCTTCCCTTTAATATCCAACGGGTTTTTTGGACCTATGATGTACCTGGTGGTGAAACTAGGGGAGCCCATGCCTACAAAAATCAACAAGAGATTATCATCGCCTTAAGCGGAAGTTTTGACGTGGTGATTTCTAAAAAAGACGGAACAATAGAAAAGTACTCTCTTAATCGTTCCTATTATGGTCTTTATTTGCCTCCAATGACCTGGAGGCACATGGAGAACTTTTCAACAAATGCACTTGGCTTGCATTTATCCAGTTCTAGATTCGATTCAGATGACTATATCAGAGATTTTCATGAATACCAATCGTTTTAATAATGAAAAATACGACTGTGTTTGATTGTACCAGCTTGGTGCTTCCTAAAAATCATACTGAAAAAGGCAATATTACGGCAGTTAATAACCTCCAAGATATTCCTTTTGATACAAAACGAGTCTATTACCTCTACGACGTTCCTGGTGGGGAAGCGAGAGGTGGACATGGTCATCGTGAATTACAGCAATTGATTGTTGCTGCAAGTGGAAGTTTTGATCTAATGGTAGATGATGGTAGAAATTCTCAAACTTTCAATTTGAATAGACCTTATCAAGGCATACTTATGCCACCCGGTATTTGGCGAGAGTTGAATAATTTCTCTTCTGGGTCGATATGCCTAGTCTTGGCTTCTTCCTTGTTTGATGAGCAGGATTATATAAGAGATTATCAGGAGTTTTTAAAATACAAAAATCATGAATAAAATTCACCCTACCGTTATAATTGAAGGGGATGTAAAACTGGGAGAAAATAATGAAATATTACCTTATTCAGTTCTCTATGGCCCATTGGAAATTGGAGATAATAATTTGATTGGGCCGCATGTAATAATTGGTACTTCAGGAGAGGATACGAAAGATCCACGGTACGATGCATCTAATAATTTAATCAAGATTGGAAATAATAATATAATTAGAGAGTATTCAGTTATTCAAAAACCTCGTTATGAGGACTCCACTCAAATCGGAAATGATGCTTATTTGATGACCGGTGCTTATGTGCCTCATGATGCTATCCTTTATGATGGCGTTACGCTATCTCCTCATGTAGCAATAGGTGGGATCAGCAGACTAATGAAGTCTTGTACAATAGGAATGGGCGCTTCAGTGCATCAGTATAGTATTATTGGACAATATTCGATGGTTGCTGCTAATTCGGCAGTAATCAAGAATGTTAAACCATTTTCAAGATTCATACCTGGAAAGCCAATTTCAATTAATTTATATGCTATTAAAAAATATGGGTTTGAAGCTTTTGAAAAAGAAATAGCCTCTTATGTTTTAGAAGATATCATACCACATAACCTCGAAATCTTATTAATTATTGAGGAATTTATGAAACTACACTTAGCTTCAAAAAGAAGACTTTATTAAATGAAAATCCCTTTCCTAAGTTTTGAATTATTGCACTCGGCTATTAGACCTGAGATGGTTACAGCATTCGAAAATTTCTATGATAGCTATTGGTATGTTTTAGGCGATCGCCTAGTGGAATTTGAAAAATTGTATTCGGAATTCAATCAAATCAAACATACTGTAGGGATCAGCAATGGACTCGATGCAATCTATATTGCGTTAAAAACACTTGAAATCCAAGCGGGTGATGAAGTAATAATGCCTTCCAATACGTTTATAGCCACTGTTTTGGCAGTATCTTACACAGGGGCAACTCCGGTTTTTGTCGAGCCAAATCTAGAAACCTATCTTCTTGAACCCACCAAACTTGAAGCAGCTATCACATCTAGGACAAAAGCTATAATCCCTGTTCATCTCTATGGTCAAGCTTGCCAGATGGATGAAATTGGAGCTATTGCAAACCGATTTGGACTAAAAGTCATCGAAGACAATGCTCAGGCTCATGGAGCACTCTACCGAAATAGGATGACTGGCACCTTTGGAGATATAAATGCAACAAGCTTTTATCCAGGTAAAAATCTAGGTGCACTAGGAGATGCAGGTGCGATCACCACACAAGATGACTCCTTGGCCTCCAAAGCCAAAATGCTCAGGAATTATGGGAGTCAGCAAAAGTATAGGCACGATGTGATTGGATATAATATGCGTATGGATGAGCTTCAGGCAACCTTTCTTTCAGTAAAACTCAACTATCTTAATGAATGGACTGAAAAACGAATGGAAATAGCCAAACGTTATCGTGAGCAATTAATTTCTTGTAAGAGCATTATACTCCCAGTTGTTCATCCGGATGCAACGCACGTTTACCATCTTTTTGTGATTCGGACTGAGCGGCGTGATAAGCTTCAAGAATTTCTCCAAGAAAATGGAATTGGAACCTTGATCCATTATCCCATACCTCCTCATTTACAAAAAGCCTATACCCATCTTGGATATGTAAAGGGAGATTTCCCAATAGCAGAAGAGTTGGCCAAAACAAGCCTCAGCCTGCCTATTTGGCCAGGAATGAATTTCAATCAGGTAGATTATATCTCTGATCGGATCAAGTCTTTTTTTACCTAAGATCTGGTGGAGGAAAGTAAAAAAGGATTTATCCAAATATTAAAAGCTACATCGCTCTTTGGTGGGGTTCAATTAGTAACCATTCTGTTTAGTATCATCAGAACCAAGTTTGCAGCGGTATTATTAGGGCCTGCGGGAATGGGAATCGTTGGGTTATTCAGCGCTACAATCGATTTTTTTGGAGCTGCTACGAATTTCGGGGTTTCCACAGCAGGAGTTCGATGCCTGGCCGAAGTTGGTAGCCGAGATGATGAATTTAAAATAGGAAAGACAATCGGTATTGTCAAAAACCTAGTATGGATTACAGGATTTTTAGGCTTAGCTGTCTTAATAATTTTTTCCCCTTTTCTAAGTAAGTGGATATTTGGCAATTCAGATTTTACTTGGGGATTTGTGGCATTATCCTCCACCTTGTTATTGAATCAACTGCTCGCCGCAAGAATGGTCTTGATTCAGGGCATGCGAAGAATCTCCCTTTTGGCAATCATCTTCATCGTCAATGCAGTAGCATCGGTTGTAATTACAATTCCTTTATATTACTTTTTGGGTGAAAAGGGAATTGTTCCTGCACTGATCCTGATCTCACTCTCCAGCTTTTTGGTTTCGCTTTACTTTTCTAAAAGAGTTGCTTATCTCCGCGTCAAAGTAGGACTAAGTGAAAGTCTTTCAGAAGGAAAAGGAATGCTCAAATTGGGCTTCTTTATAGGACTTTCGGGCTTGCTAACTTTAGCCTCCGCTTATCTTCTTAGGATCTTTATTAATAATGTCGGTACGCTAGAAGATGTCGGCTTATACAATGCCGGTTTTGCGATTATCAATACCTACGTTGGATTAGTTTTTACAGCAATGGCGACAGATTATTTCCCTAGACTTTCCAGTGCAATTGGAGAAGTCAAAGGGTTTTCATTAGTGGTAAATCAGCAGTTGGAAATAGCGATTCTTCTATTGGGACCCATTCTGTGTTGGTTTATTATTTTCATCAATCCGATCATTGTTGTCCTATATTCTGAAGCTTTTCGGCCAATCAATGAAATGTTGCTTTGGTCAGGAACTGGGATGATATTTAAAGGAATAGGTTGGTGTTTAGGGTATATTATTCTGGCGAAAGGAAGCTCTAGATTTTTTTTTATCAATGAATTTACTGCTTTAACTTATCAGTTATTGTTCAATTTAGTAGGATATTATTTCTTTGGACTTAAGGGACTTGGGATTTCCTTTTTGATTGGATATGTAATCTATGCCATTCAAGTGATGGTGGTAAGTCAATGGAGGTATGGCTATGATTTTGAAATAAAGATTATTAAGAAGTTCATGATACTCACTTTTCTGATCGCAGGCTGCATGTCATGTTTTTACTTTCTCGATGGACCGATTTATCAATTTGGTATCGGAACTTCCATGTGTATGCTTGCTTCTATCTACACGTTTAGAGAATTGAATAATTCCACGAATTTGCTTCAAAAAGCAAAACAGAAAATCTCAGATCGATTTTCCTAAGTTGATCATAGTACAACGAAATCCAAAACGATCAATTGAAATCAAATAAGCTTGTAAGTATCATAGTTCCAGCCTTCAATCATGAAGATTATGTGGAAATCTGTTTAGAAAGCATTTTTAAGCAGACTTACTTAGAAATAGAACTACTTATTATCAATGATGGATCCACTGATCAAACGCATCAAAGGATCCAAAATTGGTTGGAGAAATGTCCGGATCGGTTTTTAAGAGTTGAATACATTAACCGGGAAAATAGAGGATTGACCAACACTCTCAATCAAGGGCTTGACTGGGCAAATGGGATCTATTTTTCAGCAATAGCTTCTGATGATATCTTGGAAATAGATAAAATTGACCTGTTAGTTTTTGAGCTCGAGGAAAAAGGACAATCGTATGCCGCAGCTTTTGGGAATGCTAAATTCATTGATGGTAATGGAGAGGCCATTTCACTTGAAATAAAAGACTCAACAGGAACGGCCATTATCAAAGCCGCACTTTTTCTGGAGTATTATACCTATGGTAGAAAATTTAACTTTAGAGATCCCGCTTATTTTGGGACGTACATCTCATTAATTGCAGGAAATTACCTTCCTGCAATGTCCACCTTGGTGCGTTCAGAAAGTATTCGGGCAGTGGGGGGGTGGACGTCTGGAAATACCGTTGAAGATTGGGAATTGTGGCTGAAGCTCTCTAAAAACTTTCGATTTGCTTTTGTCGATCAGATAGTAGCATCTTACCGTTGGCACGAAGGAAATGCCTCAAAAGTAAAGCGAGAACGAATCCTTAGGGACTCGATCAAATTGCTTGAAAATGAAATGACTTATGCTACGGCCAATTCCTATCACGATAGATTTTTTCCGGTTTATCTCTTTAATGTAAAATTACTTAAAGAATTTGATCGAAAGGAATACAAAAAGAAGATGGCCAAGCTACTGATCAACAAAAGTTTCATTCGGTTTGTCTCCATAAAAATCCGAGAACGAAGAAATGTCTAAGCCGATGGTTTCTATTGTGATGGCAACCTACAATGGAGAGCAATTTCTTCAGGATCAAATCGAAAGTATTCTTTCTCAATCCTATTCTTCCTTTGAATTTATCGTTTTTGACGATTGCTCCACCGATGGCACTCCCAAGATTTTAAAGGAATATCAAAACCAAGGAAGACTGAAATTTTTCTCTAACGAGTCCAATCTGGGTTATGTCAGGAATTTTGAAAAGGCTATTCAGGCAGCTCAAGGAGAACTGATTGCTTTGGCAGACCAAGATGATATTTGGGTTCCTTCTAAACTTGATCGGTTGACTGGTCAGATTGGACATCACCTTTTAATCCATTCGGATGCAAGATTGATTGATGAAAATGGAGTAGAGATTTCTAGCTCATTTGAAGAGTCTGCTCGCAAGATGACTATTCCTAAAAGTATGACGGAGGCGATTTTGAATGGTTTTGTGACAGGCTGTACGTGTATGTTCAAAAGGCAACTACTTGAGCTAGCGTTGCCTTTTCCAGATAAGCTACATATTCATGACAAATGGCTTGGAGTCCTAGCTTTTTACAAGGGAGGTATTACCTATTTGAAAGAACCATTAACTGACTATAGACAACATGTTCAAAACACTATTGGGGCAGTCCAGCCCACTGTTTCTCTTTTTGGGAAAATAAGTAAACTACTCCGAGGGAAGCCAGTAAATTATCAATTTGAAGCGTTCAGATTATTTTTGCAAAAAGAAAAGAAGTTTACACAGCTAGTTCAAAAAAGGCTTCAAATAGAATCCAAAGAAGTCAGTGATCTTATCGTTTTTTTTGATCAAGTATTGTTAGGCAAAAGCTTGTTCCGCGTAATTTCTTTCTTCGTAGGAAATATTAGAGCTTTTGAAAAGGGGAAACCCCTTTCCCAAAAGGTTTATTTTCTCTACCTGATCGTGCTTTGTTTCTACTATTCAAGAAGATTAATGGAGGCAAAAGAAGGTATTTCAATTCATTAATAAATGGAAGTCACAGCAGTCATTGTTACTTATGGAGATCGATTTAAATTACTAAATCAGGTCGTGAATCGCATAATTGAAGAAGGTACTTCCGAAATCTGGATAGTAGATAATGACTCTCTTCCCAACAGTAGATCCCAACTGAAAACGCTTGAAAAATCTGATTCAAAATTGAGAGTATTTTACAATTCAGAAAATATAGGATCATCGGGTGCTTATCATCAGATCTTAGAATACGCCTATAAATTAGCTGAGGAACGATTTTTTTGGTTTCTCGACGATGATAATCTCCCTCAAAAAGGCGCATTGAATGCATTAGTTAAAGCTGAAAAACGCTTGACAATCGTTGAAAAAAGCCCCGTTTTATATAGCTATCGAGGCGAATCTTGGCCTGAAGACAGAAAGGCAGTGAGTGAAGGGTTCATCAAAGGTCCAATAATTAACAGCTTCTGTGGATTTGACTTTAAAGTGTTTTTGAAGAGTAGATTTTCCCACAAATTAGATTCGAATTCAATACCGATCAAGTACCCTGTGATTGAAGTCAAGTGGGGGCCTTATGGAGGGCTTTTTACTAGAATGAAAAATCTTAAGAAAATTGGCCTCCCCGATAAAGACTTCTTTTTATATGCGGATGATCAAGAGTTTACTCTGAGATTTGCATCTGATGGGATTCCTCAATACCTAATCCATGAGAGTCAAATTCAGGATTTAGATCAGAGTATCGGTTCAGACGGAGGATATTTTAGTGAGTCAACTTCTGCAATGAAACTCTTTTATGGTTTGAGGAATACTACTTACTTATCCAAAAAGATCTCGAATAATTCAGGAATTTATTACTTGAATAAAGTGGTTTTTAAACTGCTTTTGAATTTAAATGCTGCAAAAAATTATTTCAAAAATCCAGAGTTAGTGAAAGAAAGAACAAGACTCTTCAAGCTTGCTTTAAATGACGGAGAGAAAGGAATCCTTGGAAAAACCTATCCCGTTTAGACCATGTGTGGAGTAGCTGGATTTGTTGACTTCAAGTGCGGGTCGGATTCCAACATCCTATCTAATATGATTAGTACTTTAAACCATCGTGGTCCCGATGATGAGGGAACTTATCTGGATGAGGTGGACCAATACCAACTTGGATTGGGACATAAAAGACTTTCGATTTTGGACTTGTCTCCTCTGGGTCATCAACCGATGAAGTATCAAAATTTGGTGATCGTATATAATGGGGAGGTTTATAATTTTAAGGAAATACGACAAGAACTCGAAACTCTGGGGTATGATTTCCAATCCCAATCCGATACTGAAGTAATCCTTAAATCTTACCATTGCTGGGGTGATGAGATGGTATCAAAGCTCAATGGGATGTTTGCGATTATCATGTTTGATAAGGAGAAACAAGAACTTACCCTATTTAGGGATCGTGCTGGAGTAAAACCGCTATATTGGTTTTTTAAAGATGGGTTATTCCTTTTCGGAAGTGAGTTGAAAAGCCTATGTGCGCATCCACGCTTTGAAAGAAAACTGAATTTTGAAGCTTTAAGCTTATTCCTTCAATTTGGCTATGTCCCTCAGCCACTGAGTATTTATCAAAATACACACAAGCTGTCCTCCGGTCATTTTTTGAAACTGGACCTCAGTTCTGCTGCTATTCAAAAGGAAAAGTATTGGGAAGTGTTTTCTGCCTATGTTTCGGAAAAGAGCACTAAGAAAGAGTCTGAAATTTTAGAGGATCTTGATACACTTATAAGTTCTGCGTGTAACTACAGAATGGTCTCCGATGTACCTGTAGGCGTTTTTCTAAGTGGAGGCTACGATTCTTCTTTAGTGACAGCTATGGTTCAGAAAGAGTCTTCTCAGAAAATCAAGACCTTCACTATTGGATTTGAAGAAGAAAAATTCAATGAGGCTATCTACGCCAAGCAGGTTGCAGACCATTTAGGAACTGATCATCACGAATACCTATGTTCTCAGAAGGAAGCGCTCAATCTGATCGAGGAGCTTCCTGATATTTGGGATGAGCCCTTTGCAGATTCCTCTGCCATCCCGACGTATCTGGTAAGTAAACTGGCCAGAAATCAGGTCGTTGTCTCCTTAAGTGCGGATGGTGGAGACGAGCTTTTTGGAGGCTATGAAAAATATCAAAGCGCGGAAAAATATTTTAATTTTTTTCAAAAGTATCCTATTAAAAACATAGTTGATAAAGTTATGGATCCTCTCAGAGATCATGTAGCCGTAAAGATTTTAAGTGAGAGTAAGCTATATATATATGACAATTTTCTTAAAACCAAAGAAAGCAAAGATTCCATTTCTAACTTGGAGGCTTATCAAAAGTTCTTTTTTGATAATGAGATAAAGAAGCTTTCAATCCATTTAGAGCCCTCATCACTTTATTCCGGAGATACTCAAAAGCTCAATGCTATCGAAAACCCCATGGATCAAATGATGGCTTATGATTACGCCACCTACCAAGCTGATGATATTTTAACAAAAGTGGACCGAGCTACTATGGCTCACGGTCTTGAAGGAAGAGAGCCACTTTTGGATTATCGACTAATTGACTATGTGGGTAAAATTCCCACTCATCTGAAGCTGAAAGGAGGAGTCAAAAAGTACCTTTTAAAAGAGATAACCCATCGTTATTTACCAAAATCAATCATGGATAGGCCAAAAATGGGTTTTAGTGTTCCTTTGGTGACTTGGCTAAAAAATGACTTAAAGTACCTAATTGATGACTTTTTGTGTGAAGCATACATCAAAGATCAAGGAATTTTTCATTGGGAACAGATCAGTAAAATGGTTAAATTTTTTGAAAAGCGAGGGGATATCAATTACGCCAATCGAATCTGGAATTTACTTGTATTCCAGCTTTGGTATCAAAAGTGGATGAAATATTAAATGAATCGCTGGGTCATATATACGGCACTTTTCGGAGACTACGATGATCTGGCCCGACCTGTTGAAAAGTTCGAAGGATTTGATTTTGTTTGTTTTACCGATCAAACCAGTTTTCAGTCCGATCTATGGGAAATCAAAATTATTGAGTGTACTGAAAGATCTCCGGTGCTGATGAATCGTCGAATCAAAATGATGCCACATCAATATCTGCCTGATTATGAAGTAAGCATCTATATTGATTCAAATCTGAAATTATTGAAAGACTTAAGTGGGATTGTTGAAAAGGACCTTTCTGAAAGAAATTTCTTAGTGCCTAGACATTTATCTAGAGACTGTCTCTATGAGGAGGCAAGGGAGTGCGTCATCTTTCAGAAATCCGATTATTCAGCAACGATTAAGCAATTAAATGATTATAGAACTGCGGGCTTTCCAACTCATTTTGGATTGTCAGAGAATGGTATTTTGATTCGAAAACATCATGATAATGAGATTAAAAGTCTGATGGAGCAATGGTGGGAGGAGTTTCAAAATGGAAGTGGAAGAGATCAATTGAGTCTTCCATTTGTATTTTGGAAAAACGAACTAGAACTACCTTTAATTGGGATAAACTCAAGAGATCAAGTTTATTTTTCTAATCAACCTCATCGTAAAGAGGAAATTGGGACGATTGAAAGACTGACTTTGTCATTTAGAATCCGAATGAGAAGACTGATCTATTCATTTTATCCATTCAAATGAAAAGGCTGTCGCTGGATTATAATCTCTTAATTTTGACTTGTTCATTCCTAATTTTGGTTCCTTTAGTTGGCTTGAGGATGTTTGGGTTGGATGCAGATTATTTTAACTATTACGATTTAATTATTCTCAAAAATAAGCTTGATCTCATTACTAAAGAGCTTGGATTCAGAGTTTTGTTAAGTTTTAACAATACGGTTTTTAACAATAGCATCGATGCTTTTTTTTTAATTTTTGCGGTTTTGGGCATTTCAATTAAATTTTATGCCTTTTCAAAATACTCAGCTTTGCCTTTACTTAGCTTAGTGCTATATCTTTTTTCTTATTTCCTTTTGCACGATTATACTCAGATTAGGGCAGGTGTTTCTGCGGGCATATTTCTGCTTGCTGTTCACGATCTTTCCGAAGGGAACCGTTCTGCTTATTTAAAAAAAATTGTGATCGCCTGTTTATTTCACTGGACGGCTTTGATTTTGATTCCTGTTTATTTCATCGTAAGAAAGTTTTCGATTCAGTTTTTCTTGGTTCTTCCTTTTGGAGGGATTGCCGTTTATTTATCAAAAATAAATATTGAGAGTTTCTTAGTCAAATTAATCCAGGATTATCCTGCTTTGTTATTCTACTATATGTCTCATTCAGGACACGACTCTGCGATCAATATTTTTAACATGATAAATTTGGCTTTTTTAGGTTTATTTGTAGGAATATATATAATCATTTTTATGGAAAGAGAGGAATTTTCAAAAGTTGAATTAGACTTATTTAAAATCTTTTCCCTTTCTTTATTTTCGTTCTATTTTTTTGCGATTCTCAATAAGCCAGTAGTAGCATTTCGGTTATTTGAATACCTTAATATAGTACTGCTTTTATTGATTCCTTCGGTTGTATTGAAGTTCAAACAGTGGTACTTGGCTACTATTTTCTTTATTGCTTTTTTCCTCGTTTATTTCTATCATTTGATAGTTAATGTCCAAGTAATTCCTCAATAGATGAAATATCAGGTAGATCTAGTAGTAGTTTCATTTTATCCTGATCGGGACCTTTTAAAAAAATCTCTTCAAAGCTTAATAAACCAAGTAAGAACAATTTTTTTAATTAGTAATAATGATGATGATTTTTCAGATTGGGGAATTGATTTGATCCATATCAATCTCAAAGAAAACATAGGAATTGCAGCAGCACAAAATCAAGGGATAAAAATAGCAATGGCCAATGGGGTTGATTTTGTGTTAACCTCGGATCAGGATACGATTTTTCCGGAAAACTATGTGAGCGGAATGCTTAATGCCTTCCAGAATTTACTTGAAAAGGGATTAAAAATTGGTGCGATTAGTCCAGTATTTCGAGATGAAAAGCATGAGGATAAGATTCACTCGATGGTAAAGTTTGGAAACTTTAGCCTTAAAAAATTCTCATCTGAAAATGAACCACAATCAGTTTCTCATGCGATTTCTTCAGGGATGTTCTTGAATAGCAAGACCCTTCTGGAAATAGGTTTAATGAAAGAATCATTTTTCATTGATTGGGTAGATACAGAATGGTGTTGGAGAGCAAATTTATTTGATTACTCAATTTATCAGATACCAGAAATTTGCGTTTCACATTCTCTTGGATTAAAGTCTAGGGACTTATTACTTTTTTCCGTTACTTCCCACAGCTATATCAGAGAGTATTACAAAATACGAAATGCAATTTTTCTGCTTAAAGATCGAAAATACCACCAGTTGAATAAAATGAGTTACTTGATGCTGTTTTTATTAAAAAACTCACTAATAAATATTATTAAAAGCTTTAAAGACATCCGTTTTTTTCAAGCAGTGAAACATTCTTATTTACATGGAATTCAGCAAAAGGAAGGGGGAAGAGGCTTTGGTCAATAGTAATATGATTGAAATTTTGCTACCCACTTTCAATGGAAGCACCTATTTGGAAGTCCAACTAGAGTCTGTATTTGAACAAACCAATCAGGATTGGAAGCTCTTGATCAGGGATGATGGGTCTACAGATGGCACAGTTTCTATCATCGAAAAATGGCAATTAACCTTTCCTGAAAAAATTACTATAATTATTGATGGTTTGGAAAGATTAGGAGCAAGTGGAAGTTTCTCCAAATTGATGGAATATTCAATTGCTCCTTATGTTATGTTATGTGATCAAGATGATTTTTGGTTGCCACAAAAAGTAGAAAAAAGTTTGAATCGGATTTTGAAAGCTGAAATAGAATTTGGAAATCAAACACCTATTATGGTATGTACAGATTTAGAAGTTGTAGATGTTAATCTGAATACAATCAGTCCTTCTTTTTGGAAGGATAGAAAAGATGATCCCTTAATTCTCAATAATTTTGAAAAGCTGATTGCCCATAGCGTTGTAACCGGAAATACAATTATCCTAAATAGGCTTGCAGTGGAAGTTTCGATACCTATTAAAACTAATTTCTTTCTACATGACCAATGGATTTCGATTAAGGTTGCGCGTTACGGGAAATCGCTATTCATAGCTGAATCACTAGTAAAATATAGACAACATAATTCGAATGTATTAGGATCATTTAAACTAAATAAAAGGTATTTACTTAAAAAAATAAAATCAATACCTTATTATATTTGGTCTTGGATGAAGCTTAAAGCGGATCTTCAGATGGAGTTTTCAATTAGAAAAGTCATCTTTTTCAAACTAAATTATAATTGGAACAAAATATTTAATGACTAAAAAGAATTTAGCTATTTTAGGTATTGTAGGTGTGCCGGCAAACTATGGTGGCTTTGAAACATTAGTAGAGAACTTATTGGATTCGTTACCAACGTTTTTTAATGTGACTATCTTTTGTGAAAGTAATGCCTATCCAGAGAAACAGGAGACTTATAAGGGAGCCAAGCTTATCTATATCAATATGAAGGCAAACGGTGCTCAAAGCATACTTTATGATTCAGTTTGTCTAATTAAGTCTTTTCGCAAATATGATCATATTCTTCTTCTGGGAGTTTCGGGTGCTATCATGCTACCTTTTTTGAAACCGTTTTCCACTTCAAAAATTATTACTCACATCGATGGGTTGGAGTGGAAAAGAGACAAATGGGGTTGGTTTGCTAAGCGTTTTCTGAAGATTTCTGAATACTTGGCAGTCAAATTTTCAGATGGCATCGTTGCCGACAACAAGCATATTCAAGAATATGTCACTGAAGAATATGGGGAAGATTCATTTTTGATTGCTTATGGTGCCAATCACGTCACAGAGGTACCTGCAGAAGCCTACAGAAAAAAATTTTCGTTTCTGGACTCTCCTTACGTTTTCACGGTGTGTCGGATCGAGCCTGAAAATAATGTGGAAATGCAATTAAAAGCATTCAAAGAGTGCGAAATAGGTATGCCTTACGTAGTCGTAGGGAACTGGAGTGCAAACGAATACGGGATGAAGTTGTATCAAAAATATTCCAAAGTAAAAAATATCATTCTTTACAATCCGATTTACGAGATGGAAGAGTTGAATGTGCTTCGATCAAATTGTTATTTTTATCTCCATGGCCACAGTGCAGGTGGAACCAATCCATCTTTGGTAGAGGCTATGTATCTTGGACTTCCTGTAATTGCTTATGGAGTTAACTATAATCGTGAAACTACGTTTGGCAAAGCACTTTATTTTGATTGCTCAGATGATTTGAAAAGGTTATTGTTAGATATCCGATCTCATGATCGATTGCAGATGTCCCACGATCTTTCGAAGTTAGCAAAGAAAAATTATTCTTGGAAGGCGATCACCAAGAAATACGTTATGATGTTTAAGTCACTTTGACTTAACTTAAAATGAAGAGAGCGATATTTTTTCTGATGATAGGAATGCTCATTTACAATGCTCTAAAATCGCAGACTATTCCCGCAGGATTCCCTATCTGGGATGATGCAGCTCGGAGAAGTCAATTGCTAGGACAGCATTTTCAGAATCATTCTTTTGCATCAAGGCCTATTCGTTGGAATAATAATTTGGTTGATTCTTTGCTAAATGAGAATTTTGAATCCGGAGCTATTGAGAAAAAGAAAAGAATAGACTTTCAGTTACTTCCAATTCAAAGCACTTCAGTCTATAACTCAAATCGACCTTACGGCTGGGGAAATTCCACCTTGATGAATGGTCGGGGTCTTCAGAATCTTACTTCTGTTGGCATCTATGCAAAACTTTTCTTTCTGGAAGTGCAGCTTCGACCCGAATTCGTTGCTAGTCAAAATTTAGACTATAAGGGATTTGGTTCAGATCTCTCCGCTAATACCAATTTGGGGAGATTCCAATTTTGGAACTATGGAGATCACCCTGAGCGGTTTCCCACAGAATTCAACACTATTGCCAATTGGGGCCAATCTTACCTCAGTATAAACGTTGGCCCAGTGGAGATTGGCGCTGGAACTCAAAATATCTGGTGGGGACCAGGTCAATTTACTTCTTTGATTTTTAGTGATAATGCTCAGGGAATGCCTCATTTATTTCTTCGCACCAGCAAGCCAGCAGATATTTTCATTGGGACACTGGAAGCCCAATTTATTATGGGAAGAGCAGAAGACTCTGGCGTAATGCCATCGCAAAATGATCGGTTGAACGGGATTTTTGCTAAGCCTTTCAATGGAGATTGGCGCTATGTCAATGGAATATCTTTAACATTTCAGCCTGTATTTTTATCTCATTTTTTCGTAGGATTCAACAGGACATTTCAACAATACAATGAGGATGTTCCCAAAAATTTTCAAGGAAGAGTTCCAGTCTTTGAGGCATTTCAAAAGAAAATTTTTTTTCAGAATGATAATTCAGTAGTCTACGATGGTCAAAGACAAGATCAGCAGGTCTCCATTTTTTTTCGTCATTTCAATCCGAAATCCAACTTTGAAATATATGCTGAATTTGGAAAGCGGGATCATAATTTCAATTGGAGGGAGTTTTTACTGAATCCTGAACATGCCAGAGCCTATTTAATGGGCTTTTCCAAATTGATCAAAACTGAAAAACAGGATGTTTTCTATGAAATTCGGGCAGAGATAGTTCAACAGAAAGAATCGGTCAATCGGTACATCAGATATACTGATTTTTTTTCTGGAAATACAAGCTGGCAAACTCATTACCAAGTCAGAGGATTTACAAATCAAGGACTTGGAATGGGAACAGGGATAGGAGTAGGAGCAAATATTCAAATTTTAGAAATAGCAAGACTCTCTGGTCTCAATAAAGTTGGGTTGAGATTCGAACGATTGGAAAATCATCAGGATTTTTACTATCGTGCCTTCGAAAATGAACCTTCGGTAAAGCCTTGGATAGATCTGGGGCTAGCTTTTCTGTATGACCGAAGTTGGAAAGGACTGATATTGAGATCAAAAGTGCAGGCTATTCGAAGTAGCAACTATCAATGGCAATCAACGCTAAGCAGTACTGCTGATTTTTCCAATGGCGCAAATCTTTTCACATTTCAATCCAGCATTGATCTTATTTACCACTTTGGTTCCCAGAAGTAGTCACAATGTTTTTTTTACCTGATTTTATCTTAGTTTTGCCAATCGATAGAAGTGAGTAATTTAAGTACTCACCTCAAACTAATGCTTGGTTTTAAAGGATTCTTAGCCAGTTTTCTAATCAAATAGTTGGAAGTGAAATATGATTTTGTGGGATTTTCAAACCAATCGTTTGTACTCCTGAATTGTTAAAAGCTAGGTTCTTGTGACTGAGAGGGCGAAGCACACATTAAAGCATCATAATAAAACTTTAGAATAATTAAACATGATAAAGAATCTGAACGAATCAAAAATAGCAATAATTGGTCTAGGTTACGTGGGACTGCCTTTGGCGGTGGAGTTTGCTAAAAAATTCGCAACCGTAGGATTTGATATTGATTCGAAGCGGGTGGGAGAGGTGCTGAATGGAAAAGATTTTACACTCGAAGTAGAGGATTCTTTATTGCAGGCTGTTTTGGTAGATAATTTAGACTCGGGAAAAGGTCTATTATCAACTACTGATTCATCATTTTTAGCTGATTGCAATATTTACATCGTCACGGTCCCTACTCCAACTGATAAGTATAATAGACCCGTACTGACTCCGATGCTTAAGGCCTCAGAGAATATCGCTACATACTTGAAAAAAGGCGATGTGGTGATCTATGAATCTACAGTATATCCCGGAGTGACAGAGGAAGAGTGTGTTCCAGTCTTGGAGCAAATCTCTGGGTTAAAATATAACGAGGACTTCTTTGCAGGCTATTCACCTGAGCGAATAAATCCAGGCGACAAGGAACATACAGTGGCCAAAATCTTGAAAGTTACATCTGGAAGTACGCCCGAGATCGCCGAATACGTAGATCAGCTTTACAAGACGATCATTACGGCTGGTACTTACAAAGCATCATCTATCAAAGTGGCAGAGGCGGCTAAAGTAATTGAAAATTCCCAGCGTGATATCAATATTGCGTTTGTCAATGAGCTATCTAAGATTTTTAACCTGTTGGGGATTGATACGCATGAGGTGTTGGAAGCCGCAGGCACAAAGTGGAATTTTCTAAAATTTAAGCCAGGATTGGTTGGTGGACACTGTATTGGTGTGGATCCGTTTTATCTTGCCCAAAAAGCGCAGGAAGTAGGCTATCATCCGGAAATCATACTCGCTGGTAGACGACTTAATGACAGTATGGGAAAACATGTCGCAACAGAAGTAATTAAACTGATGATGCGTAAGGATCTGAAGGTAATTGATTCTAAAGTACTTATTTTGGGATTTACTTTCAAAGAAAATTGCCCTGACGTGAGAAATACCCGAGTGATTGATATATACAATGAATTGAAATCATTTGATATGGCCGTGGATGTCTACGATCCTTGGGCTATTGCATCAGAAGTCAGTCATGAATATGGGATTCATATTAAAGTAGAAGAACCATGCTTAACTGATTATTCTGCAATCATCTTGGCAGTTTCCCATCAAAAATTTCTATCACTCAAGCTTGAAAAATCTTCAGCTCAGGTAATCTATGATGTGAAAGGGATTTTAAACAAGGATTTGGTAGATGCCAGACTTTAATATAAAAGTACGATTTTAGCATAAATTATTACTTTTGACTCAGTTTTATAATTTCCAAAGAACTTTTATCTCCATTAATGCATGAAAAGTATTTTAAAATCCATCTTCCTTATTGGTATGGTTGGTATTATTTTTTCCTCCTGCATATCCAATAAAAAATTGGTTTATATGCAAGAATTGGAGGAATCTACGGGTCCATTGGTCAGTTCTAGTAAGAAATATCCCTATATGAGAGAGAATTATTTACTTCAAATCAACGATATAGTTGAAGTTAATATCAGGACAACTGATGAAGCAATTAATATGGTCTTCTCTTCAGTGGGTAATGAGGGCGGCAATCAAATGCAGATGGGTGGTGGAGGTCAAGGCGGGGGAGACATTTTTTTTATGAATGGATATACTATAGATGATAGCGGAGAGATAGAAATTCCGCTTATTGGCAAAGTAAAACTGGAAGGCCTAACTACAGAACAAGCTAAGGAATTAGTGGAGAAAGAAGTTAGAACGTATGTAAATGAAAACGAATATTTCGTCAGGGTCAGATTAGGAGGGATTCGATTTAGCACATTAGGAGAATTTAATCAATCTGGTAAGTACACCGTTCTCCAAAATAGAGTTACTATTTTCGAAGCTATAGCTTTAGCAGGTGATTTGAGTAGGGTTGCAAAAAGAGATGAGATACTTCTCATCCGACAGTATCCTGACGGATCTCAGATTCATAAAATTAATCTGCTGGATAGAGGTCTTTTAAACTCAGAATTTTTTTGGCTGAAGCCTAATGACATGATCTACGCAGAACCAATGAAAGTCAAAGAAATCGGAGCTGGAAGCACTTTGGTAGAAACTTTGACTTTATTGACTTCCTCAATTACAGCCGTTGCCTTAATACTCACATTAGTTAGATAAAAAATAAATAAAATTTAGGCATGAACCTGGATCAAGAAGAAAACGATTTTTTCAAAAGCGAGGAGAGTTCTTTCGATATCAAATCAATAATCCCAAAGATTATTAGAATTTGGCCATTTATAATTGGTTCAGTTCTAATTTCCCTTATCGGATCATACATATTAACAAGGACTTCAGTCCCGCAATATCAGGTTTCCAGCCTATTTTTTATTAAAGAGTCTGATGGTGGTTTTTCTTTATTCGATGCGCCTTCTATCGAGGGTACGGCAAAAACAGGGATTGTAAATGAAATCACAATTCTTCAATCTCGGCCTATAGCTGAAGCTACACTTATTAAACTAGACTTTACGGTAGAATATTATTCTAAAGGTACTTTTATCAATAATGAGCTCTATCAGAACGCGCCTTTATTAATTGAGGTAAACTGGAATGAACCTCAGGTTCTTCAAGGCCTTGTGACGATGAAGTGGTCTGCGAATGAAAAATTCATTATTTCATTTGACGATGAGGCTTATAGCAAATACCTTCCTGATGGTACTAAAACCAAACTTCAAAATATTCCTGAACCCGCTGAATATCCTTTCGGGGAGTGGATTACAAACAACAATTTTTCAATTAAAGTAACCAAAACTTCCCCAGATGAATCTGGAGAAGTTTTGGTGAAATTCCGAGATTTGGCTTCTTTGGTGCAGGAGTACGCGGCTAAAATTAATGTACAGTCCCATCAGAAAGAAGGATCAATTTTAGACTTGAGTTTGAAATCACCCAGTGTCAGAAAAGGGGAAGATTATATCAATGCTTTAATGAAAACTTACTTGGCATTAGAATTAGAGGAGAAAAATATGATTGCCACAAATACTGTTAATTTTATTGACAGTCAGGTGGCAGGAGTTTCTGATAGTTTGAAGCAATTTGAGAATCAGCTGCAAACGTTTCGATCTTCAAATAAAATTTATAATCTAGAGGCAGAAAGCTCTTCGGTGTTTGGGCAGTTGACTGAATTGGAAACCCAGCTTGAAGAGGAAGAATTTAAAAAGTCTTATTATCAGCAACTTGGAGAATATCTTATTAGAGAGCAATATAATGATTTGGTAGTACCTTCAGGGATTGGAATAGATGATCCAATTCTAAACTCCTTAATATCAAATCTGATGGAGCTTCAAGTTGAAAAATCGAGGCAACTAGCCACATTAACAGATCAGGCTCCACAAGTAAAGGCCACCATAAATAAAATCAGAGATTTAAATAAATCAATTCGTGAAATCCTAAAAAATGTAGACCAAAATTCTACACTTCTCATCAAGAATTTGAAGAATAGGATTTCCGAAATTGATGCATCCTTCAGAGATCTGCCTGAAACGGAACAAAACCTAATCCGAATTCAAAGACAATTCGCGCTTAATGAGAATATCTATAATTTTCTGACTGAGAAAAGAGCTGAAGCGGCTATATCTAAGGCCTCCAATGCCTCAGAAAATAAAATTATTGAGCCTGCTTCCGGCGGGTTTTTAGTAAGTCCTCTTCCGCTGAGGAATTACTCTCTAGGAGTCTTTATAGGCTTCATTTTACCGATTCTTTTTGTTCTATTTAGAGAACTAGTCCGTACCAAAATTGAAGATGTGTCATTTCTGGAGCGTAAGCTAAGGGTACCACTACTATCTACGATTTTATTAAATAAGGGTCCGAGTAGCTTAGTAGTGCTGGAGCAAGGGAAATCTGGAATTGCCGAAGGTTTTAGATCTTTGCGAGCTAATATTCGATTTATTAATCCAAATGATAATCAATTGACTCTTATGGTCACTTCTACTATTTCCGGGGAAGGAAAGACTTTTTGTGCCATTAATCTTGCTTCGGTTTATTCATTGACAGGCAAGCGAACGATTTTAGTCGGATGTGATATGAGAAAGCCTAAGATTTTTCAGGAATTTGCAATTCAGAATGATATAGGACTTTCTAATATTCTTAGTGGACAGATCGATGATTGGAGAACTGCAGTCAGTAAAACATCCTACGAAAACCTATCAGTCCTTCTTTCAGGGCCTATACCACCCAATCCGGCTGAACTACTTTTTACAAAGAGTTTTGAAGATATGATTGCTCAAATGAAAAAGGAATATGATGTAATAATTTTGGATACTCCTCCGGTAGGCTTGGTAAGTGAGACTTTAGATTTGATTCCTTTTGTTGATTTGACACTATTTGTGTTTAGACAAAATTACTCACAACGATCTTTTGTTGATGCACTTAATGGATTAAAAATCAATAAGGGTTTGAAAAATATTTATGCGATTTTCAATGGTGTTGATGGTAGTAAAGTGACCTATGGCTATGGTTATACGTATGGTTATGGATATGGATACTATGAAGACGATAAAGAAAGAAAAAAGTTACCTAAGAAGCAACGATGATTATAACCAATTTATGGAAGAAGCTTTTGGATAGTCTATCTTTCAAACATCGAAGGTTATTCATTAGAACGGTAAATTATTTTAGAACCATTAGAAGATCAGATGATTTAAATCTATTAGCCGTCGTGTTAAAGACCGATAAATGAGGACATCATTTTTATACTGAGCATTATAAAACGCATTTTGAGAAACTAAGAAACAAACAATCAAACTCCTTGAAATAGGAGTAGGAGGATATGATCACCCACAGCAAGGAGCTGGATCTTTCAGGATGTGGAAAAAATATTTTAACAAAGGGCAAATCTACGCTTAGACATTTATGATAAGTCCCAACTTGAAGAGTTTCGGATAAAGATATTTAAGGGTAGTCAAAATGATTTAGATTTTTTACAGGAAGTCGTTGATCAAATTGGTAAGTTCGATCTTATCGTTCATGATGAAAGTCATATGAACCAAGATGTTTTGACTTCTTTAGATTTTTTATTTCCCCAGCTAAATGAAGGTTGAATTTATGTGGTGGAGGATACACTGTCGTCTTAATGGCTGGAATATGGCGGAGATAGTTTAGAGTTAAATCAGAAATAAACCATGATGGGATACTTTAAGTCTTTTTTAGATGGGTTGAATCATGAAGAGTTTAAGATTAATTGTTATTCTCCCACATATTGGGATAGAAATATTGCTTCAATCCATTTCTACCACAACTTGGTATTCATTCATAAAGCAAAAGGTTTGAACCTAAATAACTAATAAAAAGTAGTTTTGAATGTCAAAAAAGTATGTCATTTTGCTAACCGCAACTATTAAGCCTGATCCATCACTCGTTTATGGTAGAATTTGTACTAGTGAAAGAGAGAATGATTATTATAATGCTGCAGCTTTCTATCTTAAGCAAGGATATTCTGTCGTATTTGTAGAAAATTCGGATTTTAAATCGGAAAAAATTCTAAGCCTTCAAAAGGATATCTCGTGCTTCGAATACATGACCTTCCTGACTCAAGTGAGCTATTTAGGTAAGTCAAAAGGTGAAGTTGAGATCATTAATTATGCTTTGGCCAATTCGAAATTATTGAGTGAGGTGGATTATTTGATCAAAGTAACCGGTAGATATATCATTTCTAACATTGATAGTCTGCTCTTACCAACTGATGGGATAAAAAAGGATCTTTACATCAATCCAACAAGAAATTTAAGATGGGCGGACACTAGATTAATGATGATGAAAAAGTCTTTTTATTCTAATTATTTCTTACCTGTTGCTATCAAATACCTTGATGAAAAGAAAAAGATTTACATGGAAAATATTTTCATGAAAAGTCTTTTCCAATATTTACTAGATGGAGGTGAACTCAATCTATGGCCAGCTTATCCGGCTTATCAAGGGATGGATGGTACACACAATGAAAAGGTTACATTTAGTTTTTTTAAGTCTTGGAAGTATAATTTTTACTACCGGCTTAAAACTTTCATTTTTAAGCATCGAGCTTAGTTAGCTATGAGATTTTTGAATAAAATAATTGATAAATACTTTCGGCATTTTGGTTTCTTCTATAGCTATGTGGGGCCGAGATTATTTATTATTATCCTACTATCAATTTTAGTTGGATTGCTTGATGGGTTTGGATTGGCTTTATTTATTCCAATTTTTGAAATAGCAGCCGAAGGAAGTGATTTTAAATCTTCGGGATCAATGGGGGAGTTGGATTTCTTACTTACTTTTCTCGAAAACATAGGTTTTTCACTGACTATGAACTCAGTTATTATTTTCATGATAGTGCTGTTTTTTGTCAAGGCGATCTTCCGATTTACTGACGGATTTGTCAAAATAAAGCTTCAAAATGAGTTTGTGAGAAATATTCGCTACCAAATGGTAGATGGACTGAGTGATTTGGATTACAAGCAGTTTTTGAAAATGGATTCCGGGAGGATACAAAATACACTTTCGGCAGAAGCGCTTAAATTGACCTATGGCTTTCTGGCATATTTTAATAGCCTTCAACATGCGATCTTACTCCTAGTCTACATAGGCTTAGCTTTTTTATCAAATTACCAATTTGCTATCTTGGTGTCTTTGGGTGGTTATTTATCAAATTTTGTATTTCGCTACTTATTCAAAAATACTGAAAAAGCCTCCATTCATTTGTCTGGTTTGGGGCACTCCTTTCAGTCTTACTTGATTCAAGCCGTCCACAATTTTAAATATTTGAAGGCTACCAATTATTTTAGTGATTATAAAAATAAGTTAAAGAACGTAATTGATCAGATCGAAATTAATCAGCGAAAAATTGGGATATACGGGTCTATTATGACTAGCGCCAGAGAGCCAATTATTTTGACAGTTGTGGTGCTTATCATTTTTATTCAAGTTGAATTATTAGAAGGAACATTATCCTCTGTAGCATTAAGCCTTGTATTCCTGTATCGAGCCTTAAACTACATAGTAACGTTGCAAGGTAGCTGGCAAGGATTCATAGCTAATATAGGTGGAGTAGTGGCTTCAGTTGACCTAATCAAAGAATTTGGGGATAATAAGGAAGTTATCGTTTCATCTGATGAAGTGATTAAGATAGAAACCTTGAGTCTGGAAAAAATAGCCTTTATTTATCCAAATGGGGCTAAAGTCCTGGAAGATGTTCAGATCGCTATGGAGCCACTTAAGACCTATGCATTTGTTGGGGAAAGTGGATCTGGTAAAACCACTTTAGTAAATCTGTTGATAGGATTGGTTCACCCTTCGGAGGGGAGAGTTCTAGTTAATAGGATTGATCGTAAGTCCGTTGATTTATTAAACTATCGAAAACGATTTGGATACATCACCCAAGAGCCGGTTATTTTTAATGATACTATTTTCAACAATGTCACGCTTTGGGCTTCAAAATCTCCTGAAAACATTATACGATTCGATAAAGCAGTCCAGTTGGCCAGTATGAGTCAATTCATGAATGAGCTTCCCGATCAAGAAGATACGCGTTTAGGAGATAATGGCCTCTTGGTAAGTGGAGGTCAAAAGCAACGAATTTCCATAGCACGTGAGCTTTTTAAAGATGTTGATGTGCTGATTTTTGATGAGGCGACTTCTGCATTGGACTCTGAAACTGAGTGCTTAATCCAAGATAATATTGATATGCTAATGGGCAGGTTCACTATTGTCATTATTGCCCATAGATTGAGTACGATTAGAAAAGCAGATGTAATCACATTGATGAGCAAAGGTAAAGTGGTTCAATCTGGAGATTTTAAGGCTCTACTTTCTTCGAACCATCAGTTTAAGCGGATGGTAGAACTTCAAGAATTTTGATTTTTAAACAGTGAAAAAGGTTTTAATCTCAAATACAGCTTTGCCCAGTAAAAAGATAGGCAGCTGGACCAACCGTATCACTAAATTTCTGGCAAATTATCCAGACCAATTTGATTTTATTCTTTCTCCAACGGAAAAGCCTAATTCAAAATTTATTTTCTGTAAAAAAAGGAAAGCATTACCATCCTTACTTGCCAAGCTATTGAGGAGATCTCCTGTATTAGGCAGTTGTGCCGATTATTTCCAAGTACTTGATAGACTTGATGCTGCTCAGGATCAGCTTCATTTAGTTGTGATCGATGATTTAGCCCTTTTGGAAGGTATAGCACTATGGAAATCAAAAAATCTCAAGCTCCAAATTCGGCTTGACTTTTCTTTTCACGGGCATTCATTCATCTTGCCAGAAAAATGGGGTCATCTCGTAGATCGAATCTTTTTTTTAACCCATCTTGGTTACCTCGATACTTTAAGAAGAAATGGAGTTTTCATTCCACAAATTCATGTGGTGGGGAATGGAGCTGATGCCACTTTTTTCTACCCTCTATCCAAAGAAGAGAAGACTAAAAAGAAGTTGGAATTCGGATATAATCCTGAAGATAAAGTCTTGATTTGGGTATCCAATAATCGCCCTAAAAAAGGACTTAATTTATTTTTAGAGCTAGCTAAAATACTCACGGAAAAATACCCAAACCTACATGCATTGATCATTGGCGCATCTCTACCACTGCTACCTTCAAATTCACGGATTAAAGTAATAGGTAAAGTCTCAAATATAGATCTTCCCAAATATCTTCAGCTAGGAGATATTTATTGTTTTACTTCACTCTGGAATGAAGGGTTTGGACTTACGCTTATCGAAGCTGCCAAATCAGGTAATGTGGTAGTAGCCTCCCAAAATGGTGGAATTCCTGAAGTAGTAATTGGGTTGAATGCATCGTTTCTAGTAAAGTACCCTAATCAACTTTCTGCTTGGGAGAAGTCTTTTACAGCAGCTTGGGAACTAGCTAAAACCTATGAACCCAATCAAGAAGAGTTAGCAAAATTTCACTCCATTGAACTTTGGGAAGAAAAGTTCTTAAAAGCACTAGATAGCTGAGATTATGTGCGGAATAACAGGTATTATAAAATTGGGAAGTGAGAAATTGTCATCGGCAGAGTTGGAGTCAATGAAATTAGCCCTTGACGCTCAAGCTCACCGAGGACCTGATGCAAAATGTCTTTGGTCAGATTCCCATGTTGCTTTTGGCCATAATCGTCTTTCGATTATTGATCTTTCAATAGCTGCTAATCAGCCTTTTTATCGTGAAGATCTAGGCTTAACCATAGTTTTCAATGGTGAGATTTATAATTATCAGGACTTAAGGAAAGATCTCTTATCCAAGAATTATCATTTTTCAACTAGCTCTGACACAGAAGTGTTGTTAGTGGGTTATAAGGAGTATGGTGAAAAACTCACCGAATATCTAAAAGGTATGTTTGCATTTTTTATCTTCAATCATAAGGATCGTAAGATATTTGCGGCAAGAGATCGCTTTGGTGAAAAACCAATTTTTTTTATTCAAACTGGTGATACTTTTTACTTCGCCTCAGAACTTGGAGCGCTGAAGAAACTTTACCCCAAGCAGCTTACCATCAATCAGACTGCAGTGATAGATTTGATGGAGAATATGTATATCAACTTGCAGCATACTATTTACCAAGAAGTTGAAGTTTTTCAACCGGCTCAGCAGTTAGTGATTACAAATGGCAAATTGACTTGGGATACTTATTACAATTTTCCCAAGATTGCAGATAAAAAACCTGGGTTTGAAGCTCTTAAATCTCAGGTAAAGGAAAAATTATTTCAGATTGTAGAGAACGAATTGCATGCTGATGTACCTGTTGCTACTTTTTTGTCTTCAGGTATCGATTCTTCCGTGATTACTGCAATTTCAAAAGAGATTAAGCCTGACATTCTCTCTATTACTATGTCGACCGGCGAGGCTCATTATGATGAAGCCGTCGATGCAAAAGAATTTGCCAAGAAGCTCGGAATCCATCAGGAAATCATCCATGTTGACCCCAGTTCCTTGGAGGTACTTGGGAAGCTTTTGAAAACTATGCAGCCTCTGGCCGATGCATCATTGATTCCTACCCACCTAGTTACTGAATCTATTGTATCTCATACCAAAGTAATGCTTTCAGGTGATGGGGGAGATGAGGTCTTTGGCTCTTACAACAAACCTAATTTGTTTATTAACCATGGAAAAAATTCACTTCCAATGGGATCCTTGGTTTTTAGTGGGTTTTCGCTATTGAATAGCGATAAGCAAGACAAATACTTAAATGATAAAAATCGATTTAAGCTGAAAGGATGGGACGGTTTTTATTCTAAGAATAATATCTCAAGTGGTTTTGATAAGATCTTTCGAAGTGGGAAACCACAGAATTTAATTCAAAAAAGAGCATTCGAACTATTACCTTTTTATAATAAGAATCCAGAAAAATTATCTTTTGGAGTTGATATGCTCACTCGGTTACCTAGTGATTTCTTATTAAAAGTAGATACTGCAGCCATGATGAGCTCAATTGAAGTTAGAGCACCTTTTCTAGACCATACTTTGATTGATCTTTCCTTTCAATCTGACTTGAACTCATTAATGCCTCATCAGCAGGACAAAGAAATTACAAGAGCTATCTATAAGGATTTTGCAGGTAAGGCACACCAAGGTTCGAAAAAAGGATTCTCCATTCCTTATTTAACATATCTCATCGGTTCATGGGGTGATTTATTAGAAAAATTCATTCGAGAGGGGCTTTCATATGAATATTTCCAATTCAATACATCCGGAATCTTAAGTTTGCTTCAAGAATTTCGATCTGCTCCAGGGCAGCGAGTAGCGCGAATCTTGTTTTCATTGTTAGTTTTGGAGATTTGGCTGCGGGTCTTTCATTTGGAGAAAGAAATAGATTTAAAAGTTGAATAAAGTCTGTAAATGAAGCGTATTTGTTTTTTAATTCCTGACGGGATTGGGATTCGTAATTACCTGTATTCGGAAGTGATTTCAATACTAATCCAACAAGGTCATCAAGTTATTCTTTGGCATAGTTTGGATCCTGAATTGATTCAATTAACCGAAAAAAGGCTCGGGTTAAGTTTTGAACAATATCCGTTTGAACATAAACCAGATGGAATGTGGGTTCAGCTTTTACGGGAAGCAGCTCGCTTTGCGAGACTAAAATTGAATGCTCGTGCAAAAGACAATCAGACTATACTTACAAATTGGACGGGTAAAGCCAGTTCCAAGAAAGGCCAATTGCTCCTGAAAGGAGCCGAGATTTTAGGAAGTTTCTTGAAGTCGTATTCAGCTGTATCCTCAGTTGAAGATTTGGAATTTAAACTAGTTAGATCATCGAAGTCTTTTCAAATGGCTGAGGCTTTCTTGAAGGAAATCAATCCTGATTTGATTTTTTGCACTCATCAGAGAGTATTCTCAGTAACAAGTGCCATCGAAGCCGCCAATTCTTTAGGCATTTTGACTTCTACTGCGATTTTCTCCTGGGATAATCTCCCTAAAGGAAGGCTGCCATTCCGAACTGATCAATATTTAGTCTGGAGTAATTACATGCGTGAGGAGCTGCGTATGTATTACCCTGAAATATCTGAAAATCAAATTAAGGTTACAGGTTCTCCTCAGTTTGATTTTTATTTTCAAAATGGAATTCTACTTGATCGTAAAGTCATTGCTGAAAAATATGGGTTAGATGCTTCTAAAACTTGGGTTTGTTTTTCAGGAAGTGATTCTTTGGCTTCCCCAAATGATCCTTTATTTCTGAGAGATGTCGCAGCCTCATTAGCGAATGATGTTGAAATACAATTGATTTTCAGACCTGTCCCAGTAGAAAAAGTAGATCGATTTCTACCTGTTTTGATTGATTTTCCGAAAGTTAAATTAATAAAACCTATTTGGGTCACGGGATCCCATTGGGGGAATTTCTTCCCACTTTTTGAGGATATTCAATTATTGGTCAATTTGGCCTACCATTGTAAGGTTGTGGTGAATATGGGCTCAACGATGGCCTTAGATTTTTCCACCTTTGGAAATATCGGATTATACCTCAGATATGATCACGAGAATGTATCGGCGGAATCATCGGTAAAAACGATTTTCGAATTTCAACATTTTCGCTCAATGGGTGATTGGAAAGCAGTGGGCTACATTGACTCTCCATCACAAATCGCCTCAATGGTAAACCAAGCTATTAGCAATCCTGATGAGGTTGCTCCTGATAGAATGCTTTGGTTTAATAAAATTGTCGAGCCTAAAACCGATAAAACGGCTTCTCTTCAAATAGCTGAGGCATTGGAGGCTCTTTAACTAATAGGTTTTTTATTTTATGCATTTTTGTTACCTCACAAACGAATACCCCAAACCTGGTCAGGCACATGGTGGGATCGGAAGTTTTTTGAAAGTAATCTCCCCGGCATTAGTACAAGCAGGGCACCAAGTGTCAGTCATTAATGGCACCCATGGAGCCAGAGAAATTGTAAATCGGGAAGGTGTAACTATAATCTACACCCCTTTTTCTAAAAGAAGAGGCATTGCTTGGTGGCATAATTATAACGCTGTAGATAAAGAGTTGACTGACCTACATTTGGTCTCACCGGTAGATTTAGTAGAAGGCTCTGAGCTAAGCTTCGCATTCATCAAGAGAAGAAAGGATATTGCTTTTGTGATACGAATGCATGGTGGTCATCACTTTTTTGCAGAAGGAGAGCAACGAAAACTTAATAAATGGAGGGCATATCAAGAAAATAGATCATTTACCAAGGCAGATGGGTTTATAGGAGTTTCTCAGTATGTGGTGAATCACACAAGAAAATTTCTTCAGATTGGCAATAGGCCTATTCGAGTGATCATGTATCCCATCAACCTATCACTTTTTTCTGCCGCTTCATTCAATGGAATTGTACCGTTCCGATTGGTTTTTGCAGGAACTATAATTGAGAAAAAAGGGATTCGCCAATTGGTTCTAGCTATGAGTACAATAGTTGCAAAGTTCCCGTTGGTTGAGTTGCATGCATACGGAAGGGATTGGATTGATTCAGGGGGACATTCCTTCCTAGAAAAGTTATTTGATATCATTCCAGATCAACTCAAAAAACAAATTCATTTTCATGGCTCTGTGGAGCAAATCGATCTCCCTGGAATATATGCTAAAGGTCACATTTGCGTATTCCCTTCCCATATCGAAACACTTGGCTTAGTTGCCCCTGAAGCAATGGCGATGCAAAGAGCCGTTGTCTATACGCAAATTGGTCCAGGTCCTGAGGTGATTACCCCTGGAGAATCAGGATGGTTATGCGATCCACATGATCCCAATGATATCGCTTCTAAAATCATTGAAGCATTTTCGGATGAGGAAGAATTGAGAAGACGTGCAAAGCTTGGATCGGAAAAAGTTAGGAAACAGTTTAATATAAACTCCATATTAGATCAAAATATTAATTTCTACAAAGAAGTCATCCAAGAGAAAGCTCAAAAATGAGATTTTTGATCATCAGCCATGTACTTCACAAAAAAGTAGGTAAAAACTTCTTTGCTTATGGGCCTTATGTCAAAGAAATGAATCTATGGTGTGATCATGTAGGAGAAGTTACGGTAGTGGCTCCCCTTACTATTTTGCTCTCTCCAGATTCAA
>Ga0335398_10001585_pt1 | contig 38536 bp, 31 predicted proteins | sample BON03_FD_205742 | JGI IMG/M metagenome (GOLD analysis project Ga0335398, IMG submission 205742) | Freshwater microbial communities from Lake Bonney liftoff mats and glacier meltwater in Antarctica - BON-03 (spades assembly) (version 2) | ecosystem: Environmental > Aquatic > Freshwater > Ice >... | reverse complement strand
TTCTTAACTTTATAGATGCCAAAGAATTATAATGCGTTTAACCTGTTGTTTACAGTGTAACGACACTCATTGTCAAAATTTTACTAACATTTAGAACCATATTGGCGTTACTATAAAGTATATTTCCTAAATTACTTTGAAGAATTTACCTAAAAACCCATGGGCAGGAAAGTGTTGGTTCTCAATCAAGATTACAGTGCGCTTAGTGTTTGCTCCGTTCCTAAGGCCTTCTTGTTAGTGTATATGCAAAAGGCTGAATTGATAGCCGAATCTCCCACCCACTCCCTCAGAACCGTACGGGAGGTATACCCTATGCCAACCGTAGTCCGGCTTTACAAGTACATTCATTTACCATACAGAGGAGTCATGATGACACGTCAGAACATCTTCAAACGGGATGGTAATTTATGTCAATACTGCGGTACGAATGAGAATCTCACACTTGATCACGTCTTACCTAAATCACGAGGAGGTAAAACTAATTGGGATAACTTGGCTACGGCTTGTAAACGGTGTAATTCTCGTAAAGGTGATTATACCCCGGAAGAAGCGTCTATGCCGCTACGTCAGCGTCCGTTTCGACCTTCATTTCTGATATTTTTGCGCGACTTCTCCGGCATCGTGGACGACGGATGGCTTCCCTACTTAGGCGCTAATAAAGCAATTTATTAATCTCCTTCAAACGACCTGATGATAGGCCTTGTGTGGATTGGTCATCATTCTCACGCATATTTTTGGGAGTATTTACAACCATCTAGACTAGATCTTCTTTATCATCAGGCCAAGTGCCTTGGCGTCTTCGACCAACTGTACCGTTGGCTTTGTCTTCAGGGGTATAGTTTCACATCTACAGGTGGAGTTACGGGAAATTTTACAGCTTAATTATTGATTTCGAATATTATGTGATACCTTTGCGATCTATTTACCCTAAGTAACACCTTGTTTAACTAAATTTCAGTTCAACCTGCCCAGGAACTGATGTATGTCAGGGCAATTTTTCAAACTATTTATGGCAAAAGAAAAGCAAAGCTATGTAATGCCCGAGTTCGATTGGGATACAGCTGATGACAAAGGGTTCGGTACAGGTTATTCGACCTCGGATCGTGCTCGTATGGAGCAAATGTATGAAAACACCCTTTCTCCTATTCAGGAAAAAGCAGTTGTAAAAGGTATTGTGGTAGGTATCACAGACCGTGAAATAATTTTGAATATTGGTTTCAAATCAGACGGATTGGTATCTTCCAATGAATTCCGTGATTTGCCAGATCTCAAAATTGGTGATGAAGTTGAAGTATACGTAGAAAATCAGGAAGACGCCCAAGGTCAGCTGGTGCTTTCACGCAAGAAAGCGAAGGTTATTACCGCATGGGATAATATTCAGAAATCCTTCGAGGAAGATCTGGTTATGGATGCTTCTGTGAAGCGTAGAACAAAGGGTGGTTTGATCGTTGATATCTATGGAATTGAGGCGTTCTTGCCAGGTTCTCAGATTGACGTGAAGCCTATCCGTGATTTCGATGTTTTCGTAGGCAAGCGTATGGAAGTTAAAGTGGTTAAAATCAACCATGCCAACGATAACGTTGTTGTTTCTCATAAGATATTGATTGAGAAGGATCTCGAAGCACAACGCCAGCAAATCCTCAATAACCTTGAAAAAGGACAGGTACTTGAAGGTGTGATTAAGAACATGACTAACTTCGGAGCATTTATTGATCTTGGAGGTGTTGATGGTCTTCTTCACATTACAGATATATCATGGGGCCGTATCAGCCATCCAACAGACCTTCTTAGCCTCGATCAAAAAACCAACGTGGTTGTACTGGACTTCGACGAAGAGAAAAAACGTATATCTCTTGGTTTGAAGCAGCTACAAGCACATCCATGGGATTCATTGTCAGAAGAAATTCAGGTAGGATCGAAAGTGAACGGTCGTATCGTAAATGTAGCTGATTACGGTGCATTCCTTGAAATCCTTCCGGGGGTCGAAGGCCTAATCCACGTATCAGAAATGTCATGGTCACAGCATTTACGCAATCCTCAGGAATTTATGAGTGTCAACGACGAGCTTCAAGCTGTAGTGTTGACTCTCGACCGTCAGGAGCGCAAAATGTCACTTGGTATTAAGCAACTATCCGAAGATCCATGGACTCAGGCTGAGTTGAAGGATAAGTACTCGATAGGTGCCCGCCATACAGGTGTTGTTCGTAACCTTACTAATTTTGGTCTGTTTATTGAGCTGGAAGAAGGAATTGACGGTCTTGTACACGTTTCTGATCTTTCCTGGACCAAGAAAATCAAGCACCCATCTGACTTTATCAAGGTAGGTGATAACCTTGAAGTAGTAGTTCTCGAGCTGGACGCCGACAACCGTCGTCTTGCTCTGGGCCACAAACAACTGGAAGAAAACCCATGGGATACTTTCGAATCAATATTTGAAGTAGGTTCTACCCACCGCTCGACTATATTGTCGAAAGGAGATAAGTTTGCTACACTAGAGTTACCTTATGGCATCGAAGGAATAGCGGCTGCGAAGAACATTGCCAAAGAAGACGGTACTATGGCAGAAGTAGGTGAAAGCCTTGACTTCATGGTATTGGAGTTTTCTAAGGAAGAAAAGAAAATTAATCTTTCTCACTCAAAGATCTGGCAGGGTGGTGCCATAGAGAAGCCTGCAAAGAAGGCTGCTCCCAAAGCTCCCGAAGCTTCTTCTTCTTCAAAAGAAAGTAAAGATGACAAGTCAACCTTCGGTGATTTGGATATACTCACTGCTTTGAGAGAACAAATGGAAGAAACGGAAAAGAAAGGTAAAAAACCTTCTAAAAAAGAAGATAAAGACGCTGAGTAAGTCTAAATAATTTATATTTTTGCGTCGCCTTAGGCACTGACACCTGTGTAAGTTCCTAAGGCGACAAACTGGTTCCGTGGCCGAGTGGTTAGGCAGAGGTCTGCAAAACCTTGTACAGCGGTTCGAATCCGCTCGGAACCTCTCAGAAACAACGCTATGAAGAGCGTAATCAAGTACTTATAGAAATAAAAAAAATACCATTTGTGAAGGCCTAAACAAACAGGCTAAACAAATGGTATTTTTTTATAAATGCCTGATAAGCAAACTTAATTATTGTCTTTCCGAGGAAGTATTTAATGTGTTTAGATTAGAAAAAATATAAATAGGTTGCTTGGGAAAAATATAGATGAAATACTTTTGTGGATAAAATTTCGTGCAGTAAATTTGTGCGTTGAAGTATCATGAATGCCTTATTATGAATATAACAATAAAGAAAATCGTTCTTTTGAAAAGAAACCAATTGGTTAAGATGAGACAAATCATTGTGGGATTAGCCCTACTATGCGGCCCATTTTTAGCTTTCGCACAGGATGCCGGTGGTGATGCAGCAAAGGGGGAAACAATATTTAAGAACAACTGTTCGAGCTGCCACAACGTGACCGCCGAAAAGTCAGTAGGTCCCGGTTTGAAGGGGATATCAGAGCGCCGCGAGCTTCCTTGGTTGGTGAAATGGATCAACAATTCGCAAGCGATGATTTCGAGTGGTGATGATTATGCTGTAAAGCTTTACAGTCAGTATAATCAAGCCCAAATGACTAGCTTCCCTAATTTGACGGAAGAGGATATTAAAGGAGTTTTGGCATACGTTGAGCAGGCTAATGTTGCGCCTGTTGCTGTAGCCGGTGCGGAAGGAGTTGCCGGCGCGCCAGCAGTAGTTCAGTCAAGCGGTCCGTCCGATCTTTTTGTACTAGTATTGGTTGCCTTACTCGTTGTGATGCTACTCGTACTAGGTGTACTATTGGTAATCGTAACGCTGCTATCAAAGGCGGTGAGTGGTGAAGGAGTAGCTGGAGTAGAAAAAGGTGCATCTTTCATGGATCGCTTGAAAGTGACACTTACAAAAGCGGCTAATAATCCAGTTGTTCGATCGGCTACCGTTTGGGTTTTTATACTTCTCGTAACTAAGTCATTGATTGACGGAGCTTACAATGTAGGTGTACAGCAGGGGTACGCTCCTAAGCAGCCAATCGCATTCTCTCACAAGCTTCATGCAGGGGAGTATCAGATTAATTGTAATTACTGCCATACTGGCGTGAATCGTGGTAAGTCAGCGCACATTCCGTCGGCGAACATCTGTATGAACTGCCATGGAGTAATCAAGAAGGAGTCTCCCGAGATTCAAAAAATATATGCAGCCATTGAGTCCAATCAGCCCATCGAATGGGTTCGGGTTCACAACTTGCCTGATTTAGCTTACTTTAATCATTCTCAGCACGTGAATGTTGGCGGTTTAGAGTGCCAGCAATGTCACGGTGAGATAGAGAAAATGGAAGTAGTAGAGCAGCGTTCCTCGTTAACTATGGGATGGTGTATTGATTGCCATCGTAAAACGGAAGTGAATACAAAGGGCAACGAATATTACGACAAACTTGTGCAGTTGCATGGTAGTGAAACTAAGGATGCTTTGAAGGTGGCTGATATTGGCGGTTTGGAATGTTCAAAGTGCCATTATTAATAATCATCATCGGAGGTAAATCCAAGATACAAAATTCGTATTGAACAGCTTTATGGAACATACAAATAAAAGGTACTGGAAAGGTTTGGAGGAGTTGCGTAACGACGATAAGTTTGTTAAGAACGCCAACAGCGAATTTGCCCACACAGCTCCCAGTGAAAGTGAATATGAGAACTTAGTGGACGGAACAGGTACTCACCGTCGCGATTTTCTTAAAGTATTAGGGTTTGGTATGGCAGCCGTATCACTTGCTGCCTGCGAAACTCCGGTAAAAAAAGCTATCCCTTATCTTAATAAGCCGGAAGGTGAATACCCATCAATTGCTAACTGGTATGCCTCTACTTATGCTGAGGGAGGTGACTACGCAAGTATCCTTGTTAAAACCAGAGAAGGTCGTCCCATTAAAATTGAGGGTAATTCTTTATCGGGAGTTTCAAGCGGGGTAAGTGCTCGCGTTCATGCGTCCCTCTTGGGTCTTTATGATATTGAAAAACTTAAAGGGCCCCAGAAGGGTGAGAACACAAAAATTAGCTGGGAAGTAGTAGACAAGGAAATCTCTACGCAGCTTGCTCAAATAGTGGTAAGTGGCCGCCCCATCCGTTTGGTGTCCTCTTCGATAATCAGCCCTTCTACGAAGGCTGTTGTTGCCGAATTTTCTGCTAAATACCCGACTACAACGCACGTGACGTATGATGCTAACTCAGTATCAGCACTCATCAGTGCAAATGAGTCTTCTTTTGGAAAGGCGGTTGTTCCTGCTTATGACTTCAGCAAGGCGGACGTTATCGTAGGTATTGATGCAGATTTCTTAGGTACTTGGATTGCACCAGATACTTTCTCGAAGCAATATGCTGACACTCGTCGTGTAAGTAGTGCCAAAGGAGGCAAGAGAGACATGTCTCGTCACTACCAGTTTGAGTCAATTCTTTCATTGACAGGTTCAAATGCTGACTACCGTTCTCCGGTGAAGCCATCTCAGCTTGGATTGGTTGTTACCAGCCTCTACAACAAAGTGGCCAGGAGTTTGGGAGCAGCAGCGCTGTCAGCACCAGCCTTGGATGTACCTAACCTTGATAAAGCAGCGGCTGATTTGGTAAGGGCCAATGGTAAAGCACTCGTGGTATCTGGTATCAATGATGTTGCTGTTCAGACGATAATTAATTCTCTCAACAGCCTGCTCGGTAGTTACTCTTCAACGATTGACTTGGGTGCTCCAATGACAGTACGTCAAGGGGACGATAAGGTAATGAATGCTTTTGTAGATGAGTTGAAAGCGGGTAGAGTAGGTGCTGTGATATTCCTGGACGCAAATCCAGTATACAATCATCCGCGTGGTGTCGAAATTGCCGAAGCACTTCCCAAAGTAGCTTTGAGCATTTCTTTCGCTGATCGTGCCGATGAGACATCTTCCCTGGCAAAATACATATGTCCGTCTTCTCACTATCTTGAATCTTGGGGAGACGCAGAGCCTCGGGTTGGGTTTTACAGCCTTACCCAGCCAACTATCACTCTGATATACAATACGCGTCAGGCACAGTCGAGCCTCTTGACCTGGGTAGGAAAGAGCGCAGACTACCACGAGTACGTGAAAGCTTACTGGCGTAGCAATATTTTCTCGCAATCATCAGGAGGCGACTTTGATCAATTCTGGATTAAGGCACTACACGATGGCGTTTTTGAGCCCAAGAAGGGAGCTGTTGCTTCAGGTGCTACATTCGTAGGTAATGTAAGTGCCGCCGCTACTCTGATCGGGCGTACTTACAAGGCTAGTGCTACCGGTTTAGAGCTTAAGCTTTATGAGAAAGTAGGTATGGGTACTGGCAACCAGGCCAATAATCCTTGGCTTCAGGAATTCCCCGAGCCTCTTACCAAAGCCTGTTGGGACAATTACGCATGTATTTCTAAGGCCACTGCCTCTGAACTTGGGGTAGAGCAGGCAGATGTGATCAAGGTTGAAATTCAGGGAAAATCAGTAGAACTTCCCGTTGTTATTCAGCCTGGCCAGGCCGCTGGTACAGTAGCTATTGCTATTGGTTACGGCCGGCAGAAGGCTGGTAAGTCTGGCAATGCAGTTGGTGTGAATGTGTATCCAATGGCCTCATTTGCCGCCGGGTTTCTTTCATTTGCTCCCGGAGACGTTATCGTTACCAAAACAGGAGATACTAAAGAGATCGCTCAGACCCAAACTCACGATACTGTGATGGGCCGTGAGTCGGTTCTTCAGGAGACTGTACTCGCTAAATATAAGACTAACGTACTGGCGGGTCGCTTCATACCTGAGGTACAAACTTCCGAAGGCCCCAAAGTGGCCACTGATATATCACTGTGGGATGGTCATGAGTATAAAAACCACTCGTGGGGAATGGTCATTGACCTTAACACCTGTACCGGTTGTAGTGCCTGCCTAATAGGTTGCCAGTCAGAAAATAACGTTTCTGTGGTTGGGCGTCAAGAGGTTATCAACCGTCGTGAAATGCACTGGATTCGTATTGACCGGTATTACAGTAGCGAGTCAGTAGACAATTTGGCAGGATTAGAAACCGCCGCAGAAAATCCTGAAGTCACTTTTCAGCCGTTGATGTGTCAGCACTGTAATAACGCTCCTTGCGAGACAGTTTGTCCGGTATTGGCTACCACCCATAGTTCGGAAGGTCTGAACCAAATGACTTACAACCGCTGTGTAGGTACAAGGTATTGTGCCAACAACTGCCCTTATAAGGTACGTCGCTTCAACTGGTTCAAGTACTTCGATAATGATAACTTCGATTATCATTACAACAACGACCTTGGTAAGATGGTGATCAATCCTGAGGTAACGGTTCGTTCACGTGGAGTAATTGAAAAATGTTCTATGTGTGTGCAGCGTATTCAGGAAGGTAAGCTCACCGCCAAGAAGGAAAGACGACGCCCGGTAGACGGCGAAATCATAACAGCTTGTGCACAGTCTTGCCCAACCAATGCGATAACTTTTGGCGACATGAATGATCCTGAGAGTGCTATTTCCAAGGTTCTGGAAGTAGAAAGAGAAGGTCGAGCGTTTCACATGCTGGAAGAAATCAACGTTCGTCCCCAGGTTTCATACCTGACAAAGGTCCGCAATAAGGACGTAGAAGCCGCTGCCGAGAAAGTAGAAGCTTAAGACTAGTAGAAATAAGTAAATAGAACATTAATTCAACATAAATTACAGTCGTATGCATGTTACTTCACCCGTGAGACCACCGCTCATTACTGGCGGAAAGACGTACGCCGATGTAACGGAAGATATATGCCGTCAGGTAGAAGGCAAACCCACCAAAGAATGGAAAATCGCATTCACTATTTCTGTGATTGTGTTAGCCTATGGTACGGCTTGCCTATTCTGGACCTGGTGGGAAGGTCTTGGCGTTTGGGGCTTAAATAAAACCGTAGGTTGGGCATGGGACATCACAAACTTTGTATGGTGGGTAGGTATCGGTCACGCCGGTACGCTGATCTCTGCCGTATTGCTTTTATTCCGTCAAAAGTGGAGAACCTCCATCAACAGGGCAGCTGAAGCAATGACCATTTTTGCGGTTTTGTGTGCAGCATCCTTTATTTTGATGCACATGGGACGTCCGTGGTTAGCTTACTGGGCTTTACCACTGCCTAATACTTTTGGATCACTTTGGGTTAACTTTAACTCACCACTGGTCTGGGACGTATTTGCGATTAGTACTTACTTCTCAGTCTCGTTGGTATTCTGGTACATTGGCCTTATTCCTGACCTTGCCACAATCCGTGACCGCGCTCAAAATAAAGTGTCTCGTTATATCTACGGAACTCTGGCAATGGGATGGAATGGATCAGCTAAGACTTGGTCACGCTATGAATACGTTAGCTTAATTCTTGCGGGTTTATCAACTCCTCTGGTACTTTCAGTACACACGATTGTAAGTATGGACTTTGCCACCTCGGTAATTCCAGGATGGCACACGACAATTTTTCCTCCTTATTTCGTAGCGGGAGCCATTTTCTCCGGCTTTGCCATGGTGCAAAACCTGATGTTGATCACGCGTGTTGTGTATCGACTTGAAGATTATATTACCTTGGAGCACATCGAATCAATGAACAAGGTGATTACCCTTACCGGTTCTATTGTCGGTGTTGCTTACCTAACTGAGTTCTTCATCGCTTGGTACTCTGGTGTAGAATACGAAAGCTATGCTTTCATTAACCGTGCCACCGGACCTTACTGGTGGGCATATTGGACGATGATGACCTGTAATGTGATTTCTCCACAGCTTTTCTGGTCCCGTCGGATTCGCCGGAGTATTACGTGGACTTTCTTCATCTCGGTAATTGTTAACATCGGAATGTGGTTCGAGCGCTTTGTAATTATTGTAACGTCGCTGCACCGTGACTACCTTCCTTCGAGCTGGGCTATGTTCTCGCCAACCCGTTATGATATTGGTGACTATATTTTCTCCTTTGGCTTCTTCTTTACTTTGTTCTTGCTTTTCTCTAAATACTTACCGGTAATTAACATGGCGGAATTGAAGGCGGTTATCCGATCGTCATCAGAAAAGTTGCCTGCTAAGGTGGCTGGTGTTGCCAAAGCAGAAAGAGTAACTAACCCTTCATTTAACAAAGACGCTCAATAAATACAATTGATCACGACTTATGGCAGAGATAAACGGAAAATATCTTGTGGGAGTGTACGATGATGATGAAGTGATACTTCATGCTGTTCCCACATTACGTAAAGCAGGAGTGAACATATCAGAAGTGTATTCTCCATTCGCAATCCACGGTTTAGACGAAGCACTGGGACATTCCCGTACCCGCATCGGTGTTGCCGCATTCATGTTTGGTATAGCGGGCTGCATTTGTGCACTATGCTTGACAATTTGGACAATGGGTATCGATTGGCCGATGATTGTAGGGGGGAAAGACCCTATTTCGATTCCAAACTATATCCCGGTTACTTTTGAACTTACAGTTCTGTTTACTGCATTTGGAATGGTCGGAACCTTTTTGGTGACGAATGGCCTAGGCCCTAGTGCAAATCCAAATATGTTTGATCTTCGCTCAACGGACAACAAGTTCGTAATGGCTATTGACCTTGGAAAGAACAAACTTACTGAAGAGCAGATTACGAAGGTTTTGAAAGAGTCAGGAGCCGAAGAGGTGAACATCAAACAATTCTAATTAAATCGGATGATGAATTTTCGAAATAAATATAAGTATGTATTGGTAGTAGCTTTTTTTGCTGTTGCCGTATCCAGCTGCAAGCGTGACCCTCAGAACCCAGGTTTAGAGTTTGCCCCTAACATGTACTGGTCGCTTGGCTATGAGCCTTTCCGTCAGATAAAAGCACACCCGATCAATCCTATGGGACTGAACATGCGGAACCCGGTTGAAGGTACTGTTTCACGCCGTAATTATGATACTAAGTTTGGTAGTGGTGACTCTGTTAAGATAGACTTCATGGTTTACAATGTACCCAAAGACAGTATTTCAATTGCAGAACGTACTCTTGTTAATCCAGTGCCAATGAATGAAAAATCTTTGGCAGAAGGCAAAGCCATGTACGAAAGATATTGTCAGCATTGTCATGGTGAAGGTGGCGCGGGTGATGGTACTGTTGGTAAAGTGTACAAGGGGGTTCCCAACTATAAAGCTGACGCCTACAAGGATATGAACGATGGGCACATTTTTCACGTGATTACACATGGCAAAGGTCGTATGTGGCCCCATGGATCCCAACTGGATCCTGAGGAGCGCTGGAAAGTAGTACACTATGTACATCAGCTTCAGAAAGATTCTTAAATTTTTGAAAACAGAGTAAAAAATACGATAATGGCATCAGCACATTCGATACCTTCCCTTGATGAACAATTTGAATTCACTTCGGGTGCAAAACGAAAATTACTAATTGGCGGAGCCATTGGATTGGCCTTGGTGCTGATTGGAGCTTTTTTGCTTGCTAACGGTTCCGGGCACGAAGCAGCCGGCAACGGCGCCGAACACGCAGAAGGTGCAGTTCACGCTAGTAACTGGATGACCCGCATATGGGCTAACATATGGGTAAATGCGGTGTATTTTACTGGAATTTCAGTGATAGGCATGTTTTTCATGTCTTACAATTATTTGGCTGAGGCAGGTTGGTCAGCAGTATTCAAAAGAATTCCTGAGGCAATGCCTGCGTTTTTACCAGTTACTGGTATCATAATGTTGATAACCTTCCTTCTAGGAGGCCATGATTTATTTCACTGGACCCATGAAGGTTTGTATGAAGTAGGCGGGGCAGAATACGACCCCATTATTGCGGGGAAGCAAGAATTTTTAAACACGCCTTTCTTTTTAGCAAGAATGGTGTTCTACTTTGTGTCATGGTACTCTCTCTGGAGAGTTATTCGGAATGCTTCCCTTAAAGAGGATGAAATTGGCGGTACGAAGTTCTATTACAAATCAATAAAGTTTGGAACGGCTTTTCTCATTGTATTTGCCGTAACTTCCTCAACTGCTGCGTGGGATTTTGTGATGTCAATCGACACCCACTGGTTCAGTACAATGTTTGGCTGGTACACGTTGGCTAGTTGGCATGTTTCCGGACTGGCAGTAATTACTTTAGCGGTGGTTACTCTACGTGAAATGGGCTACCTCAAAGCAGTAACGAATAGCCACCTGAGAGATTTAGGTAAATTTGTATTTGCGTTCAGTATTTTCTGGGCTTATATATGGTTCTCTCAATTCCTGCTCATTTATTACGCTAACCTACCCGAAGAAGCAATCTATTATGAAGAGCGTTTCAATGGTTATGGCGGTATTTTTAAAGCGCCGTTTTTCATTACTCTTTTTCTAAACTTTTTCTTTCCATTCCTAGTTCTTATGACAAGGGATGCAAAGGCTACGCATTCGATTCTCAAGGTAGCGTGTTGGAGTGTGTTGATAGGTCATTACTTTGATTTTTACACGAATATTATGCCCGGTACAGTAGGGGAAAACGCTGGTTTTGGACCCGTTGAGTTTGGATTTATCCTGTTGTTCGTATGCTCTTTCATTTGGGTGATTTCTGCTCAGCTTACCAAAGCAAATCTTGTCCCCAAGAATCATCCGATGCTCGAAGAGTCTTTGCACCACGATATAGCGTAGTATAAGCACAATAAAATAATCATCATGACTTACATAATTGGATTTCTTGTTGTCATCTTTTTGGTGTTGACTATTATGGTCATTTCCAAGATGCGAAATGTCCTCAAAGGAGTTAACAGCACCAGTGAACCAACCGATAATCCGGAAGGTAATGGTTGGAACGCAGCGATGTTTATCGTATTCTTAGTTTTGGGTACAGTTGGCTTCGTATGGTCATACATAAGTGCGGAAAAGAGTTTTCTGCCCGAAGCATCTTCCATCCACGGAAGAAGAACAGATGACCTTTTTTGGCTTTCAATGGGTGTCTTAACGATTGCTTTCTTTTTCGTTAATTTTCTTATATTCTACTTCGCATGGAAGTATCAGTACAAGTCAGGCAGGAAAGCAACTTTCTACCCAGAGAACCACAAACTTGAAATCATTTGGACTATTGTTCCCGCCGTTATAATGGCGCTTCTGGTATTTACCGGGTGGAAAGCGTGGTCTGACATTACATCTGACGCCCCAAAGGATGCAGAGGTATTTGAGATCATGGGTAAACAGTTTGGTTGGTACGTACGTTATCCAGGTGTTGATAATAGGCAGCTCGGTAATTATAACTATAAACTAATTGATAACCAAAATGAAATGGGTATCGATTTGTCAGATGAAAATGCATTTGATGATTTCATTAGTGTATCAGAGTTGCACGTACCAGTTAACAAGCCTGTTCTTTTGAAAATAAGAGCACGCGATGTACTGCACAGCGTATTTATCCCTCACATGCGTGTGAAAATGGACGCGGTTCCTGGAATGCCTACTAAATTCTGGTTTGTACCAGACAAAACCACTGCTCAAATGCGTTCTGACCTAACTAATCCTGACTTTGACTATGAGATCGCTTGTACCGAAGTTTGTGGCCGTGGTCACTTTGCAATGCGTCTTCGCCTGATCGTTGAAGATGAGGCTTCGTATCAGAAGTGGTGTGCAGAGCAGAAAACTTTCTTGGAAACTTACCCAGAATACTTGGCCAAAGTTCCTGATAATTTGAAAGCAAAGGCAATGAAATACGTCCCGGCGCTAGGAACTCCGGATAGCACGATGGTCCAAGTAACTGGAGCCTCGGTGGGAACATCAGCATCACTTCGTTAATAAATTTTTTAAAATTAATTCATTGTAGATATGTCAGTAGTAGAAACAGGAATTGATGCGGTCGTACATGAAGATGAGAATGTACATCACGACGAGCAGAACTTCTGGCGGAAGTATATTTTTTCTGAGGATCACAAAGTAATTGCAAAGCAGTATCTGATCACCGGTATATTTTGGGCAATACTTGGAATTGCAATGTCATCAGTTTTTCGTCTTCAACTAGGTTTTCCCAATGCAGATAATTCCTGGCTAAAACCTTTTTTAGGCAAATGGATCGATGAGGCAGGTAAGATCGATCCCAATTTTTATCTTGCCCTCGTGACAATGCACGGTACTATCATGGTATTCTTTGTGTTGACGGCTGGCTTGAGTGGTACATTCAGTAATTTTTTGATTCCCCTTCAAATTGGTGCCCGAGACATGGCATCCGGATTCTTGAACATGTTGTCGTACTGGTTCTTCTTTATTGCCAGTGTGATTATGTTTTCTTCGCTGTTCCTTCAAATGGGTCCAGCAGCAGGTGGATGGGTCATATACCCACCTCTAAGTGCCCTGCCCCAAGCTCACCCGGGTTCAGGAATGGGCATGACGTTGTGGCTGACAAGTATGACGTTGTTTATTGTATCACAGCTATTGGGTGGCATTAACTACATCACTACGGTTATTAACCTCCGAACGAGGGGTATGACATTTAGTCGTCTCCCCTTGACAATTTGGGCGTTCATGATTACCGCAATTCTTGGTTTGATTTCATTCCCGGTATTGTTGTCAGCCACATTATTGCTGATTTTTGATCGTCACTTTGGAACTAGTTTCTATCTGTCTGAGATATACATTGGAGGAGAAGCACTACCTAACGTTGGTGGTAGCCCGATTCTATTTCAACACTTATTTTGGTTCCTGGGACATCCGGAGGTATATATCGTACTTCTTCCAGCGCTAGGCATTACATCCGAAATTATTGCTACTAATTCCCGTAAGCCAATCTTTGGATATAGGGCCATGATCGCATCGATGTTAGGTATTGCTTTTCTTGCGTTTGTTGTATGGGGTCACCACATGTTTGTGACTGGTATGAATCCGTTCCTTGGCTCGGTATTCATGTTTTTGACGCTGATTATCGCGGTACCATCCGCAGTGAAGGCCTTTAACTACATTACGACACTTTGGCAGGGTAATATTGTGTTTACTCCTGCAATGCTTTTCTCGATTGGGCTAGTTTCTTTCTTTGTGTCGGGTGGTTTGACTGGTATTATTTTGGGTAACAGCGCCCTTGATATTCAATTGCATGATACTTATTTCGTAGTAGCCCACTTCCACATCGTAATGGGTGCTGCGTCGGCGTTCGGGTTATTTGCCGGTGTTTACCACTGGTTCCCCAAAATGTTTGGCCGTATGATGAACAATACATTGGGTCAGGTACATTTCTGGTTAACATTTATCGGGATTTATCTTGTGTTCTTTCCAATGCACTATATTGGTATCGCAGGTTTCCCACGTCGTTACTACCAGTTCACTAGCTATGATTTTACCAAGTCATTTACTGACCTGAATATGTTCGTGACTATTGCGGCGGTGTTTACTTTCTTTGCCCAGTTTATCTTCCTTTGGAATTTCTTCTCTAGTATTTTTAGAGGTAAGAAGGCTCCTCAGAATCCATGGCGTTCCAACACGTTGGAATGGACTGCACCAGTCAACCCCGGCCACGGTAACTGGCCTGGTGAGATCCCTGCGGTATATCGTTGGTCTTATGATTATAGTAAGCCCGGTGCTCCCGAAGATTTTATCCCCCAAAATGTACCCTATTCACAGACACTAGAATCTAATTTGCCTCACGAAAATGAGCAGATTTCGATGGAGGCTGAGATAGAGGCGCAAAACTTCAATGATCAATTTAAAAACACTCATTGATCCAAAATACAACCGTGTTTTCAGGCGTCTAGCTCTGTTTACAGTCGCGACGGTCTATCTGCTGATTATTGCAGGTGGTGTCGTTAGAAGTACAGGAGCAGGCATGGGATGTCCTGATTGGCCTAAATGCTTTGGTAGCTGGATACCTCCCACGGAGGTGTCCCAGCTACCATTGGATTATAAGGAGATTTATGGAGCCAAGTTAAAAGGTGAAGTAGAATTTAATGCGGTTAAGACTTGGATTGAATACGTGAATCGCCTATTGGGCGTGTTCACCGGTTTGCTAATATTTGCTACCTTGCTAGCATCGATACCTTACCTGCGTACATCACAACCCCGCATTTTCTTCGCTAGCCTATCAGCTTTTATCTTAGTAGGCTTCCAGGGGTGGTTGGGTTCGAAGGTCGTCTCTACTGAACTGCACCCATTTATGGTGACGCTGCATATGATTGTAGCGATCGTAATCGTTTTCATATTGCTGCTTGTTCTTACCAAGACCTACGCTGGTAAATTACTGCCAGAGAAAGTTGAGAAGAAGAAAATGATTAAACTGGTTCTAGTTGTTGCTCTAATTTTGTCATTTTCTCAAGTAATGCTGGGTACGCAAGTACGAGAATCCATGGATATGGTCATTAGGGGACTAGGCTATACGGCCAGAAATGAATGGGTGGAAGGCCTTGGACTTTCGTTTTATATTCATCGATCTTTCTCAATTCTGGTACTAGTGAGTAATGCCTTGGTTTTGTATGGCATATCGAAGTTTGTAAGGAACGCTGGTACATTGTATTCGCTCGCAAAGTTATTGATGGCCTTAGTGCTTGTAGAAGTTTTGACAGGGATCATTATGGCCTATTTTGCGGTTCCTGCTTTTGCACAGCCTATTCACCTGACCGTAGCAATTATGATGTTGGGTATTCAATTTGTAATCTGGACTAGTCTGGATGCTAACAAAGAATTAAAGAATATAATGCCACGTAAAACAGAAGCACTTGTTTCTTAAGAGAGTTTGTGGTCTACTAGGTGGTTCTAATACTATGAAAAAATGATTGTGTCCGATAATAATTTGACTATTGATAGTAAGGTTGGTATGAAGTTGAAGGCTTTTTTTGAGCTTCTCAAGTTTAGACTCTCGACCCTTGTTGCCTTCTCGGGTGCGTATGGGTACAGCTTAGCCACTAATACAATTGACTTGGGTTTACTAACCATATTTTGTGTGGCAGCGATAGGGATTACGGGTGCGGCCAACATCATCAACCAGATCATTGAAAAAGATTTGGATAAGTTGATGAAAAGAACCGAAAATAGACCCCTACCCAGTGGCAGGGTTACGGTGCAGGAGGCAATAGTTTGGGCCCTATTTCTGGGTACTTCATCCCTTCTTATATTTACTCTTTTCTTCAATATAAGCACAGCGCTTCTAGCGGCGTTATCACTAATTCTGTATGGATTCGTTTACACACCCTTGAAAAGAGTTGGGCCAATTGCTGTTTTCGTGGGCGCAATACCCGGCGCGTTTCCCCCTATGATTGGCTGGGTGGCGGCTACGAATCAGTTTGGTTTAGAGCCAGGAATATTGTTTGCTATTCAATTCTTCTGGCAGTTTCCTCACTTTTGGGCTATTGCTTGGGTTTTGGATGAGGATTACAAAAGAGCGGGCTTTAAATTACTTCCTTCTGAAGGTGGGAAAGACCTGAATACTGCAATTCAGATGATGATTTACACCCTGTTTTTATTGCCCTTTGGCTGGCTGCCTTTTAAGCTAGAAATGACTGGGATAAACTCCGCTTTCATCGCAACGATTTTCGGTGTTTTGTTTCTGGCTCAAACGTTTCATCTAATGCGTAAGTGTACCGATAAAACTGCGCTACAACTGATGTTCGGATCATTTATCTATTTGCCAATTGTGCAGATAGCGTTTTTACTTGATAAATTATAATACCTTAGATAGCGATTATGGATACGCTTCATCAATTACCTATACAGAAAGAACCGGAGGCAACCTTATCGGTTGATCCGAAAAAGTTTATATTATGGTTGTTTATCGTTAGTATTGTAATGCTCTTTGCGTCACAAACAAGCGCTTACTTAGTGCGTCGGGCCGAAGGGAATTGGCTCGAATTTGAGATGCCAGCTATATTTACATATAGTACATTTGTACTTATAGCGAGTAGTCTGAGCATGCAGTGGGCATACTTTTCAGCAAAAAAAGATAATTTTAGTAATCTGAGAATTGCAATTTCTATTACTTTTGTGCTGGGACTAGCGTTCTTGTGGATGCAATTTGAAGGATGGAGAGAGATGGTAAATATGAAGGTTTACTTTGTAGGTAACCCTTCAGGCTCCTTTTTGTATGTATTCACCGGCCTTCACGGTTTCCACCTAATAAGCGGTCTCTTTGTATTGACGTATGCTTTAATTGCCGCCTTCAAGTTGAATGTGCATGCCAAAAGCCTACGTCAAATTGAAATTTGTGCTACCTACTGGCATTTTCTGGATATATTGTGGGTGTATCTGTTTATCTTTTTATTGACTTTTAATTGATAATTTAACGAAGCGATGGCTGCAACGACAACAGGTACCGTAGAACCAAAAATGTGGATGGGCGGAATTGAGCCTATGAAGGCGAGTTATGGAAAACTCATGATGTGGTTTTTTCTTATCTCCGATACATTTACTTTCTCCGCTTTATTGGTTTCTTATGGATTGGTACGTTTTAGCTACACTGCGTATGCGGGCGAAGTAGCAGACTTTACTTTCTCTAATCTTTATTGGCCTATTCCCGAAAAAGTATACGAGGCTGTTCCATTCCTTCACGGTATTGAGCTCCCCCTTGTATTTGTGGGAATTATGACTTTTATTCTCATTTTCAGTAGCGTGACGATGGTACTTGCGGTTGAAGCAGGCCACCGAATGGACAAAGCTAGTGTAGAGAAGTACATGTTGTGGACTATTCTGGGCGGATTTACCTTTTTGGGCTGCCAAGCATGGGAATGGGCTCACTTTATTCATGGTACTGAAAGCGGAACTATGGTACGTGAGATCGTAAATGGAACATGGATTGAAAAGACTATTTTCGGTGCTAATCTGGCTGAAAATCAATACGGACCTCCTGCATTCGCTGATTTCTTTTTCTTTATTACCGGCTTTCACGGAACTCATGTATTTAGTGGAGTCTTACTCAATATCCTAATCTATTACCGCTCTGCCACCGGTTTTTACGACCGTCGTGGACACTACGAAATGGTTGAGAAAGTCGGTCTTTATTGGCACTTTGTCGACCTTGTTTGGGTATTTGTCTTTACCTTCTTCTACCTCGTTTAACCAAGTATAAATTTAACTACCATGGCTGATATTAATACACATGATCAGAGTTCCGATGGAGGAGCAGCAGAGCGTAAGCAGATCTGGAAAGTCTTCATCATTCTGTCGCTAATTACTGCTTTGGAATTCGTAATTGCCTTCACCTTCGCACACGGGACTCTTAAAGTGGCGATTTTTGTCGGAATGACGATTGTTAAGGCGTTTTACATTGTAGGTGAGTTCATGCACTTAAAACATGAGGCCAAATCCTTGATTTGGTCGATTCTAATTCCTTGCATTTTTGTAGTATGGTTATTACTAGCTCTAATGCTGGAAGGCGGTTCGATTTTTAGCGTAAGATAATTGTATGCGTAAATACTTAAAGACCGGGTTGCTAATGTTAACATTAGCATTCCCGGTTTTAATTTTTCTATTCCTTAAGATTTTCACAACCAATCATTACGATTTGCCGTACTATGTCCCGATGATAGATTCGGTGAGTAATGCGGTAGTAATGAACGAAGGAGACACTGTATTTTATCAGCTAAATGATTTTAGCTTGATAACAACCTCCAACGAACCGCTGACATCAGATCAGCTTCGGGGTAAAATGATGGTTTTAAGTAGTATTCGGTTAGCAAACGTTGACGGGTACGATAAAGTCCTCGGTGAGTTGGTAAGAATCAATAAACTCAGTGAATCATATCCAGAACTGATAATTCTTACTCTTATTCCTGAAAAGGAAAACGGTATAAAAACGGAGCTGGAAAAGAGGCGGGTGGTGTCAGAATTATGGAAGGTTATTAGCGTAACTGATTCAAGCCAATACGAGTACGTTGATAAGATCTTCCATCTTAGCGAAAAGGCGGGTATACACCAAACTATTTCGTCAAATAATCGGTTAAGTTTAGTAGATGCTTCTGGATATACACGAGGATATTACAACGCCCTTGACCCCGAAGATATTGATCGCCTAATGGCCGAAATTAAGATTTTAGATTACAGTAAAAACTTAAAAGAGTAGGGTTTTATGGAGTCGCTTATCATAGAGAAAAATGCCAAATACAACCGGTTAATCAAATTACTAGCGATAACCATTCCGGTAGTTGTTGCTATACTTTTGAGTATTAGAGAAAAAGTTGATCTGGGAGAATGGACTAAGTTGTTACCACACATCAATGGGGCAATTAATTCAGCCACTTCTATATTATTATTGATTGGTTTTTATTTCATCAGAAATAAAAATATCGCGGCCCACCGTCGTGTGATGACATCCGCCTTTGTTCTTGGCTCTTTGTTTTTGGTTAGCTACGTGTTGTATCATTTGTCAAATGAATCAACCGCATTCGGTGGAGAGGGCCTGATTCGTCCGGTTTATTATTTCCTACTTGTCAGCCATATCACTCTCTCGATCGTAGTTGTATGGTTCGTGTTGCGGGCAGTCTACTTTGCATACAGTGGTCAGATTGGTGAGCATAAAAAGGCAGTTAAATGGGCATTCCCAATATGGCTGTATGTAAGTGTGACGGGAGTGATCGTTTATTTACTAATTAGTCCTTATTATGTATGAAAAATATTGTCAGAAAAATTATTCTACTAGTGACCTTACTAGCACTGAATACCAGCCAACTTTGGGCCCAATGTGCCATGTGCCGGGGCTCCGTTGAAAGTACCATGGGAAACGGCCGTAACAACGTTGGTATTGGCTTGAACGTTGGTATCATGTACCTCTTTATAATGCCGTACCTCATCGTATTTGCCGTAGCTTTTATGTGGTATCGTACTAGTCGTAAAACCAGAGAAGAGCAGCGATTGGTAGCTGCGCAGGTTCGACGGGCAATGGGAAATTAAATAGTATCAAAAGTATTAAAAGTATTGTAGAGGTAGACCATAAGGTCTACCTCCTTTTTTTATTCCCACAGCGGATAATGCAAAAGTGTTGTCTGACTACCAAAGAACAACTTGGTTGAGCTCTCAAATGACTGAGTGTAATCAGAGACGTAAAAATCGCGTTTGCCTTCTCCTTTTTCATTTACAAGGTAGTGCTGTTCTAACCAAGACCGAAGAGAGTGAGCAACAATTTCGGAAGTGTCAAGAATCTCAACGGCATCACTGTAATATCCCTTGATCTGTTTTTTGATGAGCGGGTAGTGGGTGCAACCCAAAATGAGTGCCTCAATATCATCTAGCGCCGGGTCAGACAGATATTGGGCGATTATACTTTCACTGATTGAATTGTCAAAAAAACCTTCTTCAATCATCGGTGCCAGCAGTGGCGTTGCCAATGATTTTAGCACGATATTTCTATTTAGAGCGTCTACTTTTTTCTTGTAGACATTTGAAAGTACAGTTTGCTTTGTACCAATAAGCCCGATGGTCTTCCCTTTATATCGTTCTTTTATGTAATCAATTACGGGATCAATTACATTGACAATCCGCGCTTTACTGCCTACATACTCTTTCGCTAGCTCAAAGGCAGCGGCCGAGGCAGAGTTGCAGGCTATAAGAATAACCTTGCATTGTTGTTGAATAAGTACATTACAGATCTTGATAGAGTAAGCTTGGATAGCAGCGGTAGACTTATCGCCATAAGGTAGGTGAGCTGTATCACCAAAGTAAATTGTATTTTCACGGGGTAGTAATCGGGTAACTGCCCTGGCGACGGTCATACCCCCAATACCACTATCAAATATTCCAATCGGAGCTGTCGAATCAAGCATATAAAATTATTACTGATCTAAAAAATAGTTTATAGTATTGCTGATCAGGTAGTTGTTCCTATTTTCAAAGTTCCGGGATGTTCTAATTTGAAATAATTTAAATTATTATGAAGCCCCATGCAACCTGATAAGGGCTAATATGCATCTAGTAAATGAAATCACCCTAACAGAATGGTTAAAATTATACCCTTTTTTAATCAGGAAGCCCAATTAATCAAGGCCCTGAAAAAAGAAGACGCCAAAGCACAGCGACAGTTGTACGATAAGTATTCGTCAAAGATGCTCGGTGTGTGTATGCGATATGTAGGAGACCAGATGACAGCGGAAGATGTTTTGGTTGAAGGCTTTATGAAGGTATTTAGTAAGATTGAGCAGTTTAAGGAAGAAGGAAGTCTTGAAGGGTGGATACGCAGGATTATGGTTAATGAAGCATTGAGCTATCTACGTCAAAAGAAACGCAGCCTAGAAGATACTGACCTGGATGAAGCCCAACGCGTTGCGGATACGGTACAGGCTGACGAACTTTTGGAGGCCGAAGATATGAAACAAATGATTGATCGACTCCCTAGCGGCTACCGGACCGTTTTTAACCTATATGCAATAGAAGGATACAGTCACGCTGAGGTAGCTGCTATGCTGCGAATTACAGAGAGTACCTCAAAGTCGCAGCTACATCGGGCAAGAGCACTTTTGCAGCAGTATGTAGAGCAGTGGGAGAACGAGTATAAAAAAAAAGTAAACTATGAAAGAACATCCAATTGATGATCTGTTTGCTAAGAAGCTTTCCAATTGGGAGCCGAAGGCATCACCTGATCTATGGAATAGAATAGAAGGAAAGCAGCAGACCTCATCCCGTGAAGGTGGCTGGTGGTATTGGTATGCAGCAGCTGGGGTAGTGTTTGTCATGATGGTGGGATACATGGTGTGGCAGGGGCAAAACTCAGCTTTACAGCCAGCTAACGAGACCATCGCCAAACTTGATGTGATTCAGGAACAAACTCAGGAAATTCAAAGTATAGTAAGTCAGGATTCAGATCGAGCAATAATTGCAACTTTGGATGAACTGAAAAATGAAATTCCTAAGAGTAAGCAATCCCCGCCTTCGGTGACTTTTCTTGACATAAATCCTACCGTAGAGAAAGAGGAGAAATACGTAGCAGCCATCGACATACCAGACTTCAAACCCATTCAAAAGGAAGGATATTCGCCGCAGGCGTCTGAAACATCAGATAAGAGTATGCCGATAATAGTACCAATGCCTACGGAAATAGCACTCGGGTTAAGCGATGAACCCAAGGTAGAGCAATCCAAGAATAGGGTAATAGTAGCCCATATTCTGGTCAATGAGGACGAGACAAAACCCGACGGCTTGCGGTCTTCGAAATTTATCAAGGTACTTCGTCAACTCAAAAATGTCAAAGAAGGCGATACCGTCGACTGGCAAGAGGTTGGCTTTAATCCTAAAAATCTAATTGCGAGAGCCGATGAACGGTTGAAAAATAAAGAAGAGAAGGTCTCCAAATACTACCAAAACTTAAAAGAAAAGACCAAATTATAATTAGCATGGCCATGAGAAAAATCTTTAAAACACTTGTAATTGGCATATTTTGCCTTTTGAGCGTTGTGACCGCTCAGGCGACCGCCGCAAAGAAAGACTCCATCATCGTTACGTTTGGAGATAAAACCCGCCTAATTATTTATGGAGAAGATCGAAAAGAGCTAGAGAAGCTCATGAAGTACGATTTGAATAAGTTACTGAAAGACCTCGGAGCTAGGCTAGATACTATGTCTGGTGACAACAAAATATTTTATGATGATATAGATGCCCGCACTTATTTAAAAGATAGTTCTGGCGTAGACAAAGACAAAAACTACGTGCGAATCAATCTGAAAGGAATTCGGATTAAAGACGGCGAAACGGAGGTAAGTATCACCACCAAAGGAATAGATATTAAGGACGGCGAAGAACGGGTGAGGGTTGGCAAGAAGGATGATACGTACGAAAGTGATTCTACCAATAATGATGACGATAGTATCACGACTATCCATCGGGTTAGAAAGTACAAGAGTCCACGACAAGGATTTAACGTTAGCCTGGGCCTCAATGCTTACGCTAGTAATAGTCCGGTGGGTTACGATACCGAAGCTTATGACCTACGACCTTTTGGCTCACGCTATGTAGCCCTTAGTATGATCAAAAGTGCAACTATCGTTCGGGGTAAAAATGCAGGATTACATGTAGATTTTGGACTGGATGTGGCTTGGAATAACCTGATGTTTGAAGGTAGCAACACCGTTGTAAAAGGCGCTTCCGAATTAGGTTTTTCTCCATTGTTGAATAATGAAGGACGGGCTGTGGATCTACGTAAAAGTAAGCTGACTGTACCGTACGTCAATTTCTCCTTAATGCCTACAATCAGCTTTCCTAAGTCGGCGATTTCACACATCAGCGGTGGTATGTATGCGGGCTATCGATTAGGTGGATACACCAAGACTAAATTAGGTTCAGACGGAAAGAAAGATCATATCAAGGGAGATTACTATCTGAATGATTTCCGGTACGGGGCCGGCTTTGAGCTAGGAATTAAGAATTTTGTGGACTTCTTCGTTCAGTATGATATGAATCCATTATTCCAGGATAATCGCGGACCCAACGTCAAAATGATCAATTTTGGGATAAGATTATAAAACAAAAAAATGGCCCTGAAACGCATTGGGGCCACCTTTTTGTTTTTTTTGATAAATTTTTCAAAAAGAATTTGACAATATTCAAAAAGAGTATAATTTTGTGCCTCCAAAGTAAATCGTAGAGGGGTTTACGGCTGATTTGAAATAATGATTGGGGGTGTACCAGAGTGGCCAAATGGGGCAGACTGTAAATCTGCTGGTTTATACCTTCGGTGGTTCGAATCCATCCGCCCCCACCAATGTCGCGGGAGTAGCTCAGTTGGTAGAGCGATAGCCTTCCAAGCTATAGGTCGCGAGTTCGAACCTCGTCTCCCGCTCACAATTTATAGACGTCAAAGCGGTCACGGAAAATATCCTTTGGAAATTCTTTTCGTTGATCGCTTTTGATATTTTGGAATTAATGCTGTTGTAGCTCAGGGGTAGAGCACTTCCTTGGTAAGGAAGAGGTCAGGGGTTCAAATCCCCTCAACAGCTCGAAGAAATAAACATTGCGAGCACTTTCTTGGCGAGGAAGAGGTCAGGGACGGTCCGCCGCCGCGGTTCAAATCCCCTCAACAGCTCGAAGAAATAAACATTGCGAGCACTTTCTTGGCAAGGAAGAGGTCAGGGACGATCCGCCGCCGCGGTTCAAATCCCCTCAACAGCTCGAAGAAGAAAACATTGCGAGCACTTTCTTGGTGGAGGAAGAGGTCAGGGACGGTCCGCTGCCGCGGTTCAAATTCCCTCAAAAGCTCGAAGAAATAAACATTGCGAGCACTTTCTTGGTGAGGAAGAGGTCAGGGACAGTCCGCCGTTGCGGTTCGAGTTTCCTCAACGGTTTGAAAACATAATTGAGAAAAAGTACTTGAGAAAGTGCTGGGAGGCTGTCCGCTACTGCGCGATTATATCTCCTCAGTGGTCTGGATAGAGAAGTTGATTTTTTAGTTTATATATTGATTGATTGCACTTGTGCGATCAGGAGTAAAATCAGCAAGCGTTAACAAATTCGTATTAACTTTTAATTTTAGCATACCAAAAACATGGCAAAAGAGACATTTGACCGCTCGAAACCGCACGTTAATATCGGTACAATCGGGCACGTTGACCACGGTAAAACTACCCTGACCGCTGCGATTACATCTGTTCTCGCAGGTAAGGGATTGTCAGCAAAGCGTGATTTCTCCTCTATTGATAATGCCCCCGAAGAGAAGGAACGTGGTATTACGATCAATACTTCACACGTAGAATATCAGACAATTAATCGTCATTATGCGCACGTTGATTGTCCTGGCCACGCTGACTATGTAAAGAACATGGTAACAGGTGCAGCCCAGATGGATGGTGCTATTATTGTAGTAGCTGCCACTGATGGACCTATGCCACAAACTCGTGAGCACATCCTGTTGGCTCGTCAGGTAGGTGTACCTCAATTAGTAGTGTTCATGAATAAAGTGGACATGGTTGATGATCCCGAACTACTTGAGCTAGTTGAAATGGAGATTCGTGAGCTTTTAAGCTTCTACGAATATGATGGAGATAACATTCCTGTAATTCAAGGTTCCGCGCTTGGAGCGCTCAACGGTGAAGAGAAGTGGGTGAAGACTGTGGAAGAATTGATGGACGCTGTTGATAGCTATATCCCAATCCCTCCACGTATGACTGAGCTTCCATTCTTGATGCCTGTGGAAGACGTATTCTCGATTACTGGTCGTGGTACTGTTGCGACAGGTCGTATTGAGCGTGGTATAGTTAACTCAGGAGAGGGTGTTGATATTTTAGGTATGGGTGCTGAGAACCTCAAATCAACCGTAACTGGTGTTGAGATGTTCCGTAAGATCCTTGACCGTGGTGAAGCCGGTGATAACGTAGGACTATTGTTGCGCGGTATCGATAAAGAAGATATCCGTCGTGGTATGGTAATCTGTAAGCCAGGTTCAGTAAAGCCTCACGCTCATTTCAAAGCAGAGGTCTATGTACTTTCGAAAGAAGAAGGTGGACGTCACACTCCATTCTTTAACAAATATCGTCCTCAGTTTTACTTCCGTACCACGGACGTAACTGGTGAGATCACTCTTCCTGAAGGAGTTGAAATGGTAATGCCAGGTGATAACATCACTATTGATGTGAAGTTGATTAACAAAATTGCGATGGAAAAGGGTCTGCGTTTCGCTATCCGTGAGGGTGGTCGTACGGTAGGTGCCGGTCAAGTGACTGAGATTCTCGACTAAGGATAATAAATACCACAAAAACAAGTGCATTTCTGTATGAAATGCACTTGTTTTTTGTGATAAGATTACTATCTTTGCAGCCCCAAACGTTGGGCAACGAATAGAATTGAGTATAAACGGGTGTAGTTCAAGGGTAGAATAGCGGTCTCCAAAACCGTTGATGGGAGTTCGAATCTCTCCACCCGTGCCAAGCATTAAATCAAAAATGGAAAAGCTTACCTCATTTTTTAAAGCTTCTTGGGAAGAGATAACCCAACACGTGACTTGGCCTCCATTTAACGAGCTTCAGTCCAATACAACATTGGTGTTAGTGGGGTCACTCATCTTTGCCTTTGTGGTAGGGTTGATGGACTTTGTTTTCGAGAATGCACTCAATCTATTTTATCAGACTTTCTAAGACATTCAATTGGATGTTTTAACAACCCAGAACGGCATGACTGGTGTAAATTGGTACGTATTAAGAGCAGTATCGGGTCAGGAGAAGAAAATCAAGACTTATATTGAGAATGAACTCGCCCGACAAAGTCTCAGCGAATACGTTCCGGAGGTATTAATCCCGACGGAAAAAATATATGAAATGCGGAATGGTAAGAAAAGAGTTCGTGAAAAGAATTTCTTCCCCGGCTACATTATAATATCTGCTGATCTTTCGAAAGGAGAGGTGCTTCACTTGATTACAAGTATGCCGGGAGTTATCGGTTTTCTCGGAAATTCCGAAGGTAAGGGTAACTCGAAAGTGCCGGTTGCTTTACGCCAATCAGAGATTAATCGTATTCTGGGGCGGGTAGATGAAGCGGCACAAGAAGAAGAAGCTCCATCAATGTCTTTCATTAAAGGTGAAAGTGTGAAGGTAGTTGATGGCCCTTTCAGTGGCTTTATCGGTGCGGTTGAAGAAGTATTTGACGAGAAGAAAAAACTCAATGTAGTTGTAAAAATATTCGGGCGGAGTACGCCCGTGGAACTCAGTTACGCACAAGTAGAAAAGGAAAGTTGATACCCCTTGCGGGCAGGAGCTTCACCTGCAAGTGAGCCGTCAGGATAAACAACGAACCGAACAAACTCCAAAACAATGGCAAAAGAAATAACCGGATACGTCAAACTCCAAGTGAAGGGTGGCCAGGCTAACCCATCACCTCCTATTGGACCTGCATTGGGTTCTAAGGGTTTGAACATCATGGAGTTTTGCAAACAGTTCAATGGCCGTACCCAAGACAAAATAGGTATGGTTTTGCCGGTAGTCATCACGTACTACAAGGATAAGTCTTTTGATTTTGTCATCAAGACTCCTCCTGCAGCAATTCTGCTCATGGAAGCATCCAAATTGAAGAAAGGTTCGGCTCAGCCAAACCGTGCAAAAGTAGGATCAGTTACTTGGGATCAGGTTCGTCAGATCACTGAAACCAAAATGCCTGACTTAAATTGCTTTACAGTTGATGCGGGAATGAAAATGATAGCTGGTACAGCTCGTAGTATGGGTATTACCGTGTCTGGCAAAGCCCCGTGGGAAGAAAACAACTAAGCGTTTAGAGATACGCCTAAGAAACTTAAGAACATGGGAAAATTGACGAAAAAGAAAAAAGAGGCTCTATCGAAGTTCGACGACACTCAGGTGTACTCGTTCCAGCAGGCTGCCGAAGTTCTCAAAACTATTTCATACACAAAGTTTGATTCCTCTGTGGATATTGACGTCCGTTTGGGTGTTGATCCTCGTAAGGCAGATCAAATGGTGCGTGGTGTAGTGACCCTACCTCACGGTACAGGTAAAGAAGTTCGCGTGCTGGTATTGTGTACCCCTGACAAGGAAGCTGAAGCGACTGAGGCCGGTGCTAATTACGCAGGTCTGGATGAGTACATCCAAAAAATCGAACAAGGTTGGACCGATATTGACGTAATTATTACGATGCCAAGTGTAATGGCTAAGGTAGGTAAGTTGGGTAAAATCCTCGGTCCTCGCGGATTGATGCCAAACCCTAAATCAGGTACAGTAACTACTGACGTTGCAAAAGCTGTCAAGGAAGTCAAAGCGGGTAAGATCGATTTCAAAGTAGATAAGTTTGGAATTATTCATACCAGTATCGGTAAGGTCTCTTTTGGCCCCGAGCAACTTGCACAGAATGCACAGGAGGTTATGAATACACTGGTTCGCCTAAAGCCTTCTTCGGCAAAAGGTACGTATGTGAGAAGCATTTACTTGTCGAGTACGATGAGTCCGAGTGTTTCCATTGACAAAAACACGATTCCAGGCTTATAATTATGACAAGGGAAGAAAAAGCAGTAGTAATTGACGAATTGAGTCAGAAATTCGCAGACACGCCTTACTTCTACATCACAAGTGCATCAGGGATGTCAGTTGATGAAGTTAATCAACTTCGTCGCCTCTGCTTTGAGCGTGGTGTTGAGTACCGTGTGATCAAGAATACTCTGATCAAAAAAGCCCTTGAAACGCTCACAACCGATTACACTCCTTTCGAAGAAAGTGTTTTGAGAGGATTTTCGGGAGTGATGTTTCACCCGGAGTCAGGTAAAGTCCCGGCACAGTTGATCAAAGATTTTCGTAAGAAATCCGGCAAAGATAAACTGAAATTGAAAGGTGCCTCAGTGGATTTGTCCCTATTTATAGGAGCAGACCAACTTGAGATTCTAGTTTCACTCAAATCGAAGCAGGAGCTTTTAGGAGAAGTGATCGGATTGTTGCAATCACCCGCCAAGAATGTTATATCTGCCCTACAAAGTGGTGGAAATAAATTGGCTGGTATCATCAAGACTTTATCCGAGAAAGAATAGTATTTAGTGGTATTATACCTGATCCGGAGTGGCTATCGATCAGGGTTTATCAAGCCGTCAAATAGTTAAAAAATCATTCGTAATCACTTAATCAAAAATAAAAATGGCAGATTTGAAAGCTTTCGCGGAGCAGCTTGTTAACCTAACGGTTAAAGAAGTGAACGAACTTGCTGCAATTCTGAAAGACGAATACGGTATTGAGCCAGCGGCCGCTGGTGCAATAATGGTAGCAGGTCCTGCTGCTGGTGGCGATGACGCTGCTGCAGTTGCTGAGCAGACGTCTTTCGATGTAATTCTTAAATCAGCTGGTGCAAGCAAACTTGCTGTTGTGAAGTTGGTGAAAGACCTTACTGGACTTGGTTTGAAAGAAGCTAAGGAATTAGTAGACAGCTCTCCTAAGGCTCTGAAAGAAGGTATTACTAAGGATGAAGCAGAAGCACTTAAGAAGCAGCTTGAAGAAGCTGGTGCAGAAGTTGAAGTGAAATAATTCACCCACACTACTGAGCCTACATTTAACAGGAATGGGCCTGACAAACGTCAGGTCTTTTCCTGTTTTTCAATAGGTATCAAACTTATTTATGTCAAGTAGTGTTGTATTCGTTGAGTAATTCATTAGTAATGACTTAATAACTAACAAAATATAACTTAATAATCTTCCAGAAAATAGTTGGTTACTTCCCACTTAATTGTCACTATTTTCTTTCCAATGGGATTGCTGATCCGAAACACTTCTTTACTCGTAGAAAGCAAGAAGAGGGATCTGTTGTCCAATAATTCTACGAGGCCTAATTTTGTGGTTTTAAACTAATTAGAGCTTTTGCACGTTAAATTCAAGCATCGGCTTTAGAAATTTTTGTTCTATTAACCCAAAACAACATAGCCTTGGCTACCAAAACAACTTCCAGAAAAAACTTTGCCCGGATCACTCCGATCATTAATTATCCCGACTTTTTGGGTGTACAGGTCCAATCGTTTAGAGATTTTTTTAGCTTGGATACCTCCGTTGAAGACCGCTCAGACGAGGGGCTTTACAAGGTATTTGCTGAAAATTTCCCAATTGCTGATTCAAGAGACAACTTCGTTCTTGAATTCATTGATTATCTGCTCGAACCACCAAAATATTCAATCGATGAGTCGATTGATCGCGGTCTGACGTACGCTGTTCCGTTGAAGGCTAAGCTACGTTTAATATGTAATGATCCTGATCACGAGGAGTTTGAAACTATTGAGCAGGAGGTATTCTTAGGGAATATTCCTTATATGACCGAGCGAGGGTCGTTTGTAATTAATGGTGCTGAACGTGTAATCGTATCGCAATTACACCGTTCTCCGGGAGTGTTCTTCTCAATGAGTAAGCACACTAACGGATCGAAACTTTATTCAGCTCGTATCATTCCTTTTAAAGGATCATGGATCGAATTCTCAACCGACGTCAACAATGTGATGTATGCTTACATCGACCGTAAGAAGAAATTTCCGGTTACAACGTTGTTGCGTGCTATTGGTTTCGGTTCTGATAAAGACATTCTTGACCTGTTTGGACTCTCTGAGGAGATTACAGCCACGCAGACCAACTTAAAAAAAGCTGTTGGACGTCGTTTGGCGGCGAGGGTGCTCCGTACATGGACCGAAGACTTCGTAGATGAGGATACCGGAGAAGTTGTATCGATTCAGCGAAACGAAGTATTATTAGAGCGTGACTCCCTGATTTCTTCTGATGACATTGAAGTGATGATGGAATCTGGTCAGAAATCGATCATCCTGCACAAGGAAGATATGAATGTGGCCGATTACAACATCATATATAATACATTACAGAAGGATAGCTCAAACTCAGACAAAGAAGCGGTCGAGCAAATCTATCGCCAACTCCGTAATGCCGAAGCTCCTGATGAGCAAACAGCCCGCGATGTAATTCAAAGCCTATTTTTCAGCGATAAGCGTTATGATCTTGGTGATGTGGGACGTTACCGCATCAACAAAAAACTTGGATCAGATACGAGCCTTGACGTGCGGGTACTTACCACAGGTGACATCGTTTCCATTGTAAAATACCTTATTGGCCTTATCAATGCGAAGGCGGTAGTCGATGATATCGACCACTTGTCAAATCGTCGGGTACGTACCGTAGGTGAGCAGTTATACGCTCAGTTTGGTGTTGGTCTTGCCCGTATGGCTCGTACTATCAAGGAGCGTATGAACGTTCGTGATAACGAAGACTTCAAGCCCGTTGATCTGATCAATGCTCGTACACTTTCGTCGGTAATTAACTCTTTCTTCGGAACGAACCAATTATCGCAGTTTATGGATCAGACGAACCCGCTAGCAGAAATTACGCACAAGCGTCGTATGTCGGCATTGGGACCTGGTGGTCTGTCGCGTGAGCGTGCCGGCTTTGAGGTTCGTGACGTTCACTACACGCACTATGGTCGTCTGTGTACTATTGAAACCCCCGAAGGCCCGAACATTGGTCTGATTTCTTCCTTGTGTGTTTACGCGAAAGTAAACGGCATGGGCTTCATTGAAACACCTTACCGGGTGATTGATGGAAACGGAAAGCTGACCAACGAGATCATCTACATGACAGCGGAGGAAGAAGATTCCAAGTATATCGCCCAAGCTAATTCCTCGGTCGATGAAAAAGGAAACTTTACCGTTGAGAAAATCAAGACCCGATTTGAGGGTGACTTCCCGATGGTTGATCCGGCTCAGGCATCCTTTATGGATATCGCAGCTAATCAGATTGTATCAGTTGCCGCTTCATTGATTCCCTTCTTGGAACACGATGACGCAAACCGTGCTTTGATGGGATCAAACATGCAGCGACAGGCGGTACCTCTGCTTCGTCCACAGGCACCGATCGTGGGTACCGGATTAGAAAGACGTGTAGCTATGGATTCGCGGGCACTCGTAGTGGCCGAAGGAGACGGAGTAATCGACTATGTAGATGCTAACAAAATCATTGTACGGTATGACCGTACCGATGAGGAGCGCCACGTAAGCTTTGATGACGATTGTATTTCTTATAATCTGGTAAAGTTCCGTCGCACTAACCAAGATACTTGTCTAAACCTTCAACCCATGGTACTAAAAGGCCAGAAGGTAAAGAGAGGGGAGGCATTGTGCCAAGGATATGGTACCGAAGGCGGTGAGCTTGCCTTAGGTCGTAATATGATGGTTGCATTCATGCCTTGGCAGGGATACAACTTTGAGGATGCGATTGTAATTTCTGAGAAAGTAGTACGTGAAGATATTTTCACTTCCATTCACATTGAAGAGTTTGAATTGGAAGTTCGTGATACAAAGCGTGGAGAAGAGGAGTTAACGGCTGAAATTCCAAACGTAAGTGAGGATACAGTTAGAAACCTCGATGAAAACGGTATCATCCGTGTGGGTACGGAAGTAAAAGAAGGAGATATCCTGATTGGTAAGATTACTCCAAAAGGAGAGTCAGACCCTACACCCGAAGAGAAGTTACTTCGTGCTATCTTTGGCGACAAGGCTGGTGACGTGAAGGATGCATCGAAGAAGGCACCACCTTCTATGAAGGGTGTGGTTATTGATACGAAGCTATTCTCTCGCCCAACCAAAGAAGAGCGTGCTAAGCACAAAGATGAGTTGAAGTTACTTATGAAGCGCTATGGACGTGACTTGACGATGATCCGTGACCGGATGATTGATAAGTTGGTTGAGCTGGTAGACGGAAAGCCCAGTCAGGGCGTAAAGCATAAGTTTGGCGATGTATTGGTATCCAAAAGTGTAAAGTTTAATCGTAAGAACGTTTCGGAAAACTTATTCCCTTCTGCTAACCCATACCGCGACGAAAGCCAATACTCCGTACCCGAAGAGGTAAACCTAATCGGAGACGTATTAACTGATTCCTGGACTGACGATGTGGAATTGAACCGTCAGATTTCTCGCTTGGTTCGTAATTACCTCAATGGTCGTAGTGAACTCATGGGTCACTTTAAGCGTGAGCGCTTTGCGCTGGAAGTAGGGGACGAACTACCTGCCGGTATCGTGAAACTAGCGAAAGTGTATATAGCTAAGAAGCGTAAACTGAAAGTAGGGGATAAAATGGCGGGTCGCCACGGAAATAAGGGGGTAGTAGCCCGTATCGTGCGTGATGAAGATATGCCATTCCTTGAAGATGGAACACCGGTGGATATCGTACTGAATCCTCTTGGAGTACCTTCACGTATGAACATTGGGCAGATCTACGAAACCATTCTGGCCTGGGCTGGTTTGAAGATGGGTCGTCGCTACGCAACGCCTATTTTCGACGGAGCAACCGAAGACGAAGTAGCCGCTGAATTGAAGGAAGCAGGTTTGCCAGATTGGGGACGTACTTACCTCTATAATGGTCTTACCGGAGAGCGTTTCGATCAGGCAGTTACCGTGGGTCTTATCTATATGATGAAGCTAGGGCACTTAGTTGACGATAAAATGCACGCTCGTTCGATTGGACCCTACTCGCTCATTACACAGCAGCCATTGGGTGGTAAAGCACAATTTGGTGGTCAGCGTTTTGGAGAGATGGAAGTGTGGGCTCTTGAAGCATTCGGAGCATCTCACATTCTTCAGGAAATCCTGACTGTAAAATCGGATGATGTTGTAGGACGCGCCAAGGCCTATGAGGCAATTGTGAAAGGTGAGAACCTTCCCAAGCCTAACATCCCGGAATCATTTAATGTACTGGTACACGAGCTCCGTGGCTTAGCATTAGAGATTACGTTGGATTAATTGATCAGGAGCAACGAAAATCATGCTATGATTTTCGTTGCTCCATTGAAATATACTATCCAAGACTATTGACTCACAGCAATAAAGATCAACAATATGTCTTTCAAAAAGAACAAAAAACTAAACAGTGATTTTCTTAATATCACCATCAGCTTAGCTTCTCCGGAATCTATTCTTGAAAGCTCTTTTGGTGAGGTGACCCAACCCGAAACGATCAACTACCGGACTTATAAGCCGGAAATGGGTGGTCTGTTTTGCGAGCGTATTTTTGGACCTGTAAAGGACTGGGAATGCCACTGTGGTAAATATAAGCGTATCCGTTACAAAGGAATTATCTGTGACCGTTGCGGGGTGGAAGTTACCGAAAAAAAGGTACGCCGCGAGCGCATGGGCCACATTGAACTGGTAGTTCCGGTAGCGCATATCTGGTACTTCAGAAGCTTACCTAACAAAATTGGTTACCTTCTGGGGCTATCTACCAAGAAACTGGATCAGATTATCTACTACGAGCGGTATGCTGTGGTACAGGCAGGTGTTAAGGCTGAGGATGGTATCAGCTATATGGACTTCCTAACGGAAGATGAGTATCTTGATATCGTGGATAAGCTCCCCCGTGAGAATCAGATGTTGCCGGATATTGATCCTAATAAATTTATTGCCAAGATGGGGGCTGAGGCGTTGGAAATGCTACTCAATCGTATCCAATTGGATGAGCTTTCGTATGAGTTACGTCACCAAGCGGCAACTGATACTTCGCAGCAACGTAAGGCAGAAGCCTTGAAGCGTCTGAAAGTAGTAGAAGCCTTCCGTGATGCTAACACCCGTATTGAGAACCGCCCGGAGTGGATGGTGATCAAAATGGTACCTGTAATTCCACCGGAATTACGCCCATTAGTACCCTTAGATGGTGGACGTTTCGCCACCTCCGACCTGAACGATTTGTATCGCCGCGTTATCATTCGTAATAATCGTTTAAAGCGCCTCATTGAGATCAAAGCCCCTGAGGTAATCTTGCGTAACGAGAAGCGGATGTTGCAGGAAGCGGTGGATTCACTTTTCGACAATAGCCGGAAGGTAAACGCGGTGCGTTCAGAAGGTAACCGTGCTCTTAAATCCCTTTCGGATATGTTGAAAGGAAAGCAGGGACGTTTCCGTCAGAACCTTCTCGGTAAACGGGTTGACTACTCCGGTCGTTCGGTAATTGTTGTAGGACCTGAGCTCAAACTGCACGAGTGCGGTTTGCCTAAAGATATGGCGGCTGAGCTATTCAAGCCGTTTATTATCCGTAAGCTTATTGAAAGAGGAATTGTAAAGACAGTAAAGTCGGCCAAGAAAATTGTTGACCGGAAGGATCCGGTGATCTGGGATATTTTGGAAAACGTATTGAAGGGACATCCTGTGTTGCTCAACCGTGCTCCTACGCTTCACCGACTCGGTATTCAGGCTTTCCAGCCTAAATTGATTGAAGGAAAAGCGATTCAATTGCATCCACTCGTTTGTACTGCATTTAACGCTGACTTTGACGGTGACCAGATGGCTGTTCACGTTCCTTTGGGACAAGAAGCAGTGTTGGAAGCCTCTATGTTGATGTTGTCGTCTCACAATATCCTGAACCCTGCCAACGGGGCACCTATTACGGTACCTTCTCAGGACATGGTATTGGGTCTTTATTACGTAACTAAAGGACGTAGTAACACTCCTGAGTATCCGATAATTGGTGGAGGAATGACATTTTACGGTCCTGATGAGGTCATTATCGCGATCAACGAAGGACGTGTATCAAAGCATGCTGAGATCAAATGTCGTGTACGGGTAAGAAATGATGACGGTACTTTTGCAGAGAAGATCATTGATACGGTAGCGGGTCGTATTCTACTGAATCAGTGTGTACCTAGTGAAGTAGGCTTTATCAACGAATTGTTGACGAAGAAGAAGCTTCAGCAGATCATCGGTCAGGTATTTAAGTTGGCTGGTGTATCGCGGACGGCTCAATTCCTGGATGAAATTAAGGAACTTGGTTTCCAGATGGCATTCAAGGGCGGTCTGTCGATCGGCCTGAGCGACGTAATGGTACCCGTTGAGAAAGAGCAACTAATTGAAGATGCCAAGAAGGATGTAGAAGGTGTTTGGAGTAACTACCTCATGGGTTTGATTACTGAAAACGAGCGCTACAACCAGGTAATTGATATATGGACGCGTGTTAACTCTAAGATCACCGAAACGCTGATGAAGCAACTCGAAGCAGATCAGGGAGGCTTTAATTCCATCTATATGATGATGCACTCGGGAGCCCGTGGTTCTCGTGAGCAGATTCGTCAGTTGGGAGGAATGAGAGGTCTGATGGCGAAGCCTCAGAAAAACCTTGCCGGTGGTGCTGGTGAGATCATTGAAAACCCGATCCTTTCTAACTTTAAAGAAGGACTTGACGTACTCGAGTACTTTATCTCAACCCACGGTGCCCGGAAAGGTCTGGCAGATACGGCTCTGAAGACTGCCGATGCAGGATACCTGACCCGTCGTTTGCACGATGTAGCACAGGACGTGGTAGTCGTAGAGGTAGATTGCGAAACACTCCGGGGTATTCAAACCTCGGCCTTGAAAGACAACGAAGATATCGTAGAACCACTATCCGAGCGTATTCTTGGACGAGTGAGTGTGCTTGATGTATTCGATCCATTGTCAGGAGAGATGATTCTTGAATCAGGTCAGGAAATTACCGAAGAGATTGCCGCTTACATTGATGAAACAAGTATCGAATCGGTTGAAATTCGTTCGGTATTGACTTGTGAAACTCGCAACGGAGTATGTGCGAAGTGCTACGGACGTAGCCTTGCCTCAGCTCGCATGGTTGATATTGGTGAAGCAGTAGGTGTTATTGCCTCTCAGTCAATTGGTGAGCCTGGTACACAGCTTACTCTGCGTACTTTCCACGTAGGAGGTACTGCGTCCAACATCGCCGTAGATGCTAACATCAAGGCTAAGTTTGACGGACTTATCCAGTTTGAAGACCTTCGTCTGGTAGAGTCAACCAATAACAATGGAGATCCGGTAACGGTGGTAATGGGCCGTTCGGGTGAAGTACGTATTGTACACCCCGAGACCAAGCAACTATTGATCGCTAATAACGTACCTTATGGTGCACACCTAACGGTGAAAGAAGGTGATACGGTGATTAAAGGACAGGAAATCTGTACCTGGGATCCTTACCACGCGGTAATTTTGTCAGAATTTGATGGTATCATTGAATTTGATGCGATTGAAGAGGGTATTACGTATCGTGAGGAGTTTGACGATCAGACTGGTTTCCAGGAGGCCGTGATCATCGATACACGTGACAAGGCCAAGAACCCCGCTGTGGTGGTGAAAGGTAAAAGTAAACTTCTGAAAGATCAGACAGAAAAATCCTACAACTTACCCGTGGGAGCTCGTCTGGTAGTGAAGAATGGGGCGAAGGTAAAATCCGGACAACCCGTTGCTAAGATTCCACGTGTGGTTGGAAAGACCCGTGATATTACGGGAGGTCTGCCACGTGTAACCGAGCTGTTCGAGGCACGTAATCCATCGAACCCTGCTACCGTGAGTGAAATTGACGGAGTAGTAAGCTACGGTGGCGTGAAGCGCGGTAACCGTGAAATTCTGATTGAATCAAAAGACGGAGTACTGCGCCGTTACATGGTGACCCTGTCGAAGCACATTCTGGTACAGGACGGTGATTTCGTAAAGGCGGGAGATCCATTGTCAGATGGAGCGATTACACCAGCCGATATTCTTTCGATTAAAGGACCTACTGCAGTGCAGGAATATCTCGTGAATGAAATTCAGGAAGTATACCGCTTGCAGGGTGTGAAGATCAACGATAAGCATATCGAGTGTATCGTTCGTCAGATGATGCAGAAAGTTGAGATTATCGACGCTGGTGATACTAACTTCCTCGAAATGCAACCGGTAGATCGTTGGGTATTCCGTGAGGACAACGATAAGATTCTGAACATGAAGGTAGTTGAAGAAGCCGGAGATTCAGAGACTTTAAAGGCTGGTATGATTATCTCGGTACGTCGCTTGCGGGACGAGAATTCAAGCTTAAAACGTCGTGACCTTAAACTAGTGAAAGCACGTGATGCACAGCCAGCGGTGGGGAAGCCAACCCTGATGGGTATTACTCAGGCATCACTTGGTACCGAAAGCTTTGTATCGGCGGCCTCTTTCCAAGAGACTACGAAAGTACTAAGCGAAGCTGCGGTACGCGGTAAGCGTGACTCACTAAAAGGCCTGAAGGAGAATGTGATCGTTGGTCACCTTATCCCGGCCGGAACAGGTATGCGTAAGTATGTGAATCTGTTGGTAGGTTCAAAAGATGAATTTGATGCCTTGGCTGAGTCCCGCGAAAAAGCGGCACGTAAAAAGCGTGAATTGGCCTAAGGGCAGTTTGATGTATTGATTAAAAAAGCCGACTCCCGAAAGAGTCGGCTTTTTTGTTGGAAAACGTCAACGATGGGGCAGAGCTCCTACAACTGCTCATCGAGCCAGCCGTTTTCGTTTCGCTTACGGATTTTGGTCTTGAATTTCGCTTCTGATAGATGAATGCGCCTGATGCTGGAAGAATCTAGCCCCATTTCTGGATTAATCCAGATCAGCTTATAATGAATGTCCACTCTACATGAATATTTTCAAAAAGAAGAAAAAATGTTGGAAATTTGGGTAACCAAACACCAAACCCAACCTTTAAAGCATGATTAAACGCTTCGACCTAAAAATAGCTGAAATATTTGAAAAGAGTGCTGATTTGGTTTCGTCGAAATGGAACTTGGCGAGGAAGAAGTTATTTTTCGCACTTGTCTTCTCGATAATGGATATTAGAAATGTTTAATTTACGGAAGTTGCCTTGAAAATCAGCCACAAGGTCAGCCCTGAGTCAAACTTGCGTAGGATCCAGTTATTTTTCGCCAGTCACAAAATGAATTTCCGAGCCATTGCCGTCTTGTTGATGGGCTTTGTGGAACAAAAGAAATTCCGAATAAGTATCGACCGTACTAATTGGAAATTCGGTTGTCAAAACATCGATTTTTTGGTTTTAACGGTCTGTTATAAAGGGGTTGGGATACCCATACTTTTTCACTTATTGGACAAAAAAGATAATAGTAACCAAGGCGAGCGGATAGATCTATTGCAGGAATTTATCGATATTTTTGGCGGGGACAGGATTTTGTCGTTAGTTGGAGATAGGGAGTTTATTGGCAAAAATTGGCTCAGTTGGTTGTTGGAGGAGGGTATTCCTTTCTCAATGAGGATTCTCAAATCGCACACGGTTACTTTTAGGAACGGCGAAACCCACAAGGTTGAAGAGTTACTTTCGATACAGACCGAACGCTACTTCAAGAAAGTTATCGTTGATGGCGTGAGGTTGAATATCGCCATGAAA
>Ga0335398_10001582_pt1 | contig 38578 bp, 19 predicted proteins | sample BON03_FD_205742 | JGI IMG/M metagenome (GOLD analysis project Ga0335398, IMG submission 205742) | Freshwater microbial communities from Lake Bonney liftoff mats and glacier meltwater in Antarctica - BON-03 (spades assembly) (version 2) | ecosystem: Environmental > Aquatic > Freshwater > Ice >... | reverse complement strand
GCGGGGGGGCGGGGGGGGGGGGGCGACGGGGGACGGGGCCGCCGAAACGGCGCGGCGCGGCGCGGCGCGGCGCTTGCAGGCCGAGCGCCGCCCGTTGCAAACAAAGATTCAGTCGGCGCGTGAGCGCCTCCGGCGCCTCCGCTACTGCTGCTTCCCGCTCGCGCCGCCGCCAAACAGCTTGGAGAAGAAGCCGCTGCCGCTGCCGTCCGCCGGCCTCTTGAGGTCCCAGAACGCCACGTCCGACGGGGAAAAGGTGCGGTAGAGGTCGGGCTCCGGCGAGTCGTAGTCGTGCTCGACCACCTCGACGGGCGTGACGCCGGCGGGACCGTGCGCGTCGGCGACCGCGGCCTTGCCCGGCGACGAGGCCGAGGTGGTGCGCTGCTGGAGCGAGGAGGACGCGCCGCCGCCGCCACCGGACGGGGCGCGCACGGCGCCGATGTCCGCCGCCGCCGCCGCTGATGCCGCGCGGTCGGGCCCCGTCCCGCCCGCCGCCGACGCCGCGTCCTCCTCCTTGGGCGACCCGGTGAGCCAGCGGCCGAACACGCTCATGACGTTGTTCGGCTGTCGCTGTGGTTGTCGCGACAAGCGCGAGCTCTCTCGAGAGGAGAGAGGGAGAAAGGGTGCGAAAAGAGTCTTCCGGTTTCGGAAAGTTGCGCTCTCTCTCTTTGATTTTCCTTAGGTAAGGAGGGGAACGCGCGCGCGCGTCTTGAAGTTGTGAGAGAAGTGAGTGCGTTTCTGCAAGTGGCGCGGTGAATGCCGTGGGCGCGCGATGCATTTTTGATCGAGGAGGGGGAGAGGAGGGGGAGGACTCCAAGACCTCGTCTCTCTCGCGCCCGCCGGACACAAACCACACAGAACACATTCCGGAGACATCATCGCGTCGACGACATCTTTTCGAAACCCCTCTGCATCGACAATTACACGGCAAGCAAACGGCGAGCATTGCAGTGACCCCTCACTCTCCCTCTCCCACCCGCGGAGCGCCACCATCCCTTTGAGCCCCTCCGCCGTCAGACGCGATCACAAGCCATCCCGACCGCGGCACCGACAGCGATCACCCCTCTGCCCGCCTCGCGCGCTCGCCACATACGCAGCGGAAAGAAGGAAAGAGAGTAGCGCGCCTGCAAAGCGTCGGCGGCGAGAGAGCGAGCGGCGGGCGGCGGAGAGAGAGAGAGCGGCGCGCTCGGCTGCCCGCCCCTTTCCCCCCGTCCTCTTCTCCTCGACGCACACACACGCGGTCGAGGGTAACAGAGGAGGCGCCGGTCCGGCGCGGCGGCGGCGGCAGGGGCCCCAGGCCCGGTCTTGTCCACAGGCGAACAGGACCAGGGAGGAAGAGGGAGGAGGCCACTGCGCGCGCGCGCCCGTGCGCCCCCTCTCCCCTCGCCGCAAGCCGACGACCGAGCGACGCAACTCAAAACGCCGCCGCACCCCCCTTGAATGTCGTCCGTCGTCCTGGCCACCGCGGGCTACGACCACACCATCCGCTTCTGGGAGGCCACCAGCGGCATCTGCTACCGCACGCTGCAGTACGCCGACTCGCAGGTCAACCGCCTGGAGATCACGGCGGAGAAGAGCCTGGTGGCTGCTGCCGGATACGGGCAGATCCGGCTGTACGAGGTCAACTCGAACGACGCGCAGCCGGTGTTCAGCTACGACGGGCACGTGGGCAACGTGACGGCCGTCGGCTTCCAGAAGGACTCCAAGTGGCTGTTTTCGGGTGAGGAGGAGTGTGTGTTTGCTTTTGGCGCTCTTCTTTTCTTCCGTTTCTTCTGCTTCGCTGTGTGTGTCTGCGCTGCGCGCGCGCGCAGCGCAGAGTTCAAACCCACCACCCCCCAATCAAACCCACCACCCAAACACACACACACACACTCTCACACCTACCACAACAACGACAACAACGACAAAAACGACGACGACGCACGAACGCACATCACCACAACAACAATAAAAAAAAGGGGGCGAGGACGGCACCGTGCGCGTGTGGGACCTGCGCGCGCCCGGCTGCCAGCGCGAGTACGGCTCGCGCGCGGCCGTCAACAGCGTGTGCCTGCACCCGAACCAGGGCGAGCTGATCAGCGGGGACCAGACGGGTCACATCCGGGTGTGGGACCTGACGGCCAACGCGTGCTCGTGCGAGCTGGTGCCCGAAGTGGGGACGGCGGGTGCGTTTCTTTGTGTTTTGCGTTTTTTTGTATTGTGTTTTGTTTGGCGCCGCGCTCGCGCCGATGGGGCGATTCTCGGTTTCCTGTCTTGGGTCCGTTCTCTGCGCCGTCCGACAGGCGCACTCTCTCTTTCGCCTGCTCTAACACTCACCGCCAACGCCACCTCCTCCAAATATCAACGAAAAAACCCGTTGGCACGCACAAAACCAAAACCAAAACCAAAACCGAAAACCAAAAACCAAACCCACAAAACGAAAACGAAAACCACTACAGTCCGCTCGCTGACGGTGGCGCCCGACGGCTCGATGATGGTCGCGGCCAACAACAGCGGCACGTGCTACGTGTGGCGCATGCTCCGGGGGGCGGCGCAGAGCGGGGCGACGCACTTTGAGCCGCTGCACAAGCTCCGGGCGCACCACGGTGAGTCGTTGCGGGTCGGACGTTTTGCCGGTTTGGCGGACCGCGACAGGAGGGAGCGGCCGCGCCCCCCCCCGCTCCCCACTCTATCCTCCTCTGGCCACGACGCGGAAACACCGACAAGACAACTACGAACCACAACCCACAACCCACAACCCACAACCCACAACCCACAACCCACAACCCACAACCCTCAACCCACAACCCACAACCCCAAACCCCAAACCCACCACCAACCAACCAACCAAAACCAATGCCAACAAACCAACAACCAATGCCAAAAGGCTACATCACCCGCTGCCTCATCTCGCCCGACGTGCAGCAGCTGGCCACCGCCAGCAGCGACCGCACGGTCAAGCTGTGGAACCTGGACGGGTTTGGCCTGGAGCGCACGCTCGTGGGGCACACGCGGTGGGTGTGGGACTGCGTGTTCAGCGTCGGTGAGTTGTCGCCTGTGGCGTCGCGCGGGATTCGGGGATTGGGGGGGACGACTGACAAGAGGAAGGGGACGGGAGCGCTGAGGGGGGCTCGGGGCGCGTTTTTTCCCGTCACGCGAGCGAGAGAGAAATGCCGCCGCCGCCGCCGCAAAAAGGCAACCCAAACGACGAAAACACAGAGCCGTTTCGTCGACGCACCAATCCCGGTCGACGAAACACCTCCCTCCCTCCTGCGCCTTCCACCACAAACGAACGCGAAACCACACCCATCACCGCGACGACTACGACGACCACCACCCGACCAAAAAACAACAACAAAAAAACAAAAGACGCCGCCTACCTGGTCTCGGCCTCTTCCGACGCGACGGCCAAGCTGTGGGACCTCTCGTCGGGCGAGGCCATCCGCACGTACAGCGGGCACCACAAGGCGGCGGTGTGCTGCGCGCTGAACGACAGCGCGATCGACGGGAGGGACGCCGAGGGGGCGTGAGGGGGCGTGAGGGGAAAAGCCCTTCCTTGTTTTGGCGTTCTCTTCCGCCCCTCTTCGCTCGTTTGGCGAGAGTCGCTGCGTCTTTCAAAATCCGTGTTGCGACGGCGCCCGGCATTATCGGCATAGGTCGCTCCCCTGTCCCGTGACTCGCTCAAACGAAAGCCCTCTATGTTATTCGTCAAAGGGTTGCCGCGATCCGCCCAATTCGACCTATCGCGCGCACACTCGCGCGCGGCTTGGCCCATTCCCCGACACTCACCACCACCACCACTTTTCCCTCCCCCTGTCCGTCTCTCTCTACATCGCCCGACGCGCCTCGCCGCCACCGACCCGATGATGTTTGGGGTGCGCCCGATGGGCCCCGGGCTGGTCGCGCCTGTCGGGGGCGTCGCGCATCGGCGATGCGCCGTCAGCATCCATGGAGGAGCAGGAGGTGAAGGACACCGAAACCCTCGACTTGCGCGCGTCCCCCCAGGTCATCTCCATCCTTCACCTCTTAATCACACTCACGCGCATGCATCTCCATCCCAATGTCATCTCACCACCCTCACCAAAACCAACAGCAGCAGCGGCAGCGAGCTTGGCGGGCCTCGACAACCAGCGGCGGCGGCGGCGGCGGCGGCGGCACGACGCCGACGAGGGCGTCGCGTCGGCGTCGGCTAGCAACAACAACGAAAGCAGCAGCAACAACGAAAGCAGCAACGGCGGCGAGCGCCCCTGGCACGTCAACCCCCCTCTGCGCGACGAGGACGTCGTCTGGAACGAGTCCTACTTCCCCGCGTACCTCCAGCGCTCGTCCGACCACTCGGTCGAGGAGTGCCGCGGCTTTGAGCGCTCGGTCGCGGCGGCCGAGGCCGCGACCGCCCTCCGCGCCGCCTCGCCGCTCGCGCGTGGGCGCGACGAAGCGAACGGCAGCAGCAGCGGCGACGCCGGCGACGCCGGCCGAGACGCCGGCGAGGCCGGGCAAGCGCAAGGGCCCGCGGCGTCCGCCAACACCAACAAGAACGGCCGGCACGACCCCGGCACGTCCACCACCGCCGAATACATCCTGTACCAAGACCCCAACGGCAGCGGCAACCACCATTACAGCGACGGCAACGGCAACGGCAACGGCGTCGGCAGCGGCGGCAGCGGCGGCGCCTCGCTCCCCGACAACGGCGCCGCCGCCCTCTCCGCCGCCGCCGCACCGCCTCCCTCGGCCGCCGAGACCGCCGCCCTCGTCGAGGCCGCCCTCCAGCGCTCCGTCTGGCAGGCCATCCGACGCGAGGCCGAGCGCGACGCCGCCGCCGAGCCCCTCCTCTCCTCCTTTCTGTACGCCTCTATCCTCGCGCACGAGTCGTTCGAGCGCGCCCTGGCGTTCGTGCTCGCCAACCGCCTGTGCAGCAGCGTCCTGCTTCCCACGCAGCTGTTCGAGGCCTTCCTCGACGTGCTCCAGTCGGACGCCGAGGTGCGCGACGGCGCGCTGGCCGACGTCGAGGCGTGCCGCGAGCGCGACCCGGCCTGCGCCGCCTACAGTCAGGCGCTTTTGTACTACAAAGGTTTCCACGCCATCCAAACGCACCGCATCGCGCACGCCCTGTGGGAGCGAGGGCAGCGCGTCATGGCGCTGGCGCTGCAGAGCCGCGCGTCGGAGGTCCTGGCCGTGGACATCCACCCCGCCGCCCGCCTGGGCAAGGGCATCCTCTTGGACCACGGGACGGGCGTGGTCATCGGCGAGACGGCCGTGGTGGGCGACGGCGCCTCCTTGCTGCAAAACGTGACGCTGGGCGGGACCGGAAAAGACGTGGGAGACAGGCACCCGAAGGTCGGCGCCAACGTGCTGATCGGCGCGTCGGCGACCGTGCTCGGCAACATCCGCGTGGGCCGCGGGGCGCAGATCGCGGCGGGGTCGCTGGTGCTGAAGGAGGTCGAGCCGCACACCATGGTGGCGGGCAGCCCCGCGAGGCCGGTGGGGGCGGTGCGGGGCAACCCGGCGACGCGGATGCAGCACTGGATCCGGGGCGGGGGCGGGGGGGGGGGGGGGGGGGGGGGGGGGGGGGGGGGGGGGGGGGGGGGGGGGGGGGGGGGGGGGGCGGGCGCCGGCGCCGGCGGCGGAAAGACGGTGTTGGGCGGCGTCGGCGGCGGCGTGGCGGGTGGCGGCGGCAGCCTCGGCGGCAGCCTGACGAGCAGCCTGGACGAGGAGAGCGGCGGGGAGGGCGGCGGGGGCGACGGGGCGGACACGGCGACGGCCGAGGCCGCGCGCGCGGCGCTGCTGCGCGCGGCAGCGGCGCTCAACTCGGCGGCCGTGGCGTCGGCGGCGCCGGGCTGCGAGGAGGAGGCGGCCGAGGCGGCGGCGGCGGCCGGCGCCGCGCTTCGAGAGGCGGCGGCGGCGGCGGGCGCCGCGATGCGCGAGGCATCCGCCGCCTCGTCCGCGTCGGCCGCGGCCGCAGTTTCGGCGGCCTCGTCCGTTTTTGCCGCGCCGCCGCCGCCGTCGGCCGCGCCCGCGTCGTCGTCCTCGTCGCCCTGCGACGCCGACCTCGACCACATCGCGTACCTGGGCGCCGCCGACCTGGACCAGGTCGCGTATCTGGGCGTCGAGGAGGCGGCTGCAGCGGCCGCAGTTGTCTCTTTGCCGCTGTCGGGCGGCTTCGGCTTCGGCGGCAACGGCGGACACGGAGGCGGCGACGCGAGCGGCGACGGGCACAACGGCGGCGGCTCGGAGAGCGGCGCGCTTCTCCGGCCGCTGTCGCCGACGACGCCGATGATCGGCAGCGAGGCCGCGGCCGCGGCCTGGGCGCCGCTCGTGGCGCCGCGCGGGGCGTCGCTGTCGTCGCTGTCGTCGCTGTCGTCGCTGTCGTCGCCCTCCTTGTCGGGCAAAGATGCAGCGGACGAGGGCAAAGGGGACGGCGACGGCGACGGTTGGGAGGCGCGAGCGGCGGCGGCGGACGGGGCAGAGAGGAGAGAGGCGGAGGAGGAGCGCGGCGGCGGCGGCGGCGGCGGTGGCACACGGGGCGTCGCTTCGCGGGCGGTGGCGGCGGCGCCAGTATCGAGCGCTGCCGCGGGCGCGCCGGACAACACCGACTACAGCATCTGAGGAAGAAAACCATTTGATGAATTGAATTGTTGTTTGCGATTGCCGGCGACGCGAAACGAGCGGCGCGCGCAACGGGCGCTCGGCGCGCGGCGTTCGGCGCTCGGCGGGCGCCCACCTTCATCTGTACGTCCCTCCCCCTTGCTAACGCACTCGCGCCAGCTACACAGACGACCTCCAGCAACCTCCACCCCCTGATCACACACGCAAATCGACGAAAACGTGTCTCTCCAGCGCGCCAACAACGTACACGACCCCCCAAAATCAACCGCTCCCCAAGCGAGGCAAAATAGCTCTATCCTCCGCCGCTTGGCCTCGCGCAGTCAGTCAGCCGACGATCAGGTCCGGAACCGACCCGTACGCGCGCGCTTGACGAGAACTTAGGGAGAGAGAGAGAGGCAGAGAGAGGGGCCGCAGAGAGCGGACGAAGCGCGAACAAGGAAGGGAAGACCCCCCTCCTTCAAACGCCCCGACATCATCATGGCCGCGTCCCCCATGGCGCAGCAGCAGCAGCTGCCGCCCATGCAGCAGCAGCAGCAGCAGCAGGCCGCCCCCGCCACCACCTTTGAGACGGGCCACCTCGACACCGTGCACGACGCGCAGCTCGACTACTACGGCCGCCGCCTGGCGACGTGCTCGAGCGACCGCGCCGTCAAGGTGTGGGACGTCTCGGCCGGCGGCGAGCAGCGGCAGCTGCTCGCCGACCTCCGCGGGCACGAGGGGCCCGTGTGGCAGGTGGCCTGGGCGCACCCGCGGTTCGGGTCGCTGCTGGCGTCGTGCTCGTTCGACCACCGCGTCGTCGTGTGGCGCGAGGGGCAGGACGGCGGGTGGGCGCAGGTCTACTCGGCGCCGGTGGCCGCGGGCAGCGTCAACGCCGTCGCCTGGGCGCCGCACGAGCTCGGGCTCGCGCTGGCGGCGGCGTCGTCGGACGGCAGCGTGACGGTCGTGGAGCACCGCCCGCAGGACGGCGCGTGGGCGGCGAGCAAGATCGAGCGCGCGCACGCCCCGGGCGCGACGTCCGTGTCGTGGGCGCCGGCCGTGCCCGCGGGCGCGCTGGTCGTCGGCGGCGGCGGAACCGGCGGCGGAAACGTCGGCGGCGGCGCGGCGGCCGCGCCCGTGCGCCGGCTCGTGTCGGCCGGCTGCGACAACGCAGCGCGCGTGTGGCGGTGCGACCCGGCCTCGGGCGCGTGGGAGCAGGAGGCCGCGCTCCTGGGCCACTCGGACTGGGTGCGCGACGCGGCGTGGGCGCCCGGGCTGGGCGTGCGGCGGGCGCAGGTCGCCACGTGCGGGCAGGACGGAAAAGTCTTCTGCTGGACAGAGGCGGGCGGCGGCGGCGGCGGCGGCGGCGGCGCGGGAGGCGGCGGCGGCGCCAGCGCCGGGTCGTGGCGCAAGGCCCTCGTGCACGACTTTGGCCCCTCGACGCCCGTGTGGCGCGTCTCGTGGTCCCTCGCGGGCGGGCTGCTGGCCGCCAGCGACGCGAGCAACCGCGTGTCGCTGTGGAAGGAGAGCGCCGACGGCGTGTGGCAGCGCGTGCAGGCGTGAAGCAATGAGTAATAGCATTCGTATTTTTCGAATGGGAAAGATCGGTCGGCCGGCGATCTTTCTTCTTCCGTTTCTTGTTTGTGTCTGCTTTCCAAAATGTGCTTCTAATTGGGTTTCTTTTTGTTACGGGGCATGACAGTGCTCGAGATATGTTGTGTGCTTGTGAGTGTGGGCGCGCGGGCGAACGCGGCATTGGCAAGAGAGCGAGAGAGGGAGGGAGCGCGGGGCGTCGGCGCTGCTGCTTCGCGCGGCCGCGCCCCGTCTCATTCGGTTTTTGGGTTGTGAGGGCGTGATGCACAAAAGCAAAGACGATGTGATGTGGTGAGCTGCGCACATGGCGCGCGCGCGTGTGTGGGAGGAGCGCGCAGGCGGACGATAGCGGGAGTAAGGCGGCCGGGCGCCGCAACAAGACGCAAATAGAGGAAAGGAAAGGAAAGACGCGCGGTCGACCGGAAACCACCCGAGAGAGAACGGCAGCTCTCAGCACCCGCCGCCCGCGGCGGCCGCCGCCTCGGCCGCGCCGGGGGCCGAGGAGGCGACCGTCACGCCGACCAGCTTGACGCGCCGCCCGCCGCCGGGACCGCGCCCGTCCTCGCCGCCGCCGCCGCCGCCACTTGCGCCTCTGGCGCCGTCCTCCGGCAGCCGGACTGAGACGCGGCAGCGCGCGGCCTGGCTCACGGCGACGCGCTGGACGTAGTTCTGCGTCACCCTGCGTGAGGCGTCGTGCGCGACCAGGCGCGCGGGGTCGCAGCGGCACCCGCCCGAGCACGAGAGGTCGGCCGAGCCCTGGCCGCGCCACGAGCGCACGAGGCCGACGACGAGCTCGGCGTCCAGCGGCGCGGCGGCGGCGGCGGCGGCGGCGGCGGCGGCGGCGGCGGCGGCGGCGGCGCCGTCGTGCTCCTCGGCTCCAAAGGAGGACAGGCGGGGGATGCCGCGCGCGGCGGCGGCCCGCTCCCACGAGGACCACCAGCTGCTGAGCGAGCGGCGGCGCCGCGCGCGCTTGCGATGGCGGCGGGCGTCGTCGGCGACGGGGGCGGCGGCGGCGGCGGCGGCGGCGGCGGCGGCGGCGGCGGGAGGCGCCCACGCCCCCGCCCCCGCTCCTGCTCCTGCTCCCGCTACCACTCCCGCTCCCGCCCCTAATCCTGCGCGCCGCCCGGCGACGCGCGTGTCGAGCACCAGCACGAGCTCGGCCCCCGGTTCGTCCGCGGCCAGGCCCCACTTTTGCTTGCGGGCGTCGCCGTCGTTGACCAGGCGCCACCCGGCCGTTCGCCTCTTGCTGCGGTCGCCGCCGCCGCCGCCGCCGCCGCCGCCGCCGCCGCCCGCCGCTGCTTCCTCCTCCCCCTCTGGCGCGAGCCCTTCCTCCGCCACCGTCGCCAGCTCGCGCCCCAGCAGGCACTGCAGCGCCACGGTCTCGACCCCGTTGCCCTGAAACATGGGCGGCGGCAGCGGTTCGCGCCGCCCGCGCAGGCCCAGCAGCGCCGCCGCCTCGTCCTCGTCCTCGTCTTGTTCCCCCTGCCGCCGCCGCCCGCCGCCCTCCTCCCCGCCGCCGCCGACCTGGGACGGCAAGAGGCACCCCGCCGCGCGCAGCGCCCTCCTGACCCCCATCGACACGTACTCCTGCTGCAGCAAACCCACCACCAGGTCGGCCATCATGCGCTGCCCGCGCTGCGTCGGGTGGCGCTCGTCGAGCTGGTTCACCTCCCACGTGCCAAAGCCTCGCAGGCGCGGCGGCAGCGCGGCGGCCGGGTCCACGAGCGGCGCCGAGGCGGTGCCGTTGCCCGTGCGGGCGCGCTCGGCGGCGTCCGCCGCCTCCTGCGCGCGCACCAGCAGCCGCGACGCCGCGAGGTACTCGTGCCACAGGGCGTCGCGCGCGCTCAGCGACGGCAGGCCGTAGTACTGCGCCAAAGTGCCGTACGCGCCCTCCTCGGACGCCCAGAAGGGCAGCGCCGCGCGAGACGCGTTGCTCGGGAAGGCGTGCATCAGCACCACCCCGGGCGCGCGCGGCAGCGAGAGCAGGGCGCGCAGGGCGCGCTCGAAGGTGCGCGCGCGCTCGGAGCGGGCGATGATTTCGTCCTCCTCGTAGCCGTCGTTGACCGTGTATTCGACGAAAACAAGATCGGCGGTAGGGTCGACGAGTTTTGCGACGACGGGCGCGGCAAATGCGGTGGTGGTCGCCGGCATGGCGCCGCTGCGGTGCGTGACGTTGGCGCGCGGGAAGGCGCGCCGGAGGTTGGCGGCGGTGAGGGAGAACCAGTCCTCCTCGCCGACCTTGACGCCTGTTTGGTTTTGGTTTTTTTGGGTTTTGTTTGACGTTCGTTGGCGCGTTTCAATCGATCGAACGACGACGAAGCGCGCCGCCGCCGCAAGTCGGCGCCGAGGCCGGCCTTTCCTGTCATCGCGCCGCGAGAGAAAGAACGCACACACGCGCACACACGCACCATGCCCCCACGTGATGCTGCCCCCGATGACGCCCAGGTGCACGGGCCTTCCAGCCTTCAGCGATTTTAAGACGGTCCGGATGCGCCTCCCGTCTCCCCGGTAGGCGACCCCGCGCGCCACGTTGTCCTGCGGCAGCGTGAAGTCGTGCTCGAAGAGCCGCGTGTCCTCATCGTGGGCGGCGTCGATCGACGCAATTGAAAGGAAGAGGAGGAGGAGGGGGAGCAGGAGGGCCTTCATGCTAAACGCGGCATGGCTATGGGGGTGGATGCGTCTAGGTTCCAAAATAGAGAGAGGCAGAGGGGCACAGCTTACTACTACAAGTGGGGAATACAAACTGAGCTCCAATGGTTGTGCGCTTGCGCGGGTTTGGTGCGGTGGTCGCGCCCACCCCGTCGGCGGCGACGCCGGCCTCGGCCGAACGGATTCCGCTCGTGGTGGCGAGGGCACGAGGCGCGCGCCCTCCACTCGCCGGCGGGCATCACAATACGCAACCGCGCCCACTATGAAATGCAGGCCTTCCTGAGGCATCGCCAGCACGTACCAGCAGCAGCGGCGTCTAGAGATGGAGGAGGAGGAGGAGCATGGCGTTTGTCCGCGAGCGCTCCGCGCCTCCTCGTCCCTTGGGCGCCTCCGACGGACTCCCACAATGTTCGACGACTCGCCTCGACCCGCATCAGGTCGGCGGCGCCCCTGGACGGGAATGGCGGGCGCGCGATGCGTCCGGGCGCCGCCGCCGCCGCTGACTCGCCGACGACGAGCGCCGCCGCCGGTGCCGGTGCCGCCGCCCCCCCACCTCCGTCTCAGCCTCGAGCGCCGAGCGTCGAGGAGACGATCGCGAGGCTGTCCGCCGAGCTCGCCGAGCTGCGGCGCGAGGTGCGCGACCTCCGCGAGGCGCGCGAAGACGACGGCATCGCGACCGTGCGCGGCGCCGCGCAGGGTCGCCGGTTCCTCTCGGGCAGCCGCGCGGGCGACAACAGCGGCGCGGCGTCGCCCAAGCGGCGCGCCGCCGCCGCCGCCTCCGACACGCCGCCGCCCGCCATCGGCGACGCCGAGGCCGCGGTGATGGCGGCGGCCGTGCTGGCCGGGCGCACGGGGGGCCTGGCCGTCATCGACGAAGAAGGCGCGGCAGGCAGCGAGGTCGAGGACGCCGAGGCCGACGGCGCCGCGTCCGGCAGCGACAGCGACGAGGACGCGGCCGACGTCCTCTTTGACCGGCCGGACGAGCGCGGGCCGTCGCTGCGCCGGTCGCCCCGCGTCCGCCGCGGCTGGGACCGGTCCCCCCTGCCGGCCCAGTCGGTCGCGGTCGTCTCGCCCACGCCCGAGGAGCTCGAGGGCCGCTGGCACGAGCGCCGCGACGACGAGTGGGAGCGCCACCGCCGCCGCCTGCAGCGGCAGCAGCGCCAGGCCGCGGCCGCCGCCGCCGCCGCCGAGCGCGACGCTGAGAGCGGCGCCGCCCGGGGGCCGCCAAGGCGCGCGCCACCCTTGGTGCTCCCCGCGCAGACGCCGGCGGCGGCCGACGGCAGCAATCCTGGCGCCGCAAACAGGATGATGACGCTGGATGAGTTCCGCGCGCTGCCCGAGGCCATCTACCTGGTGCGCCACGCCGAGTCGATGGGCAACGCCGACATGGAGACGTACGCCTCGACGCCCGACTACGAGGTGCCGCTGTCGGCCGTGGGCTGGCGGCAGGCGGTCGGCGCGGGGCGCACGCTGCGAGACGCGCTCGAGCGGCGGCACGGCGCAGACGGGTACCGCTGTTTCTTCTACGTGTCCCCCTACTGCCGGACGAGGCAGACCTTTGTGGCGATCCGCGAGGCGTTCGAGGAGCGCGCGTTCGCGGGCCTGGACGAGGACATCAACCTGCGCGAGCAGGAGTTCAGCGGCGGCCTGCAGACCGACCGCATCCGCAAGGACATCGAGGACCGGCTGCGCTACGGCCGCTTCTTCTTCCGTTTTCCCTCGGGCGAGTCGACCGCCGACGTCTATCTGCGGACCACCGTTTTTGAGGCGCAGCTGCTGCAGGCCCTCCGCAGCGGGCACCACGGCGACGCCACGCACCTCGTCGTCATCGGGCACGGCATCCAGCTGCGCGTGCTGCTCATGCGGCTGCTCGGGTGGACCGTCGAGTCCTTCCTGCAGGTGCACAACCCGCCCAACGCGCTGCCGCTGGCCATCGAAAAGGTGCCCGAGCTCGCCTTCCTGCGGCTGTCGTCGCGCGCGGACCGGCGCGCGTCGCTGCAGATCCGGCAGCTGTACCGGCTGTCGCCGGGCGCGCGCGGGGCGCTGAGGATGGACACGGACCTGTCGAGCTCGACGATGGACCTGCTGAACCAGACGTTCACGTGATCGTGACGATGATTATTTTTTCCCCAAAACCCAAGTACAGTGTAAAAACATCCGCCTCGTCTCCCTCCGCACGCGCGCCGCGCACAGAGACGACGCACGCGCTCACGGCCTCCGCCGCCGGCCCTCCCCGGCCACCTCGTCCGCCACGAACGCGGACAGCGCCTCGACCACGCGCCGCTGCTGCTCGAGCAGGCGCGGCGGCGGCGGCCGCGCGTCGTCGGGGCCGCCGCCCGGCGCCGCCGCCGCCGCCGCCGCGCTCGCGCTCGCGGCCGCGAGCGCCGCGTCTCCTGCGCGCGCCCGCAAGGCGGCCAGCCACACGCGCCGCGGCCGGCCCCTCCCACGCCCCTCCTCAATGCCCTGCGGCGGCCGCCTCTGCCCCCCGCCCCCGCCCCCCTCCGCCGGCAGGACCGCCGCCGCCCAGCACAGCGTCGCCAGGTCGGCGGCGCTCGCCGACCCGACGGCGGCCTCGGCGCCGTCGTACAGCGCCGACAGCCACGCGCCGCCCGGGTCGAGGCGCAGGCGGGCGAGGGCCCAGGCAGCGTCGGCGAGGCGATGGGCGGGCAGGGGGGCGGGAAGGGGGAAGGGTGGAGGAGACGGAGGGCCGGCGTCGCCCGCCCCCGCCGCCGCCGCCGCCGCCGCCGCCGCCGAAAACTCGCGCAGCTGCGCCGCGCGCGAAAAGGCGTCGAGCCAAGCGAGCGCCCACCCGGCCGAGGGGCGCACGCGCAGGGCGGCAAGGGCCCAGAGCAGCGCGGCGAGGCGCTCGGCGCGCATCCCCGGCAGGAGAACCTGGGAGCGCGCGAGCAGGGCGCCGGCCAGGCGGCCGGGCACCTCAAACGGCGGCGGCGGAGAGGCGGAGCCGCCGCTGCCTCCTCCGCCGCCGCCCGCTCTTCCGGCCCCGCCGATCGCCGGCTCCCCGGCGAGGGCCGCGAGCGCCTCGACCGCCACGGACAGCGATCGCGCCTCGAAGGCCGGCATGCGCGCGGCGGCCGCGCGGCACCAGCTCGACAGAAAGGCCGCGTCGGGCGAGAAAGGCGAGCCGCCGCCGCCGCCGCCGCCGCCACCGCCGCCGCCGCCGCCGCCGCCGCCGCCGCCGCCGCCGCCGCCCAAGCGCGAGAGCGCCCAAAGCAGCGCGGCGAGCTCGCTCGGCGCCAGCGCGTCGACGGCGCGCCGGGCCTCGGCGCAAAAGCCGACGAGCCAGTTGAACGAGGGCCTGAAACGGGCGGCGGCGGTGGCGGCGGGCGTCGCGAGAGCAGCGCTCCTCGCGTCCTGGTGCAGCGGCTGGAGGGCGGCCAGGGGCGACACCCACGCCAGCGCGTCGCCGTTGTCGTCTACTCGCCGCCGCCCGCCCGTCGCCGCCGCCGCCGCCCCCTCGTCATCGGCCCCTCCCATCGCCGCCGCCGCCGCCACCGCCACCAAAAACCGCACCAGCGACTGCGGGTGGCACGCGCGCCCGCCCCCCCTCGCGCGCGCCCCCGAGGACAGGCGCGACTCCTGCCAGCGCGCGCGCATCGCGCGGCTCGCCACCTCCAGCCAGGCGTCCATCGGGGCGCCCCCCGAATGCTGCCGACGCTGCCGCTGCCGCTGCCGCCCCGCCTGCTCCTCCTGCTCCTCCTCCTCCTCCTCCTCCTCGAGCTGCGACAGCCGGACCAGGGCAAACGCGGCCGACGCCAGCTGCTGCGCGTCCATGCTCCCCAGCGCGCGGAACGACTCGACGCGCCAGCGCAGCAGCCACCCGGCGGGCGGCGGGTGCGAAAAGGCGGCGAGGGCGGCGGCCATGCCCGCGAGCGCGGCCGGCGGCGGGGCGCCGCGCTCGAAAAAGGAGGAGGACGAGAGGGAGCCGTCGCGCGACAGGAGCAGGTCCAAGAGGTCGGGGTCGTACAGCCCCAGGCGCGCCAGGGAGTAGGCCGCGCGCGCCCGGTCCAGGGACGCGAGACGCCTGGAGGAAGACGAGGCGGGATGATCGGGGCCGCCGAAGCCGCCGCCGCCGCCGCCGCTCTCCAGCGCCGCGTCCTGCTGCTGCTGCCGCTGTTGCTCGGCCCCCAACCGCTCCCTCAGCTCCGCCGCGCAGACCGCCGCCAGCGCGCGGCAGTGCGCCAGGCGCGTCGGGTACAGGTCGCTGTCCAGGGCGAACGGAGGCAGGACGAGGTCGGCCCGAGCGCTGCCCCCGGAAAGCAGCACCACGGCCGCGTCCTCCTGCCGTTGGTCCTCCCCCGCCGCCTCCCCTCTCCTTGGCCGTCTTGCCGACGCCGCCGTCTCCGTCGCGCGCCCGAACTCCTCGGCCACCCGCCCCGACGCCAGGCCCGCGGCCACGCCCAGCGCGGCCGCCAGGGCGGCCGAGGGCGCCGCCCGGAGGTACGCCCGCCGCCCGAGCAGCCGCCCTAGGGCGCGCGGCCCCCGCGCGGCGCGGACGGCGCCCGCGAAGCGCTGCTCAAACCCGGGGGCCGCGGGCCTGAGCTCGGCGCCGTCGCCCTGGTCCTCGGCGCGCTTGTCTCGCCGGCGCTGGCGCGCGGGCGTGACCGACGTCGGGCGGCGCTTGGGCGGGAGGACGAGCGAGGCCGAGGAGGAGGAGGAGGAGGCGACGGCGGCAAGGGCGCGGCGGGCGGGCGGCAGCGGCGGCGCGAGAAGCAGCGACCTGGGGGCGGTGCGTGACAGAGACGGCACCATGCGGTGGTGGGGCCAGTGGTGATGCATCCGCTGCACCATCGAAGCGGTGGGCCACGCCGCTGCTGCCGGCCAAGTGTGCGCGGGCAGAGAGGCCATCGATCCCGTCACACTCGGCCCGCCACTTGGCCCGCACTTGGTCGTCAATTCGTGGTCGTGGCGAGATCGTGTTGTTCCGACTTGTTCGCAATAGAGTTTGGCATTGAACGAGCGCGCGGACGCTCGGGAACTATAAATAAGGATCACGGGCTCATGGGCGACGCCTTCCAACGACGCCGACGACGGGCGCCGCTCATGCCCCGCTCACCACGAAACAACTAGAACCGAAAGAAAGGGCGTGTTGTGTTGAGCGCCAGAGGGGTGCAGGTTCTGTGCGCGCGCCTGACTCACGCAAGCCGCCCCATAATGTAATAGGCGGCCGCGCGCGCGCAGAGGGCGGCGCCGCAGGCCAGGATCGTCGTCGCCACGGCGATTGCCAGGCACGCCACGGCTTCGCGCGCGCCCGCGGCGGACGCCTCGGCTGGGCGCGCTGCCTCCAGCGCACCGCCGCATTGCAGCACGCGCTCAGTGCCCAGCACCTGCGCGCGCACGGAGCGCTCGTGCTGCTTCATCAGGTTGCACAAGAAGCCGCGCTTCTCGGCGATCCTGGCCGCGCCCGACGCGAGCCGCGACCGCAGGGCCTCGGCCTCGATCTCGCAGCGCGAATAGGCGGCCTCGTCGGCGCCGCCGCCGCCGAACGACCCGTCGTCTTCGTCGCCCTCGCCGCCGGCAACCACGACAAAGGCATCGTCGTCATCGTCGGCGGCACAGCCGTCGTCGTCGCTGTCGCCCGAGTAGCGCGGGCCCTGGCAGACCGTGAGCGCGAGGGGGTCTCCTCGGAATAGAAAATAGGTGCCGTCGTCGTCGTCGTCCTCCTCCTGGCCCCTCTTGGCGGAGTCGGCGACGCAGTGGTTGTTCATTTTGTTCTTGTTTTCGTCGCTGTTGTCGTCCCCAGCAGCGGCCGCCGCGGCAGGCGGGGCGGCGGCGTGCCCGTCGGCCTCGCGCTGCTTCTGCGCGACGATGGCCACCAGAGTCGCCGTGTCCAGGAACGAGAGGTACTCGCCGTCGGTCGCGGGAGGGGGGGGGCGGGTGCGAGGGAGGAGGGGGTCGCGCCGGCGGGGGGGGGGGGGGGGGGGGGAGGAGCGTCGTCGGCGTCGTCGTTGTTGTTGTTGTTCAGGGCGGCGGCGGCGGCCGGGGCGTTGGCGTTGGCGACCAGGGCGTCGCCGGCGGCGCCACCGAGCGACCACGTCGTCGAGGAGTGAGGGGGAAAGGGGTTGGGCCCGCCGTAGATGCTGCTGCTGCGGCGGCGGCTGCCGATGCTGCGCTGAGGAGGAGGACAGTGGGGCTCGTAGTCGCTCTCTGGCCAAGGGTCGCCGCGCGCGTACGAGAACCACCCGTGAGCGAGGAGAGGGGCGGCCACTGCTTGATGAGCGTAAGCGCCGGCGCCGGACGCGTTGCTGTCGCCGGACGCGTTGCCAGCGGCGCAGTCGCGCTTGGCGTTTTTGGCGGTCCGGAAGACCTGGGGCGTGGTGACCGCGACCACGGTCACGAAGAAGGCGTTCATGGCCGACTCGGCGCGCGGGGTCGAGGGCGGCGTGGCGGGCGCCGCGTGGCCGCCGCCGTTGGTGCTCGCATATCTGGCCGGGCCTGCGAGCGAGCCGCAGCGGCGGCGGCGGCAGAGTCGCATCTTCCCTTGCGGCGGCGGCGGGACCTGCTGTTGGTGTTTTCTTGTTGTGGAGAGACGCGCGCACAGGCTGTCGTCGCTTGAGTGGTTTGTGGTTGTTTTGTGTTTGAAAGTGGACGGGGGCTGTGCGGGGCAGGTTTTGTTGTCGAGCCTGGGCCGCCGCCGCGCCGCCGCGCCGCAAGCAGTTGCAGTTGCAGTGACAGGCATCTTTACGCGGCTGCAACGCCCTCTTCCGCGCATCGAAACGGAGCGCGCTAATGCAGGAGCTAGACACTATCTGCAGCTCTCCAGTGCCGGCCATTGAGCGCGCGCGGAGAGGGCACCTGTTGGGCGTGGCGGGCGAATGAAAACAACGGGCAGCGAGGAAAAAGAAATTCCAGGTCCGAACCTTTCTACCTTTCGCAAGAGGCGGGATGCTGTTTGCGTTGAGAAGCTTGCGCTTTGTGCGTGTGTGAGACGCGCGCGGGTTGATGATTCAATCGTTTCTTATGGCTGGATACAGGAGAAGGGAGGCCGGTTGAAGAGCAGCTTTCATCCTTTTGCCCCCCCGCTCGGGCCGCCGTCGCCACCCGGCGAAAAACGCAAGACGGATACCCGGCACAAGACTTTCTGTGAAGATCTCTCAAGATCTCTCCAACGTTTTTTACAGATCCTCCCTTTCAATACACCGGCGCTCCTTTCGCCGGCGGCATCCCAAGTGCCGCGCGCGCCGCGTGCATGTCGGCGGCCAGCTCGCCGTCGGCCTCGCGCACGAGGAAAAACTCGTCGGCGACGGCGTCGGCATCTGCGTCGGCGTCGGCGTTGGCGTTGTCGCCCGCCTCCTCCTCCTCCTCCCCTCGGCCGCCGTCGTTCCCTTTCCTCCTCTCCATCACCAGCACCTCGAACAGGGGCGGCTTACCCCTGCGCGGCACCACCACCACCCGCCGCCGCACCGACAGGCCCGCGCGCCGCGCCGCTCTGCGCGCGCGCCCGTCGTCGGGCGTCACGCCGGCGCAGCAGACAAACACGCCGCCGAGGCCGAGCAGCTCTGCGGCCGCCGCGCAGTACTCTTCGACGCCGCCGCGCGTCTCGACGCAGCACGCGCCCTTCTGGGGGCGGGCGCTCAGGGCGCCCGCGCCCGGGACGATGTAGGGGGGCGTGCCGGTGACGAGGTCGAAGATGGCCAGGGGGCGATCGGGGGGAGGAGGAGGCCCGCCGGCGCTCGGCGGCGGGGACAGAGAGCACAAGGACGAGCACGAGGACGACGCCGACAACAATGCCTCGGCCGCCATCGCCTCCGCCGCCGCCCGACGACGGGTCGCCGCGTCGCGCAGGTCCCCCTCAACCACCACCACGCCGCGCTGCCCGCGGCCGAGGTTGTGCTCGGCCGACCGCCGCGCCAGCGCCGCGCTGGCGGCCTGTGCCTCGATGCCGACGCCGACAGAAAGAGAGCGCCGCCCCGCGGCGGGGGAGTAAGAGGGGGAGGCGGCGTCCCCCAGGCCGCCGCCGCCGAGCAGCCCCCAGCTCGTCATGAGCAGGACGGACCCGACGCCGCAGCCCAGGTCGAGCGTCCGCAGCGAGGGGCGGAGGGGCGCCCGCGCGCCGCCGGCGGGGGCCTCGGGTCGTCCCTCCGGCGGCAGCAGCAGCAGCCGCCGCGCCTCCTGGAGCGCCACCAGCGCCGTCGCGTGGTCGTCGATCGACCAGCGGTGGCCGTCGGCCAGCTGGAGGATGCGCCAGTCGCCGCACAGGAAGCTCAGGGTCTCGCCGGTGTTCAGCGGGCGGGCGAGCAAGGCCGGGTCGGAGGCGGCGGCGGGCGCGGGGCCCGGCGCGGTCCAGCCGGCGGGCCGTGCGCGCTGGGCGCGGGACTCGGGCGACTCGAGCGCGCGTCGGGCGCGGCGGCTCGGCAGGGGGTCGGCGGCAGCGGGGGCGGTGCCGGCTCCGGCGGCGGCTCGATGAGAAGGAGCCCGAGCACGAGAGTCGCGATTGGTGGGGTTTGGTCGCGGGCAGCAGCAGCGACAGCTGGGCGGGCGCGCGCAGGTTGCGCTCATTTCGTTGTCCGCGCGCCAATCGTGCACTCAAGCACTCAAGCAATCGGCGCGCGCGGGGAGAGCTGAGTCATCAGGGTGTAGTAGTGCGGCTGACAGTTGCGGGTCAGGGGATTGAGACTCGGCGCGTCGCGGCGCGAGAAGGAGAGCGGCATGACAGACGGGAACGGAAAGACGCGAGCGCACGTCGCCCGACGATGCGCCGACGACGTCCACGTCGACCTCGTCAAGAGCCCCCGACGCTGCTCCAGAGACGTCAAGGTCTTGTCACACGGCCAACACCACACAAAGATCTTGTCAACAAACGCTGAGCAGCAGCACGAGCAGCAGCACGAGCAGCAGCAGGAAGCAGCACAGGACAAACAAAGCAGGGGACACGCGGGTGGAGACGTCAAACGCCGAAACATTCTCTTTACGTGAGAACACCCACAACAACAACCGGACTGCCCGCATCAACCATGCCCATCGGCGGCAAGCTGATGCTCAAGGGCGGCGCGTCGCTGGGCGGCGGCGGCGTGGACAAGAAGAAGGCGAAGAAGAAAAAGACTGCGGCCGGTGGCGACGCGGCGGCGGCGGCGGCGGCGGCGGCGGCGGGAGGAGCGGGGACGTCAGCATCGGCGGCAGCGGCAGCAGGTGCAGCAGCAGCAGGCCCAGCGCTCAAGGAAGAGCTCCCCAACGACAAGCTCCCCGCCGCCTACGAGAAGGCGTTCGAGATCGAGGCGCGGCGCCTGCAGCAGCGGCGCGAGCGCGCGAGCCCCTGGGGCGCGTCCTACCGGCCGCCGCCGCCCGGCGCCATCCTGCACGGGCGCGACAGGGCCATCCGCGGGGACACGGCGGAGGAGCGGCTGGACCTGCGGTCTGCTGCCAAGGCCGACAGGTATTGCAAATGACGATGGCGGGTCCCGATTGATGGTGGAATGAGCGAGCGCCGCGGCGGCGCTGCGCCGCTTGAAAGCGGTGGCGGCGGCGGCGCGCGCTCGCCGAGCGCCGCTCGGATCGACGTCGTGTAAATACAAGCGCGGCCCCTCACACGACGCACATCCCTGCTTGCGCCCTTCCCATCAACTCAATCGTCTCCCCTGCCTCATTAGACCTACGACACGCCAACCCACATGACGACGAATTTCTCTCTCTTGTTCTTCCGACCTCCTTGACCCCCTACGCTCGCCGTCTGTCTAGAGGACCCCTTCCCATCCCCCCAGCACGTGCTCGAGGCGCGACCAGAGGTGACAGAGCGGGCGCGCGCGCCAGAGGGGGCGCGCCCTTGACGTTGCCAACGCGTGCAGAGCGATGGCCGCCGCGGCCGCCGCTGCACCGTCGCCGGCGTTTCCGGCGCCGCTCGGCGTCGCCGCCGCCGCCCCCTCCGCGCCTCTGTCGGCAGCAGGTGGGCTCGCGGCCGAGGCGGCCCTCGCCCTGTTCCAGGGGCACGAGGTCGGCGGCGGCGACGCCCTCAGCCCTCCCCACCTCCACCACCACCACCACCGGCGCGGCGACCGCGACCCGCTGCCGCCCGCCGTCGCCGCGCTCTACGCCGGCGTCTGCGTGCTGCTGGTCGTCGCCGCGGGACTCGCCTCGGGCCTGACGCTCGCGCTGCTGCCGCTCGACGGCCTCGACCTCGCCCTGCTCGCCGAGTCCGGCACCACGGCCGAGCGCCGAGCGGCCGCGCGCGTCGCGCCGCTTGTGGCGCGCCGCCACCGCCTGCTGGTCACGTTGCTTCTTTGCAACGCCGCCGCAAACGAGGCGCTCCCCATTTTCCTGGACCGCCTGCTCGACCCGCTGACGGCCGTGATCGTGTCCGTGACGGTGGTGCTGGTCGCGGGCGAGATCGTGCCGCAGGCCGTGTGCGCGCGGCACGGCCTGGCCGCCGGCGCGTCCGCGGCGTGGCTCGTGCGCGGGCTGATGGCGCTCTGCTCGCCGCTCGCCTGGCCGCTGGGCCGCCTGCTGGACGCGCTGCTCGGCGGCGAGCAGCGCGCCCTGTTCCGCGGGCGCGCGCAGCTCAAGGCCCTGGTGGACGTGCACGGCGCCGACCAGGCCTTCGGGGGCACTCTCAGCGCGGACGAGGTGCGCATCATCCGCGGCGCGCTCGACCTGACCAGTAAGACGGCGCGGCTGGCGATGACGCCGCTGGCCGCCGCCTTTACGGTCAGCGACGAGAGCCCGCTCGACGACGCCTTGCTGGACCGCATCCTGGCGTCGGGCAACTCGCGCGTGCCCGTGCACCGGGGGGCTGACCGGGCGCGGCTGGTGGGCCTGGTGCTGGTCAAGGAGCTGGTCCTGGTCGACCCTGGCGCGGGCACGCCCGTCGGGAGGCTGCCGGGCGGGCTGGTGCGCCCGCTGCCGCGCCTGCCCGCGGACACGCCGCTGTACGACATGCTGCGGCTGTTCGAGGCCGGGGGGTCGCACATGGCGGCGCTGGTGGAGGCGGGGCCGGCTGCTGTGGTCGAGGGGGAGGCGGCGGAGGGGGCAGGCGGAGGAGGAGGAGGAGGCGCGGGCGTTGTCGCTGCCGCCCCCGCCGCCGCCCACGCCTCCGCCGCCGCCTCGTCAGCGAGCGAGCCGCGCGCCCTCGGCATCATCACCATCGAGGACGTCATCGAGGAGCTCCTCGGCCACGAGATCGTCGACGAGACCGACGTGTTCCTCGACAACGCGCGGACGATGCGCGTCGACGTCGGCGCGATGACAAAGGCGCTGCCGCCGCAGCTGCGGCGGCTGCTGGCGACAGGGGGCCTGACGCCGAGGGTGGGCCTCCTGGCGTCGCTGGCGGGGAGGCAGGTGGCGCGGCCGGCGCAGGCGGGGGGGGCTGGGCAGCCGGCGCGGGCCGGGAGCGCGGGCCTGGGGTCGTCGCCGCCGGGCATCGGGGGGAGGGGGGTCGGCCCGGCCATGGCGGGACGGGCGGGCGGCGGCGGCGGCGCCGTGTGATTTGTTTCGTTGTCTTGCAACTTTGTTCTGGTCGGTAGATTGAATAAGGTCGCCACTGCATTAAATCCATCATCCGAGGCGTACAACCAGCTTTACGTGCGTCCGATTGTCCGAGGAGGTCAATGGACGGTGCGAATCGAACCAAACTCTGCTCGCTCACGCCCGCGCGCCGCCGCCGCCGCCCCGCCCGGCCGCCAGCGCCGCATTTGCCGCCGCGATCGCCTCGCGCGCCGCGCGCGCAACCTCGTCCCCCTCCCCGGCCCCCGCGTTGAAAGACGACGCCGCGGACGCCGACGAGGCCGACGCGTCGTCCCCGTCGACGGTGAGCTCGAGGTTGTGCCGCACGGCCGCCAGCTGTGCCTCGCGCGCCACGGCGAGCCGGTCGACGGCGCCGCGCCAGCCGTTGAGCATCAGCAAGAAGATGACGGCCATGGGCGGGACGATGCCGGTCAGCGACCCGGCCGACAGCAGCAGCAGCGCCTGCTGGAGGAGCGAGCCGCCCGACTTTCCGGCCTGGCTGCCGACCACGTCGATCGCGGCCTTGCCCTTTGTGCGCGCCTGCTCGCCCAGGGTCACGTAGACCATCTCCTCCGCGGGCTTGAACAGGCTGAACTTGGCGCCGCGGCTGAACACAAAGAGCACGGCGCCCGAGGCGACCAGGAGCTTGAGCAAGGCGGCGCCGGGCGGCGAGGCCGAGGCGGCGGCGGCGGCGGCGGCGGCCGCGGCGGCGTGGCTCGGCGCGGCGGCCACGGCGGCGGTGGCGGCGGCGGCGGCGGCCTGCGCGGCGGCGCCGTGCAGGTGCTGGTAGGCCACGCACGCCGCGAAGAAGAGGCCGCCGCCGTAGGCCAGCACACGGGGGGTGGCGCCGGCCACCCCGCGCCACCCGAGCCGGTCGAACAGCACGGGCGAGACGAGCATCAGCGCGCAGGTGGTGGCGCCGGTCCACACGGCGACGCCGCCGAGGTAGGCGGTAAAATCCGCCGGGCGCGGGTAGAGCAGGCGCAGGTGGCTCTTCCAGCAGAACTCCACCAGGGAGGAGCAGAGGCCCTGGGCGAGGGACATGATGGCCAGGCAGCGGATCTCGACGGAGCCGGCGAGCAGGGCAAAGGTCTCCCGCAGCGGCGGCTTTGTCTTCTTCTTCGTGCCGGCGGCGACGTCGGTGTCGGTGCCGGCGCCGTCGCCGGACGACGGCTGCTGCTGCTGATGCTGCTGCCGCTGCCGCTGCAGTTTGTCCTCTGCCTCGTCCTCGTCGCCTTCGGACGAGGACGAGTCGGAGATGCCGCTGGACCAGCTGGCCGAGGGAGACGCCGTCGAGGACGACGGGACGGCGGCGCCCCCCGCCTCCTCGCGCGGGTCGCCGCGAAGGGTGCGCCGCCGCCGCCGCTCAAGCCGCCGCTGCCGCGTCTCGGCCTCCCGCGCCGCCTCGCGCGCCGCGCGCGCCGCCTCGCGCGCGTCGTCGGCCGCGGCCCCGCCCGCGACCGCCGCGCGGTGCGCCGCCAGGGCCGAGTCTCCGGCCAGGGCGCGAGCGCGCGCGAGGGCCGCCTCGGCCGCGGCCTCCTCGGCGGCGTCGGCCGCCTCGGCCTCGGCCTGCGCCCGCGCGGCCACCTCTGCGAACCGCAGGTTGATCCAGTGGTGCAGCGCGAGGGCGCAGCCGCACAGGAACACGACCAGGACCATGAGCGCGCGCGACTGCGCGAGGAACTCGGCGGCCGCGGTGGTGGCCGCCGCCCCGGCCGCCGCCTCGCCCGCCGCCGCGACCGCGGCCGCCGACCCGGGGCGGCCCGCCGCCGCGGCCGCCGCCTCGCCCGCCGCCGCCGCCGCCGCCGCCCCCGCCGCCCCGGTCCCGTCGTTCCACGCGCGCAGGAGCATGCCGGCCACCGCCTGCGCCACATTGGCCCCCAGCCCGAGCAGCGGGTAGAGCGTCGGCGCGTCCGACAGCGCCGTCGTGTCGTTCGCGAGCGTCCAGAAGCACAGGCCCATGCAGACGTCTCCCCACAGCTCCCCCGCGCAGTAGAACAGCGTGAAGCACCAGTTGCGCGTCATTCCCACCGCGCCCTCGAGCCCGGCAGGGAGCGCGGCCTCGAGCCAGGCCGCCAGGCCGGCGCCCGCGTGCAGCGCCTCGGCGTTTGGGTGCAGAAAGAGGCCGAACGCCGCGAAAAAGGCGGCAAAGGCGCCGACGATCACGTTGAACACGGCGCCGCGCGACAGGCGCTGCGTGGCGTAGGCGTACGCCACCAGAAAGAGCACCGAGCACGGCAGGACCGCGTACAGGCTGAGGAAGGGCAGCACGTGGGCGCCGCCGCCCGGCGAGGTGATGATGAGGGTGTCTTTCAGAGAGTCGAGGAGAGTGTTGACGAACGACAGCAGGAAAAAGAGCGAGGCCATGGGGACGAACGACCCCCACAGGTGGGAGACGCGCTGGCGGAAGGCGCGGAGCTCGGCGAGGGGGCCGGCCAGGAAGGGGGGCAGGTCGTCGAGGGCGTGCGGCGGGGCGCGCGGCCTGCGGGGGCCGAGGCGGCCTGCGCCGGAGCCGGGCGCGGGCAGGGCGGCGGCGGCGGCGGCGGATGCGGCGCCGCCGTTGCCGGCGGACGGTGCTGCTGCTGCTGCTGCGGCTCTTTCTGCTGCGGCCGCCGCCTCTGCCGCCACGTACGCCGACAGGTCTCTCTGATGGCCGTTGTTGTTGCTCGCGTTGCTGTCGTCGGTGCTGTTGTTCGAGGCGGCGCGAAGCGTCCTCGGGCGCAGGCGGAGGAGCGGCGATCGGGGGCGCCGCCATTGTGCCGCCGCCGCGCTGCCGCCGCCGCCGGCCGCGGGGACAAAGGACGACAGCAGCGACGGCGGCCCCCCGCGCCGCATCAGCAGCGGCGACGACGACGACGACGACATCATCGTCACCCCTCCGCCGCGCCCGGCGACGCCTGCGGCGCGCATCGCTGCTTCCGACGGCGATTCAAATCACGGCAGGAACGTGGCTGGGTGCCCCCCCTTGCCGTGACTCGATGACGGGGCGCGCGCGCGCGATATTCGATAATGCGCCGACGAATGTGGGGTTTCCCGGTCAGCGAAACGGTCGCGCTAACAGCTGCGCATTGGCTTTTTTGGGCGGAGACGGAAAAGACGAACGAAAAGCGGAGAGCGGGGAGCTGTTCCGCCAATCGCCGCTGCTTAATGATGATGATGATGTCCTTACCCTCCTTGAGGTAAAGAGGGATGTCAAAGCTATCGTCGGTCGGAAGTCTGTGTGGAGGCGAGTGCTGGGGGCGCGCGCTCGCTGCACGGAGCCGGCGGCGGCGGCGGCGGCCCCGGGCGCCGGGCGTTCGCGCGAGCCCGCTGTGCCGCCGCCGCCGCCGCCGCCGTTCCCGCCGCCCGCCGCGTTGGGGGGGGGGGCGGGCGCAGCCTCACCTGCCCCGTGCTCACGTCCATCTCAACCACGGGCGCGCAGCCGAGCTTGATCTCACGCTCGGACATGGGGCGGCAGCGGACGACGACCTTTTGTTTTGGTGTTGCAAGGGGGAAGGGGGTGAGCCGTTTTCCCCCTCGGGCCGTTTTTCCCTCGGGCCGTTTTTCCCTCGGGCCGACGACGCACAAGAGAGGAAGCCTTTTTGCCGACGGCAAGACAGACGAGCGGACGGCCGCCGGCGGGCCCTCTTGTTCGTCCTTGTCTTGCGGCTCTCACCTTACCGTCTCCGGCCGCGCCGCGCCTGCCGGCGGCACGGGGGCGGACGCCATGTTGTCGTGTTGAGGGTGATGTCGTTTTTGGGGAATCGTTGCCGCAAGGGCACGAGGGACGTTTGTTTGGAGGCTCTGGAAGGGCGCGCGCTCGTCTCTGTCTCGGGCGCAGACGCGAGCGGCCGCCGCTTCGCCCCCCGGGGTCGGCGGCGCCCCCTCATCCCCGAGGCAGCGGCGGCGCCCCCTTATCCCCGGCCGACGCCGCCGCCGACGTGGACCGCCGCTGCCTCGCCTCGGGCCTGCCCGTGTCGGTCGCGGTGCACGGGTCGAGCGAAAGGGAGGGTCGAGTGTGGGAAGCCAGAGGGGACGGGACCGTCGCCGGTCCTTGCGGGCGTCGGGCGTCGGCGGCGGCAGGATGACGCAGTTCTCGGCCCGGTGGCTCCCGCCGCCGCAGCGCAGGCAGCGGTTGTGGGGCATGCAGTAGGCCTTGAAGTTGTAGTATTTGTCGAACTTGAGGAATCGCCAGCCGTAGCCGTCGTCGATCTCGCCGCCGCGCCTTCGCGCCGCAACGACCCGCCCACGCCTCCCCCCCTGCCCGCCGCCGCGCCCCCTCCGCCGCCTCGCGGCGCGCCGCCGTCCTCCCACCCCCTACAGCAGCAGCAGCAGCAGCAGAAAACACACACCAGTCACATCTCACGCCGCCAGTTGCCGCGACAGGTACTCGACGAACAGCCGCCTGGCCGTGGCCGGGTCCTCCACGCGCCCGTGCTCCCGCCGCGTGGCCATCTTGACAAAGGCGCGCTTGTGCGCGCGAAGCTCGGCGACGGGCACGCCGCCGCCGCCGCCCGCGCCGCCCGCCGGCAGGCGCAGGCGCAGCGGCGCCGCACCGCCGACGCCCCCGCCCGACGACGACGCTGACGAGAGCTCGACGAAGCCCGGACCGGCCCCGCCGCACGCGGCGGCCTGGGCCTCGAGGATGAGGTTGACGACCTCCTGAGTAAGGTCGGGCGGGGGGGAGGGCGGGGGGAGGGAGGTTGGGGGGCAAAGCGGAGGGAGGCGCGTGAGTGCGTGAGCGGCGGCCGCGGCGAAAAAGAGAGCGCGATCGAGCACGAGAGAGGGAGCACGAGAGAGGAGCCTTGCCCCCCTCCCCCGCAAAGCAAAAAACCACGACCGCCTCCTCATCCTGCGCACCTGGCACTCGCGATCGATCGCGTAGAGCGTGTTGGTCTCGGCCAGCGCCGGGCGCGCCGTCGACACGCCCGCGCTCAGCTGCCCGCCCCCGCCGCCGCCGCCGCCGCCGCCTGCGCGCCCGAGGCCCGATGCGAGGCCGGCCTCCGCGAGCGCGCCCGCTCGCCTCTTGGCGGCGGCGGCGGCGGCGGCCGCCGCGGCCTCCGCCCCGGCCTCTGCCTTGTCGCCCGCTCTTCCTGACGCCGCCGCTGCCGCCGACCCCCCCGCTTTGCCGCCCGTCACCGCAAAGAGCGCGGCGCGGAGCACGGCGTCGACCTCGGGGGCGCGCACGGCCGCCCCGGCGTCGCCGCCGCTGCCGCCGGCGTCGTGGCCGCCGTCGATGCCGCCCGCTCCCTGCCCCGCCGCCGCCGCCGCCGCCGCCGCCGCCGCCGCCCCTTGCTCGGGCGAGCGGGCAGCGCCCCCTCCTCCCCACCGCACCGTGAACAGCGGCGCGTCCCACCGGTTCCGGCTGTCCGGCCGCTCGTACCGCCCGGACAGGTCGTCGAACACGGCGGGCGAGTAGCCGTCCTCCCCGCGCGCCAGGCGCGCCTCGTTCCACCGCCGCGCGACCGCGAGCCCGCCGCCGCCGCCGCCGCCGTTCTCGCCCGCCGCCGCCGCCGTTCCCGCCGCGCCCGCCGCGCGCGCCGCTCCTCCCGCGCCGACGTCGACGTGCACCACCGCCGCCCGCCCCCCCGCCGCCCGCGCCGCGCACCAGAGCTCGTACCGGTAGCCCTTGATGGCGTTGGGCGCGTCCGCCACCGTCAGGCGCCGCGCGCTCAGCCCCCGCTCGACGGCGCCCTTGAAGCGCGCGCGCGTCTGCCGCTCGGCCGCGCTGTCGGCGTAGGCGGAGTCACGCGCCCCCCTCGCCGCGCCTCCTGTTCCATCTTCCTCCTCGCCCGCGACGACGCGCGCCTCGACCCCGGCCTCGGCCGCGAGCTCGGCGAGGCGGCGCGCGACCGTGGACTTGCCCGAGCAGGGCTGGCCGGTCAGCACGAGGAGCATTTGGCGGAGCGGTTGGTTTTTTTGGTTTTTGGGTTGTGGCGGAGCGCGCGCGTCGGGGCTCGCCCCGCCGTCGGCGCCGGGTCGGTCGTGTCGGACGGTCAATTCGTCTGTCTTTGCGCGGCGGACGCCTTCGGGAGCGCGGGTCGGGCAGCGAGGCGATCAACGTCGCGAAGATTGGTTCGAAGGATCACACGCGCTGTCGCTGCTGTCTCTCACGGGAGGAAGGAGAGCTCTATCCCCCAAATTTCTCCTAATGCCTGACAGATGGTGGTTTCTCGATTCTCGCGCGTGCGGCTGGGCGACTGGATGGCGCGTGCCTATGGCAGGGTGGTCGTGGTCGTGGTCAGTAGCAACGGTCCACCTGAAGGCCGATCGAATTGGGTCTCCCGCCTTGGTGCTGCTCTTGAAATCTTCCGCCGCCCCTTCCCCTTGCCTCCTCCCCCCCTCTCTTCTCCCTCCTCCTCCTCCTTCTTCACCCCCTCCTTTCGACTGATCGGCGCCTTCCCCACACACCTTTCCCCTTTTTCACCACTTTTTCCACCCGCCACACTCTACAGCAAAGAGGAGCGCGCGAGGCAGCGTCGAGCAAGGGCTCTGGCGCTCAGCGCGCGCGCGCGCCAACGTCGTTTTTTCTCCTCAAGCACAAGCTCGAGAAAAAAACAAAACCGGCGAGGAGCAATCGCGTCCTAATTCGCGAGATGGATTCGGCCGCAGGAGCCAAGAGCCAGCCGCCCGCGCACCCCACCGGGGGTCGCGTTGGCGGCCGCGGTGCGCCAGGTGGCGGGCGAGGCCGCGGGCGGTGAGTGTTCTCTCCTTGGCAGAAGAGAGGGGCCTCAGCAGACGCGCCCGCTTTTCCCCGTCCTATCCATCTCATCGAGCCGGGTACTCACGCGCGCCCTCGATCCACCCCCGGATCACTCGCTCTCACCGCTCCATCCCCTCTGAACGCAACGCACACCACAGTGGTCCCGCCGGCGGCCGAGGCGAGGCAGGAGGCGACGCCGCCCCCCCCTTGAACAACAGTGAGTTAGTCTGGTTGTTGCACCCGCCGCCTCCATCCCGCGATCCCGCCGCTCACGCGACCCCGTGTGTGCTGTTCCTCCACCTCACCCACATGCAAAACCACCAGCAGCCGGCGGGCCCGCCAACCGCTCCTGGTCCGACATGGTCAAGACCAACGCCGCCGCCGCCGCCGCCGACGCCGCCGCCGCCGGCGGGGGCGCCGCCGCCACCGCCGCCGCCGCCGGCAAGGAGGACAACGCCGCCATCTCGTTTGGCAGCTTTGCCGACACCGCCGGGGGCGGCGAGGGAGGCGCGGCGCGGGCCGCGGCGGGAGCGACGGCGGCCAAGCCGGCCGCGGCAGGCCCCGGCCCGGCCGCCCCAGCCGCCGCCGGCGGCGCCGCCGCCGCGCCGGCCGCCGCCGCCGCCGCCGCTGTTCCCGCTGCTGCCGCCGCCGGGCCCGCGGCCGCCCCCGCGGCTGCGGCCGCCGCTGCTCCTGCCGCGGCGGCCTCGGCGCCGTCGGCCCCGCGCGGCCCCGCTCCGCCGCAGCAGCCGCAGCAGCAGCAGCAGCACTCCGGCGCTCTCGCTCCGGCCGCGTCGCACCAGCAGCAGCAGCAGCAGCAGCAGCAGCAGCAGCCGCAGCACTATGCGGCGGGCTCGTCGCAGCAGCACGGCCACGGCGGCGGCGGCGGGCGCGGCGGCGGCGCCCACCACGCCGGCGGCCGCGGCGGTCCCCACCACGCGCGCGCCGCCTACCAGCCGCAGCAGCACCAGGGCGGCGGACCCCCTCCCCCGCAGAAGCAGGGCGGCGGCGCCGCGCCCCCGCCCCCGCCCCCGCTGCCCGGCGCCGGCGGCTACGGCCCGCTGCCGCCGCCGCCGCCGCCGCCCATCATGGCGCCCGGCGCCCAAGTCCCGCCGCAGGGCGGCTTTGTGCTCCAGCCCGCGGCCTACGGATACGCGTACGGCTACCCCTACGCCGGCTACGGCCCCCCCGCGGCCTACGGCCAGCAGGGGGCCATGTACGGCGCGCCCCCGCAGCAGCAGCAGCAGCAGCAGCTGCTGCAGCAGCACCCGAGCCAGCAGCAGCAGCAGGCGCAGCAGGCGCAGCAGCAGGCGCAGCAGCAGCAGTACGACGCCTACGCGCGCGCGCAGCACCACGAGCAGTACGCGGCGGTGCTGGCGGCGCAGTACGCGCACCAGGCGCAGGCGCAGGGCTACGGCCCAGCGGCCATGTATAGCCCGGCCGCTATGTTTACGGCCGCGCAGCAGCACGCGGCGGCGGCGGCGGCGGCGGGGGCCTACCAGCAGCAGCAGCAGCAGCAGCAGCAGGCGCACCAGCAGCAGGCGCACCAGCAGCAGGCGCACCAGCAGCACCAGCAGCACCAGCAGCGCCAGCAGCAGCACCAGCAGCACCAGCAGCAGCAGCAGCAGCAGCACCAGCAGCAGCAGCCCACGTCGCCCTATGCCGCCGCCGGCGCGCCCCCGCCCGCGCCGCCGCCCGGCGGCATGGCGCCCCAGCAGTCGCCCCTGCCCCCGGGCGCGGGCGGCCCGTCGCCGCAGCAGCAGCAGCCGTACGGCGACTACCGCGGCGGCGCGCCGCGCGGCGGCGGCGGCGGCCCGCCCGGCAGCGCGCAGATGGGCGGCGGCGGCCGTGGCATGGGCGGCGGCCCCCCCCTCGCCGCGGCCGCTGGCGCTGCCGGCGGGGCCCCGGCCCCGCCGCCACCGCCTTCCCCCGGCGCGGCCGGGGGAGCCCAGGCCGCCGTCTTGCTTGGCGGCGGCGCCGTCGTCGCGGCCTCGCCGGCGCCCAGTGGCCCGGGCGCCGGCGTCGCCATGCCCGCCGGCGTCGTCGTCGGCGTGCCCGGGGGCACCGCGGCCGTCGGCGCGACCCCCTCCACCATCGTGGCGCCCCGCCCGCGCCGCGCCATCCTGATCGTCGACCCCAACACCAAGAAGGCCGTCGACATCAAGCCGCCCGCGGGCAAGGCCGGCGGCGTGCCCGCCCCCCCGCCGCCGAGCGTCAACGAGGGTCCGCCCGCGCTGCCGGCCTCGGTGGCGGCGGCCATGGCGGCGGCCGGCGTCGTGCCGCGGGTGCCGGGGGTTGCGCCCGGCGGCGGCGGCGGCGGCGGCGGCGAGGACGGCTCGGCCTCGGCCGCGGCGGCGGCCAACGGCGCGTCGGCGCCGGTCGCGGTGCCGGCCGGCGAGCCCGCGCGTGCTGCTGCTGCCGCGCCCGCGGCGCCCGCGTCGGCGGCCGCGGCCGGTGCCGCGCCGGCGCCGGCCGCCAGCTCGCCCGCCAAGGAGATCGTGCGACTCGCGCGCGCGGGCGCCGGCGGCGCCGCCCCGGTCGCCGGCGCCGCTGCTGGCGCCGCCCCGGCCGCCAAGCCGGCGCCTCCCGCTGGTGCTGCGGTTGCTCCTGCCTCTGCAGCGTCGGCGGCCGCCAAGCCCGCGGCCCCGGCCGCGCCCGCCCCCGCTGCTGCTGCAGCGCCCGTGCCCGCGCCCGTGGCGCGTCCGATGACGTTTGCTGAGAAGGCGCGCGCGGCTGCCGCGGCCCCGCCCGCGCCTCCCGCTGCTCCCGCTGCTGCCCCCAAGGCCGCGGCGGCGGCCCCTGCTGCGGCGAGCCGGCCGGCTGCCGCGCCCAACGGCGCCGCGCCCGCCGCTGCGGCCCCCAAAACTGCTGCTGCTGCCGGCGCCGGCGCCGGCGCCGCCCCCGCCGCCAAGGTGGTGGTGCCGGTGGCGGCGGCGGCGGCGGCCGTGGCCGCGGGCGCTGCTGCTGCTGGCGCCGCCGGTGCTGCTGCGGCGCCGGTGCCCGCTGATGCTGCGGCCTCCGCTGCTGCTGCTGCCGCCGCCGCCACCGCCGCCCCCGGCGCGCCCGCGGCGGCGGCTGCCGCCCCCGCGGCTGCGGCCGCGGCGGCGGCGCCCGAGGACGCCGCGCCCAAGCACCTGCCCAACCCGGTCTCGCTGCGCACAGCCCAGCTCGCCCTCCAGGCGATGCAGGCCGCCGGCACCCCCTTTTCAGGCGGCGGCGGCGGCGGCGACGCAGCCGCGCCGGCCGACGCCTTCAACGAGGGCGTGGTGGGCGCCAAGGGCGAGCGCAAGCGCTTCTCAAACCTCTTCATGCTGCGGCTCGCGCGCGACCACGTCGTCCCGCCGCCCGAGATCGTCGGCGACCGCAACGGCGAGTACGCGTTCGACCCCAACGAGCCGATGAACGGGCCCGGCGGCGGCGGCGGCGGCCCGGGCGGGTTTGACCGCGCAGCCTCGGGCCCGCGCGGCCCGCGTGGCTCGGGCGGCGGCATGGGCGGCGGCGGCGGCGGCGGCGGCCCGGGCGGCGGCGGCGGCGTCATGGGCGGCGGCGGCGGCCCGATGGGCCGCGGCGGCTCGGGCATGGACCGCATCGACTCGGACTGGGCGCGCCGCGGCAGCGGGCCCATGGACGGGCCCCGCGGCGGCCCCTTCGGCGGGCCCATGGGCGGCGGCGGGCCCGGCGGGGGCGGCGGCCCCATGCGCGGCGGCAGCGGGGCCATGATGATGGGCGGCCGCGGGCCCGGCGGCCCGCCCGGCGGCGGCCCCGGCGGCCCGCCCGGCGGCGGCCGCGGCGGCGGCGGCGCCGCCGCCGCCGCGGCCGCCGCGGCCGCCGGCGCCGACGGCGACCGCTGGCAGCGTACGGGCCCGCTGCCCCCCGCCCCGCCCTCGCGCGGCGGCGGCGGCGGCCTGTCCGGCGGTCGCATGGGCAGCGGCATGATGCGCGGCGGCGGCGGCGCCGACCCCTCGCTGCCCGCGCTCCACCGCGCGAGCGAGCGCTTCACCAAGGGCGGCCTGCGCACCGACAACCCCGAGGAGGAGATGCGCCAGCGCCTCTTCAAGGGCGTGCTCAACAAGCTCACGCCAGACGCCTTCGACCGCCTCGCCGGCAGCATCGTCGACGTCGGGATCACGTCGGCCGGAACGCTGACGGGGCTAATGGACCAGGTGTTCGACAAGGCGCTGATGGAGCCGCACTTCTGCGAGCTCTACTCGCAGCTGTGCCACTTCTTGCAGCGGCGGCTGCCCGAGTTCGACGCCGACCCCGAGCCGCCCGAGGCCGTGGAGGCCGAGGCGGCGGCCGCGCGCGCGCAGGCGGCGGCCGAGGGCCTGTCCGAGGAGGCGCAGGAGCGGCGCGCCGAGGAGGCGGCGGCGAAGGCGTCGCAGCCGAAGAAGATCACGTTCCGCCGCCTGCTGCTGAACAAGTGCCAGGAGGAGTTTGAGAAGGGAGACGCCGCCATGGAGGCTGTGGCGCAGCGCGAGCAGCGCGAGGGCGAGGGAGGGCAGGGCGAGGCCGGAGGGGCGGGTGCGGACGACGAGGAGGGCAGCAAGGAGCCGGGCGGCAACGGCGGCGGCGGCGCGGCAGCCGCCCCCGGCGCCGACAAGCCCGACGCCTCCCCGACCGCCGCCGCCGCCGCCGCCGCCGGCGCCAAGCAGGACGGCGGCGGCGCGGCGGCGGCCTCTGGCGCCGACACGGCCGCCTCCCCGACCGCCGCCGACGCGTCGGCCGCCGCCTCACCCGCAGCCGCCGACGACGCCGGCGAGCGCGAGGAGGGCGAGGTCTCGCCCGACGCAGCCGCCGCCCGCCGCCGCGCCGACGCCGACGACGCCGCCAAGGCGAAAGCCGCGGCGCTCGACGACAAGCGCGCGCGCCGGCTCGCCGACATGCGCGCCGCGGCCGACGAGCTGACCGCCCGCCGGCGCGCGCTGGGCAATATCCAGTTCATCGGGCACCTCTACTGCTACCGCATGCTCACCGAGAACATCATGCACACGTGCATCAAGAAGCTGCTGATGAACGACCGCACGCCCAAGGCCGAGGACATCGAGTGCCTGTGCAAGCTGCTGTCGACGGTCGGGCGGCAGCTAGAGTCGCCCGACTTCAAGCAGGCGGGCGGCGGCGGCGCGGGCGGCGGCGGCGGCGGCGGCCAGAAGACCGCGCAGCAGCAGGCGCAGGCGGCGGCCAACGCGCGCGCCATGATGGACGCCTACTTCATGCGCATCGAGCGCCTCGTCAGCACGGACGCGGTCGACTCGCGCCTGCGCTTCCTGCTCATGGACGTGGTCGACATGCGCGCGCGCCGGTGGGAGATGCGCCGCAAGGCCGAGGGCCCGCGGCGCATCGACGAGGTGCACCGCGAGGCGCGGCGCGAGATTGCGCAGGCGGCACGCGCGGGCAGCGGGCGGCTGGGCGGCGGGGGTCCTCCCGGCCCGCCCCCGCCGTCCTCGTACGAGCGGGCGGGCGGCCCCTCGCTGCGGCGCGAGGACCTGCCGACCAAGCCGATCGGCGCGGGCCTGGGCGCGCGGCAGACGTCGGAGGAGCTCAGCTTCCGGCCTTCGTTCGGGCGGCCGGCGTCGTCGTCGTCGTCGGGGCCGGCGCCGCCCGCGGGCGTGCGCGGCGGCGCGGCGGGCGGGCCCGGGCTCCGCGGGGCGGGGCCGCCGGGCATGGGAGACGCGCCCGGCGGACGCGGCGCGGGCGCGGGCGCGCCGGCGTCGATTCCGGAGGACGCGGCCGTCGTCGGCGGGCCCGCAGGCCGCCCGCGCCCGGGCGCCGCCGTCGCGGCCGTGGCCGGCGCCGCTGGTGCCGGCGCCGGTCCTGCCGGCGCCGCCGCCGCCTCGCGCGGCGCCGCCTCCTCCTCCCCCTCCGCCTCTGCCGGCCCCTCTTCTGCCCCCCCGTCCTCCTCCGCCCCCCCGCCGCCGGCGCAGGCGGCGCTCGTGGACGACGCGGCCGTCACCCGCCGCGTCAAGGGCGTGGCCGCAAACGTGCTGCAGATGGGCAACGGCGAGGAAGGGGCCGAGGCCCTGCAGCGGCTGCGCGCGGACGGCGCCGACATGTCGCTGGCCGTGCGGCGGCTGCTGGCGCAGGCGCTGGACGTGCGCGGCGTGCCCCTGGAGGAGCGGCTCGAGCGGCTCAAGCCGTTCTTCGCGGACCTGCTGGCCGGCGCGCACGAGGCCGAGGAGCGGGCAGCGGCGGCGGCGGCGATCGGCGGCGGCGGCGGCGAGGGCGACGACGCGCGGGCGGCCGCGGCCGCCGTGGCGCTGACTCGCGCCGAGTTTGCAGAGGGGTGCCGCCGGTTCATGGGCGACCTGCCCGCCATCTCGGAGGACCTGCTCAAGGCCCCCGTGCTCGCAGCCGGCTTCCTGGCCGACTTTGTCGCGGACGGGACGCTGCCCCTAGCCGACGTCGGCGCGGCGCTGGCGGCGGCCAAGGGCGCGGGCGGCGGCGGCGAGGGCGGCGGCAGCGGCAGCGGCGGCGGCGGCGGCGGCGGCGGCGGCGAGGCGGGCGACGACGGCGGCGCCGCCGGCGAGGGGGACCTGGACGAGGAGGACGGGAGCTTGGTCGAGCAGGGCCACGCGGTGCCCATGATCGCGCGCCTGCTCGCGGGCGTTGCGGCCGCGCACGGCGAGGACGCTGCGCGCGAGCAGTGGCGCGCCTCTGGCCTCGCCTGGGAGCCGCTGCAGCCGAGCTTCGAGCGCGGCGCGGCCTCGAGCGCCGCCTCGCTCCGGCGCGAGCTCGAGCGGCACGGCGCGCTGTTTGTGCTGGCCGAGGGGGGCGCGGCGGGGGAGGCGGCAGCAGCAGTGGCGGCGGCAGAGTGAGCCCAAAGGAGCGAGCAGGGCCTCGCCCCTCTCTCTCTCTCGCGCGCTCTCTCTCCCCCCTCCAAAGTCCCACGCGATGTCGCTGCGGCTGCTCTGCTCTCTCGTCGTCCCGCTCCTTGCTCGCTCGCGCTCTTGCGTCGTCGTCGTCGCCGTCTCTGGCGGCGCCGGTGGCTGCGGCCATCGCCTCTGGCCCTGCTCCGCCCCTCGATCGTCCCCCCCTCCCTCGTCGTTGTCCCAATGTGCCCGCCCCGTCGCTGTCGTGCGCGTTTCGTGTCCGCTGCCGCTATCGTTTTTGGTCCGTCTCCCCGCTCCTCCTGGCGCCCTCTGCCCCAGACCTATTGCTGCCCCGAAGCCACGCGCGCGCGAGAGCGAGATGGAACGCTCGCGCGGCGCGCGCGCGCGCGCACACTTGGTTTTGTTTTCCCTTGCTCGCCGCAATTTTTGTTTTTCGTTCCTGTCGGATCCCGGCTTTTGCTCTCTCTCCCAAAAAGGCAGATCAGGCGCAAACGCACCCAACCCGGCCCGCGCACACGCCAGGCCCCCGAACCCATTGAATCGACCAACGAGAGCACGCACCCAAACAACCCAGCACCCGACGACAGCACACACGCACATCAAAACATTAACAATACCAGCAGGGGACAACGTCGACGACGACGACGACGAAAGCGACGGGCAAGAGCGCGCGCACGCGCGCGTGAGAGATCCCGTCGCCCCATTTGTTTCCGAGCGGCACGGGCGGGGAGGGGAAAGAGAAACATGTGGCCACGCACGTCCGCCGAGTTTTATATCTTGGACGCGGTGGCATGCTCTCGCTTCTTTCTTTTTCATAGTCTCTCTTTCTCAAGTAAAAAGGAATTCATGCAACACCGCCACTACGAAATCGGACCGCGGGCGTCGCTCCGTGCGGTCTCCAACTTAGAGAAGAAACAGAGAGAGAAACCGCCGCCGCGCCCTAGAGGCAGTAGCTCTCAACTCCTCACAGCCTCGACCGTCCGCGCCGCTCACGCCCGCCGCCGGCAAAATGGCTCGAGTCCTCAGAGCCTCGGCGGCCGCGCCGCCATGCCCGCCGCCGTGCACGCCAACCCCTCGAGCGCCGCGCGCGCGGCCTCGGGCGGCAGCGGCGGCAGGGGCGCGCCGCCGGCGGGGCGCGGCGCGTCGCCGCCGCCGCCATCGTCGTCGCCGGGGTACACGGCGCGCGCGCCCAGCGCCGCGGCCAGGGCGTGCGCGACGTCTCCCGCCGCGCCGCGCACGGTCGGCCACCCGCCGAGGCTCCCTGACGGGCGGCCGCCGTCCTGGTCGCCGTGGTCGCTGTCCTGGTCGCCGCCGCCGCCGCCGCCCTGTTCGGGCGGCGGCCCCCGCGCGCCCCCCCTCCTCAGCTCGCGCCACAGGGACGTGGTCACCCCGTCGTCGTCGTCGTCGTCCTCGTCGCCGCCGCCGCCGCCGCCTCCCACCAACAAGCCCTCGGCCCCCAGCCCGCACGGGTCGATCAGGCGGAACCACGCGAGCGGGGAGCGGCGAACGCCGCCGCCGCCGCCCGGAGCGCCGCCGCCGCCGCCGCCGCCGCCGCCCCTGTCGTCGGCCACATTGAAAGCGAGGCCGTGCGTCGCCACGCCCCTGGACACGCGCACGCCCACCGCCGCCACCTTGCGCCCGCCCGCCCACACGCCCGTCCGCCCCGCGGGCTGGCGGCCCTCGGCGTGCACGCCCCACCGGCCCGCGGCCCGCACGCACGCGTCCTCGAGCGCCTCGACGTACCGTCGCGCGCCCAGGCCCAGAGACCGCAGGCAGACCACGGGGTAGGCCACGGCCTGCCCCGGGCCGTGGAACGTGGCCTGCCCGCCGCGGGGGCTGTCCGCGTCGAGGCTGGCGCCCGCGCTGAGGGCGGCGCGCATGTGGGCGTCGGTGGCGAAGCCGTGGCCGCGGCCGCGCTTGCCGACGGTGAAGACGGGCGCGTGCTGCAGCAGCACGAGGGTGTGCGTCCTCGTCGCCGCCGCCGCCGCGTTCGCCGCCGCCGCCGCCGCTTTCGCCGCCGCCGTCGCCGGCGTCGGCGGCGTTACCCCGGGCGGCGGCAGCGGCAGCAGCAGCTGCGCGGCGAGCGCCTCTTGCAGCGCGGAGGCGGCGGCGTGGGGGATGAGGAGCGGGGGATCGGAGGGATCGTTGGCCGTCTGGCGGGCCGTGAGGCGGCGGTCGGGATCCGTTTGGGCGGCGGCGGCGGCGGCGTCCAACGCTCGCTCGGCCGCGCCGGTGCCGGCGCCGCCAAACGCGCGCAGGCTCGCGGCGGCGGCGCGCATGGTGGTCAGGTCGACGATCCGCAGGAGGTGCTGCTGCTTCTGCTGCGGCGGCTGCAGCCGCTCCTGGTGGGTCGACACGCTCGTCGATGCGGCGCGAACCGTGAGCGCGCGGAGAGAGGGGAAGGAGGGAGGAGGAACAGGCACCGAGACTCTTCGCCTCTTGCTGGCGCGCGCGCACGCAGCGATGGCCGCGCGCGGCAGGATGGTGGCCATGAGATGATGAGGTTGATGAAACACCGTCGTCGTGAGCCGCGTTGGCGATTGGGAGACCGGGCGCGCTCCCCCCTCTTCTTTGGCGAACGTTGGCGCAAGCTCGAGAGGCGCGGCGACGGGACGGCGACGCCAAAACACATACTTTCAAGCAAAACTAAACGCGGGGCAGGGCCGCGAGCGCGCGCAAGGGGGAGAGAGGAGTAAATCAAGCATGGGCGAGAAGAGGGCGGCGACCGTACCGCGCGCCTGTCGTCTCCTCGCCGCCCCCCCCCCCCCCCCCCCCCCCCCAAAACCCCCCCCCCCCCCCCCCCCCCCCACCCCCCCCACCCCCC